>Ga0209310_1001015_pt1 | contig 23853 bp, 24 predicted proteins | sample AD_UKC030_MetaG_FD_184415 | JGI IMG/M metagenome (GOLD analysis project Ga0209310, IMG submission 184415) | Active sludge microbial communities of municipal wastewater-treating anaerobic digesters from USA - AD_UKC030_MetaG (SPAdes) (version 2) | ecosystem: Engineered > Bioreactor > Anaerobic >...
GCATGGGCGAACCGGCGCACAACCTCGACAACGTGCTCGAAGCCATCGACCTGCTCGGCACCGCCGGCGGCATCGGCCACAAGAACCTGGTCTTCTCGACGGTCGGCGATCACCGGGTTTTCGAGCGCCTGCCGCAACAGCGCGTCGTGCCGGCGCTCGCGCTGTCGCTGCATTCGACCAATGCCGAACTGCGCGCCCGCCTGCTGCCCAAGGCGCCGCGCATCGACCCGGCCGAACTGGTCGAACTCGGCGAGCGCTACGCGCGCACCACCGGCTACCCGATCCAGTACCAATGGACGCTGCTCGAAGGGGTCAACGACAGCGCGGAGGAAATGGACGGCATCGTCCGCCTGCTCACCGGCAAGTACGCGATCATGAACCTGATCCCCTACAACACCGTCGACGACTCGGCCTTCCGCCGCCCGGCACCGGAACGCGCCGCCGAACTGGCACGCGGCCTGCACCGCCGGCGCATCCTGACCAAGCTGCGCAATTCGGCCGGACAGGACATCGACGGCGGCTGCGGTCAACTCCGCGCGCGGGCAGAAATCCAACCCAAGGCGCGGCCCCGGCGGCCGGGTGAAATTCCATTGACGCTCGTCTCTTGAAAAACCCGCCCCCTTTAGGGCGCACCCATTTGTACGGATATTGAACACACCTTATACTAAAGGCTGTTCAGATTCGGAATAAGCCCTCATGCTCGCCTCCTCGAAAACTCAACGTGTCGACCTGCGGATATCGCCCGCCGCCAAGGAAATGATCCAGGCGGCAGCGCGCGCGCAGGACAAGACGGTCAGCGAATTCCTGATCGACAGCGGCCTCGCTTCGGCCGCCGAAACTCTCGCCGACCGCCGCCTGTTCATTCTCGACGACGCCCAATGGGATGCCTTCGAGGCTGCCCTTGATGCGCCGCCCCGCCAACGCCCCCGCCTTGCCCGTTTAATGACCACCGGTACGTAAACTTGGCTAGCGCGGACAACGCCCTCTGGGTTATCGGGAAACTGGATCGCTCCCATATCGTCGAAACTTTCGACTGCGGACATCAGGATCTCAATCGCTATCTTTGCCGCTTCGCCCTGAGCAATCAGGTGGCCGGCAGTGCGCAAACCTATGTCGCGACTTCAGGCGACCGTGTGGTCGGCTATTACAGCCTGGCGGTCGGCGCCGTCACGCATGCCGAAGCGCCAGTTCGCGTGGCGAAGGGCCTGGCTCGCCACCCCATTCCAGTCATGCTGCTGGCCCGCCTTGCCGTCGACCAGTCGGCAAAAGGCCAAGGCTTGGGAGCGGCTCTCCTGCACGATGCCCTGGCCCGGACGCTACAAGCCGCCGACATCGCCGGCATCCGCGCCATCCTCGTTCACGCCAAGAACGACGAGTCCCGGCGTTTCTACGAACATTTCGATTTCGACCCCAGCCCGACGGATGACTATCATCTTTACCTGCTGACCAAGGAGCTTCGGAAGATTGCGGGTTAGTTGTCCAAGAACCGGGCTTTTGTCTCAGAATAGCTGTTGGCCAACTGGAGCAATTTCGTTTATGTACCAATACGATCAACGCCCCAATACGCGTTTCACCGATGAATCAGCAACTTTTCTACAGCGTATTCGGGAATCTGAGTACGCTGTGCTGGTTGGTAGAAACAACTGCGGCAAGTCATATCTGCTCAAGACAATGACGCAGCAATGGGGACAGAACGCGTCGTACCTTGGCCCGGCTAGGTATCAAAACTTCAACCTCTTGGGTTACTACACACCAAATCGAAACCGCCGAGGCGAGCGGTGGAATCAGTTCATGCAGCAGTGGAACCAACAACAGCAAAATATTGACAACTCACCCATAAATCTCCAGCAGGCTATCGCAGAACTTACTGACACCCAGCGCGAAAATCTCGTTGAGATTATCGATCTGCTGCTTGGAGTCAAATTAGAAATTCGACATACCGTCGAAGGTAATTCGATGTCGCAGAAGTACATCGAGTGTGGTGGCCACAACATTTCATATACAAGCTCTGGTTTCCGACTGATCGCTACCCTGGTTACCAGCCTTCTCGATACAGATTACGACACGTTTCTGATTGACGAACCAGAACTTGGTATTAGCCCTGAAGCTCAGGGGATTCTTGCAGATTTTTTGTTTGATCGAGTCCATCGAAAAAAGTACTTCCCTCATATCCGCACCGTTGTATTTGCAACTCACTCAACGGTATTTCTAGATCGGCAGCACATCTCGAATAACTACGTAGTCAATAAATCTGGGGATGAGATTTCACTACGACAAGTCGAGACGCAAAGCGAACTTAACCAAGTTCACTTCTTTCTACTTGGGAATCGGTTCGAAACCCTATATCTGCCGTCTGCAATCGTGTTGGTAGAAGGAAAGTGCGATCATCGATTCATTGAGCGCGTAACAGCGTTGCGCTTTCAAAATGCTCAACTAAGCATCATCGCTGCGAACTCAGACAACCGCATCAAGGAAGTACTTACGATTGCACGCGGGTTATTTTCCGATATTCAACGCAGTCCCTACCGTGATCGAATCTTCGTAGTCCTTGACTCTGTACATACCGCGGGTTTGCCAGAGCAGCTTGTATCCATGGGGCTGCAGACAGAAAACATTATTAAGTGGCCTCAGAACGGAATTGAGTACTTCTACCCTCCAACGCTGCTGGAGAAGATTTTCGGTACGAGTGGGAGCATCGAGATCAATGGTGACCGAATATCGCGAAACGGTATCGCATATACCAAGAACGAGCTCGTTGAAAAAGTCGTGGCTTTGTTGGAGCCAAGCACCCCGCAGCACGAACAGTTCGAGAGCATGTTTCTTCAAACTCTTGCCGCAAAAATTGGGTAATCCATCGAATCCGCTGGACATGTGCGACAAGCTGTAGAGGCAGGTAACGTCAGACGTTGCAGGCAGCTTTTTCCGGCTAGTAATTTCCGCTTAGAAACGTATTCAAACAATCCCCATTTCAAATGAAGTTCAAACCGTGAAAAAAGCCGACATCGCCGAGTTCTACACCCGCCTGCGCGCCGCCAATCCGGCGCCGACGACCGAGCTCGAGTACGCCACGCCCTTCCAGTTGCTGATCGCCGTCATCCTCTCGGCGCAGGCGACCGATGTCGGCGTCAACAAGGCGACGGTTCGGTTGTTTCCGGCCGCACCGACCCCGGCGGCAATGCTGGCGCTCGGCGAGGACGGGCTGACCGACTACATCAAGACCATCGGCCTCTTTCGTACCAAGGCCAGGAACGTCATCGCCACCTGCCGCATGCTGATCGAGTTGCACGACGGGCAGGTTCCCGAAGATCGGGCAGCGCTGGAAGCCTTGCCCGGCGTCGGCCGCAAGACGGCCAACGTGGTGCTCAACACCGCCTTCGGCCACCCGACCATCGCCGTCGACACGCACATCTTCCGTCTCGGCAATCGTACCGGGCTGGCCCCCGGCAAGACCGTCGAGGAAGTCGAGAAAAAGCTGCTGCGGGTGACGCCGGAGGAATTCAGGAAGGACGCCCACCACTGGCTGATCCTGCATGGCCGCTACGTGTGCAAGGCGCGCAGGCCGGAATGCGGGCGCTGCGTCGTGCTCGATCTCTGCGGCTTCAAGGGCAAGACGCTGTGACGGCCGCCAGCAGCCTGGTCACCGGCCTGCATCCGACACCGGAGCTGGCCGCCGAGGCCGTCCGTCAGGCGCTTGAAAAGGCCGGCCGCGAACGCGCCGACAGCGTGCTCCTCTTCCTCACCCGCGATTTCGCGCGCCATGCCCAACCGGCGCTGCTCGCCGCCGCGCGCGTCGCCGGCACCATGGAAATCGCCGGCTGTACCGCCTACGGCCTGCTGACCGAGCATGGCTGGCATCTCGATCAGCCCGGCGCAGCAGCGCTGGTCATGGCGCACGAAGCGCCGGCCGCCAAAGGCGGCGCGCCGCTGCTCTCGTTCAGCGGCCACCGCATCCTGCCCTATGACTGGCAAGCTGGCGCGCCGCGTGCCGGCCTGCTCGATGCCGAAGCCGCCGCCTGGTCGCACGGCCGGCTCACCGCCGATACCTGCGCCGAAGTCAGCCTGCCGGGCTGGCAGGCGCGGCTCGCTTGCTCCTCCGGTTTGCGCCTGCTCGGCGAGCCGCTGACGGTGGACGCGGTCAACGGCTACGATCTGCGCCGGCTCGGCGGCCAGACTGCCCGCGAGAACCTGCAGCGCTGCCTGCCGGCGGAATTGCGCAGCGATCCGCCACTGCACCAGATCGTTCTCTCGCGCCAGCCCGCGGCGCCGGCGGTCGCCATCCTGACCGCCGCTGCCGATGGCGCGCTGACCCTGGCCGAACCACTGGAAGCAGGCGAGCAGGTACACTGGGCGATCCGCCAGCCGCTGGCGACCGAGCAAGACATGCGGCAATCCCTGGCTGCTGCGGTCGACCCCGAAAAGATGCCTGATTTCGCGGTCATGTTCTCCTGCCTCGGCCGCGGCCCCCTCTTTTATGGCGGTGACGACCGTGACCTTCTGGTCTTTCGCGAGCAGTTCCCCGGCGTGCCGCTGATCGGCGCCTACGGCAGCGGCCAGATCGCCCCGGCCGGCAACGGCAACCGCCTGTTCCAGAACACCGTCGTTACCCTGTTATTTGAAAGCGCCCATGTTTAATCCCTCCCGCGACCAGGTCCGCAGCTTTTTCTGCGACGCCTGGAAGAAGCATCAGGAACGCCTGCCGCTGGTCGGCGCCGAAGTCACGGCCGCCGACATCGCCGCCCGCCACCCGGAATACCATGCGCTGCTGGGCGATGCCAGCGGTGCGCTCGCTGCCGAATGGGCACCGGAAGGCGGGCAGATGAATCCTTTCCTGCACCTTTCACTGCACCTCGCCATTCACGAGCAGGTCAGCATCGACCAGCCGCCGGGCATCCGCGCCGCCTTCGAAGGGTTGCGCGCGCGCCTCGGCCAGCACGATGCCGAACATGTCATTCTCGAATGTCTGGGGGAAACGATCTGGCGCGCCCAGCGCCAGGGAACGCAAATGGATGCGCTGGCTTACGTCGACGCCGTGCGGCGCAAGGCCAGCCTGATCTGAGACCGCCGGTTGCGGTCGACCTGTCCTGAAGGCAGGAATTGGCAGGAATGCGGCCCGCCGTCAGGAACCATTCAACGCGAGCTCAACGCGGCAGCCGGTAGCTGTCCTGCGTCATCAGGTCGACGCCGCATTCGAGGCGCTCGATCCAGTCGATGAACTTGTTCACCGCTTCCTTGCCGACGAAGCGGTTGCCGTGCTGCGGCACGATCTGCTCGATGTCGAGCTGGCGCACCATGTTCGCCCAGTACTTGCAGATCTTGCCGGAAACGATGTAGCGCTTGTGGAAGCCTTCCATGTACTGGATGTGGCTGGCGAAATCGGTGACCGGCTCGGAGGCCTGGGCAGAATTCACGATGGAAGCGCCGAGGTCACCCGAGAAGAGGATCTTGGCGACCGGATCGTAGAACTGGAAATTACCCTCGGCGTGCATGAAGTGCGCCGGCAATGCCGCTACCCGGCACTGGCCGAGCGGGATCAGCACGCCGGGATCGGGGATGCCGATGATGCGCTCGGAAACATCCTTGCCGGTCGTGAAGTGCGGCACGAAGCGCGTCCACAGGCTGGAAATCATCACCTTGCAGTGCGAGGCGACGAACCACTTGTTCACCGAGGCGATGATATCGGGATCGGGGTGCGAGGCGAAGATGTAGTCGAGATCCTTGGACGAGAAATACTTCTGCATGTCCATCAGCAGCCCGGTGTAGGTCATGGTGCCGCCCGGGTCGATCAGGGCGCCGTGGCCGTTATCGACGATCAGGAACTGGTTGCTCTGCACAGCCCCTGTGGTCTTCTCGTCGACCAGATCGTAAAAGGCGTGGACGATATGCTTGCCATCGTTGTACAGCTCGACTGCCATGACTTCTCCCCCCAAAGAATTGAGCGCGAATTATCCGTCCGCCGGGCAATTCTGACCAGTGCCGGGAGGCTTATTGTTCGTCGCCCGGCGGTGCCACCTTGACGACTTCGTCGAGCGAGGTCAGCCCCTGCGCCACCTTCAGCGCACCGGAGATGCGCAGCGGGCGCATGCCTTCGCGACAGGCGAGGTCGCGCAGTTGCGCGAGGTCGGCATTGGGCCGCACCATCTTGCGCAGTTCCGGCGAGTTGAGCAGGATTTCATAGATGCCGATGCGCCCGCTGTAGCCGGTCATCCGGCATTCCAGGCAGCCGACTGGCTGATGCAGTTGCACCGGCTCGTTCGACTTCCACGGCGCCACCAGCAGGCGCCAGGCGGCCTTCTGGTCCTCGGTGATCGGCACCGCTTTCTTGCAGTGCGGGCACAGCGTCCGCACCAGGCGCTGTGCCATGACGCCGAGCACCGTCGAGTTGATAAGATAGGCCGGGACGCCGAGATCGAGCATGCGGGTGATCGCCGACGGGGCATCGTTGGTATGCAGCGTCGACAGCACGAGGTGCCCGGTCAACGCCGCCTGGATGGCCATCTCGGCAGTTTCCAGATCGCGGATTTCGCCGATCATGACGATGTCCGGATCCTGGCGCATCAGCGCCCGCACGCCGTCCGCGAAGCCGAGATCGATGTTGTGCTGGACCTGCATCTGGTTGAACGCGGCTTCGACCATTTCGATCGGATCCTCGATGGTGCACACGTTGACTTCGGGTGTCGCCAGCTGCTTGAGCGTCGTGTACAGCGTCGTCGTCTTGCCCGAGCCGGTCGGCCCGGTAACCAGCACGATGCCGTTGGGCGTCGTCGTCATCTGTCGCCAGCGCACCTGGTCGTCGCTCGAAAAGCCGAGCGAACGAAGATCGCGGACCAGCACCTCGGGGTCGAAAATACGCATCACCAGCTTTTCGCCGAAGGCCGTCGGCAGCGTCGACAGACGCAGCTCGACCTCCTGCCCGGTCGGCGTCCGCGTCTTGACCCTGCCGTCCTGCGGGCGGCGCTTCTCGATCACGTCCATGCGGCCGAGCAGCTTGATGCGGCTGGTCATCGCGTTCATGACCGCCATCGGAATCTGGTACACCTGATGCAGCACGCCGTCGATGCGGAAGCGCACGATGCCGAGATCGCGCCGCGGCTCAATGTGGATGTCTGAGGCGCGCTGGTCGAAGGCGTACTGCCACAGCCAGTCGACGATGTGGATGATGTGCTGGTCGTTGGCGTCGAACTGGCGGTTGCCTTTGCCCAGTTCGACCAGCTGTTCGAAGCTCGACAGCCCGGACGTCACCTCACCCTTGGCCGCCGCCTTCTTGACCGACTTGGCGAGATTGAAGAACTCCACCAGGTAGCGCGAAATGTCGTCCGGATTGGCCATCACCCGGCGAATTTCCTTGCGCAGGATATGCTGGAGTTCCGGCACCCATTCGCAGACGAAGGGCTCGGCGGTGGCGATGACGATCTCGCGCGTCGTCACCTGCACCGGCAGGATGCTGAAGCGCCCGGCGTAGGCGCTCGACATGACCTCGGCGACGCCGGTGAAATCGATCTTCAGCGGGTCGATGTGCAGGTAGTCGAGACCGATCTTGCCGGCCAGCCACTCCGTGAGCGTTTCCAGCGTCAGCAGGCGTCCCGGCTGGTCGGGCTGCCGCCACTTCTGGTCAGCGATCACCACCAGCGGATGAATCCTGCCGCCGTGCAGGCGCCGTTCGGTTTTCAGGGCCTCGGCCGCGTCGCGCCCGACGAGGCCGTCGGCGACCATCCACTCGAGCACCTCGGAGAGCGTCAGGCGGTGCTCATGCGTACTGATTTCGTTCATGCGAAGCAATATAGCATGTCATACGTAACGCTTTGTAACCCGGCACGCCGGCGTTTGCACTCATTTACAAAAACCCGTTGAACACACTTGGCATGCGCCTAGAATGAAAGCGCACAAACCACAAGGAGAGAAACATGAAAACCCGCATGATGATGATCGGCAGCGCACTGATGGCATCCCTGATCTGCCTGCCAGCGATGGCGCAACCGGCCCAAGGCATGGGCCCCGGCATGGGGATGGGCGGCATGGGGCCGGGTATGACGCAGGGTGGTGGCCCCGGCATGGGTCCGGGGATGGGCGGCCCGGGCATGGGACAGCGCGGCATGCGGCGCGGCCCGCGCGACTGCGCCCAGGCAGCCAACCCGGAGGCCTGCAAGGCGCACCAGCAGGCCCACCAACAGGCGTACGAAGCGTGCAAGGACAAGGCCGGCCCCGACCGCAAGACCTGCCTGCATGAACAGATGCAGAACTTCGATTGCGCCAAGGCGGCCAACCCGCAGCAATGCGAAGCGCGCAAGAAGGTCTATCAAGAATGCAAGGGCCAGACCGGTCCGGCCTTCCGCCAGTGCGTGCAGCAGAAAATGCCGCCGGCCGATTGCAGCAAGGCGGCTGACCCGCAACGCTGCGACCTGCACCAGAAGGCGCGTGAAGCCTGCAAGGACAAGGTCGGCCCCGACCATATGGCCTGCCTGCGCGCGCAGTTCGGCGTCAAGTAAATCGCAGGGCGGTCAGACGACCGCCCTGTTTTTGCCCTTCCCGGCCGGTTGACCGCAGCAACCGGTCTTTTCGTGTCCGGCCGCGGGGTGTAGCATGAATTTTTAATTCACACATCCGGGGGGAGTCATGCGCAACATTCTTCTAATCGCGATGGTGTTCTGTTTCACGGCGCTCCCCCTGCAGGTTCAGGCCGAGAGCAAGGACCAGCAACGCACCGAAATCCGCACGACCAGCAAGAGCATTCTCAACAAGCTCTACAAGGCGCAACCCGCGTCCCGCGGCGCCGTGGCCAACGCTGCCGGCTATGGCGTATTCAGCAATTTCGGCATGAAGATTTTTCTGGCCGGCGGCGGCACCGGCCATGGCATGGTCGTCGATAACGCGACCAAGAAGGAAGTCTTCATGAAGATGGCCGAGGTGCAGGCCGGCCTTGGTTTCGGCGTCAAGAAAACCCAGGTCGTCTTCGTCTTCGAGACACCGGAAGCACTCCGGCAGTTCGTCAATTCGGGCTGGGAACTCGGCGCCCAGGCCACCGCCGCGGCCATCGACGGCAAGATGGGCGCCGCCTATCAGGGCGCGGCCCTGGTCGCGCCGGGCGTCTGGATGTACCAGATGACCGACAAGGGTCTGGCCGCGGAAATCACCGCCAAGGGCACCAAGTACTACCGCAACGACGAACTCAACTGAGCCGGCCGGCCGCCGGCGGATTCAGCGCTTGCGCAGCGGGTCGAGCAGCGATGACAGGCCGTTGTGGTCGAGTTCCTGCATCAGCGCCAGCAAACGGCCGATTTCGCCGGGCGGAAAGCCCTCACGGGCGAACCAGTTGAGGTAGTTGCCGGGCAGGTCGGCAATGACCGTTCCCTTGTGTTTGCCGAAGGGCATGACCCGGGTCACCAGCAACTGCAGTTGCTCGGCCCCGGGCAAACCATCCGCCATCAAGCGGGCAGGAACGGATAGTCGGTGTAGCCCTTTTCCTCGCCGACGTAGAGTCTTTCGTAGTCGGGCTGGTTGAGCGGCGCCCCGCGGCGGAAACGCTCGACCAGGTCGGGATTGGCCAGCAGCGCGCGGCCGAAGGCGATGGCATCGGCGGCGCCGGTCGCGATGGCCTGCTGCCCGCTGGCGAAGTCGTAGCCGTTGTTGAGGACCAGATTGCCCTTGTAGATGGCACGCAGTCGGGCATAGTCGAAGGGCAGCCACTGGTCCTGCGGCGACCCGCCGGTGCCCTGCAGGATGTCGAGGAAGGCGAGGTCGAAGCGGTTGAGTTCGTCGACCACGTAGTCGAAGGTTTCCTGCGGATCGGCATCGTTGATGTCGTTGAACGGCGTGACCGGCGACAGACGCAGACCCACCCGATCGTTGCCGATGGCCGCTGTCACCGCCCCAATGATTTCGAGCAGCAGGCGCGCCCGGTTTTCCTTGCTGCCGCCGTAGGCATCGCTGCGCCGGTTGGTCGACGAACGCAGGAACTGGTCGACCAGATAACCATTGCCCCCATGTATTTCGACGCCGTCAAAACCGGCAGCCATGGCATTTTTCGCCGCCTGTGCGAAGGCTGCAATCACGCCCGGGATTTCAGCCGTTTCCAGCGCGCGCGGCGTCACGTAATCCTGCATGCCCGTGAACGTGACCGCCTGGCCGGCCGGGCGCAGCGCGGAAGGCGCCACCGGCGCCGCACCGTCCGGCTGCAGGTCCGGGTGCGAGATCCGCCCGACATGCCAGAGCTGGATGGCGATGCGCCCACCCGCCGCATGCACGGCGTCGGTTACCTTCTTCCAGCCGGCGATCTGCTCAGCCGTGTGTATGCCCGGCGTGCGCGGGTAGCCATGGCCTTCCGCGCAGACCGGCGAGGCCTCGGTCAGGATCAGCCCGGCGGAAGCGCGCTGGCGGTAATACTCGACCATCAGGTCGGTCGGCACGTTGCCTGCGCCAGCCCGATTGCGCGTCAGCGACGACATGACAACCCGGTTGGGCAGATCGATGGCGCCGAGGCGCAGCGGGGAGAACAGGTCGGTCATGCATTTTCCTTTCGGCAACTCAGGACGACAAATTTGATTTTTGCCCTGCGGGACCGGTCGACCGCAGCAAGCGGTCCCGCAAGGCAATTCCGGCTTACTTGCCGGACAGGGCCATCATCAGGTCGTTGATACGCTTGACGAAGCCGGCCGGGTCGTCGAGCTGGCCGCCTTCGGCCAGGGTCGCCTGTTCGAACAGCAGCGCCGCCCAGTCGTCGAAACGGGTTTCCTCGTACTTCAGGCGCATCACCGCCGGGTGCTGCGGATTGATTTCGAGGATGGGCTTGGTCGACGGCATCGGCTGGCCGGCCGCCTTCATCAGGCGCGCCAGGTTGCCGGACGGGTCATGCTCGTCGGACACCAGGCAGGATGGCGAATCGGTCAGGCGGTAGGTGACGCGCACATCCTTCACCTTGTCGCCGAGCGAAGCCTTGACCTTGTCGATCAACTCCTTGTACTCGTCGGCCGCTTTTTCGGCTTCCTTTTTCTCGGCTTCGTCTTCCAGCTTGCCGAGATCGAGACCGCCCTTGGCGACGGACTGCAGCTGCTTGCCGTCGAACTCGGTCAGGTGACCAACCACCCATTCGTCGACGCGGTCGGAAAGCAGCAGCACTTCGATGCCCTTCTTGCGGAAGATTTCGAGGTGTGGGCTGTTTTTGGCGGCGTTGAAGGTATCGGCAGTGACGAAGTAGATCTTCTCCTGGCCTTCCTTCATGCGGCCGATGTAGTCGGCCAGCGACACGGTCTGCTCCGGTGTGTCGTTATGGGTCGAGGCGAAGCGGATCAGGCCAGCGATCTTTTCCTTGTTGGCGAAGTCCTCGCCGACGCCTTCCTTGAGCACGGCGCCAAAGGCCTCCCAGAACTTGGCGTATTTCTCCTTGTCGTTCTCGGCCAGATCTTCCAGCATGCCGAGCACCTTGCGCGTGCAACCGCTGCGGATGCCGTCGATATCCTTGCTCTGCTGCAGGATTTCGCGCGACACGTTGAGCGGCAGGTCGGACGAATCGACCACCCCGCGCACAAAGCGCATGTAGAGCGGCATCAGCTGTTCGGCGTCGTCCATTATGAAGACGCGGCGGACGTAGAGCTTGATGCCGTGGCGGGCGTTGCGGTCCCACAGGTCGAACGGGGCGCGGGCCGGGATGTACAGCAGTTGCGTGTATTCCTGCTTGCCTTCGACACGGGCGTGGGTCCAGGCCAGCGGGTCTTCGAAATCGTGGGCAACGTGCTTGTAGAACTCCTTGTACTGCTCGTCGCTGATGTCGGATTTGGCACGGACCCACAGCGCGTTGGCCTGGTTGACCGTCTCGTCCTCATCAGTCACGACCTGCTCGCCGTCCTTCCAGTCTTCCTTCTTCATGACGATAGGCAGCGTGATGTGGTCGGAATACTTGCGGATGATCGATTTCAGCTTCCAGCCACCGAGGAATTCATCCTCGCCTTCGCGCAAGTGCAGCGTGACGTCGGTGCCGCGGCTGGCTTTCTCGACCATCTCGACGGTGTAGTCGCCCTCGCCGCCCGATTCCCAGCACACCGACTGATTGGCTTCGACGCCGGCCCGGCGCGAAACCACGGTGACCTTGTCGGCGATGATGAATGAGGAATAGAAGCCGACGCCGAACTGGCCGATCAGGTGGGCATCCTTGGCTTGGTCGCCGGTCAGCGCCGAGAAGAATTCGCGGGTGCCGGACTTGGCGATGGTGCCGAGGTGCTCGACGGCTTCATCGCGAGACAGGCCGATACCGTTGTCGGAAATGGTGATGGTGCGCGCGGCCTTGTCGAAGGAGACGCGAATCTTGAGATCGGAATCGTCGCCGTACAGCGCGCTGTTGTTCAGCGCCTCGAAGCGCAGCTTGTCGCAGGCGTCGGAGGCGTTGGAAACCAGCTCGCGCAGGAAAATCTCCTTGTTGCTGTACAAGGAGTGAATCATTAGTTGCAGCAGTTGTTTTACTTCAGCCTGGAAGCCCAGGGTTTCGCGGTTGGTATTCGCGGTTGCAGACTCGGACATGCTTTAAACTCCCTAACGAACCAAAAGGTGGGATGGGAGATGGGGGCGTCCTGCCGGATTTCAAGTCACTCGATGCTTTGGTAGACCACTTCGACGATGTCGATTTCGCGGATGCCCAGCGGGCTCTGGAAACGCACCGTATCGCCCTCGCGCGACTTGATCAGCGCGCGGGCCAGCGGCGAAATCCAGCTGATGCGGCCGCGCGCGACATCGGCTTCGTCGACGCCGACAATGGTGTAGGTATTTTCATTGCCGTCGGCATCGGCCACCGTGACGCAGGCGCCGAAGAAGACTTGGTCGTTGCTGCCCTGGCGCAGCGGGTCGACAATCTCGGCGATGTCGAGGCGCTTGGTCAGGAAGCGGATGCGCCGGTCGATCTCGCGCAGGCGGCGCTTGCCGTAGATGTAATCACCGTTTTCCGAACGGTCGCCGTTGGAAGCGGCCCACGCCACGACTTCGACGACATGCGGCCGCTCGCGCTTGACCAGGTGTTCGAGTTCGCTCTTGAGCCGGGCATGCCCGGCCGGGGTAATGTAGTTGCGCGTTCCCGCAGGCAGCTTGAGCGAGGGTTCAAGCTCTTCGTCGTCCTCGCCTTCGCTTTCCCTGACAAACGCCTTGTTCATCAATACCCGATGCTGTAATGCTCGACGTCGACGCGGATCAGTTCGCGCCCGAGCAGCGCCGCCGTGTATTTGGCAAACTGGTCGGCCCATGTGCGCTGGTCGCGGAAACGCCCCTCGCCGGCATATTTGGCGACGCTGAGAATGCGGTCGACGGCGAGAATCTTGCCGGTCGGCGTCGCCACGTCGCATTCGAGGACCGTAAATTCATGGTCGAACCACTTGCGCGCCTCGTCGGCCGGCGTGCCGCCGATGAGTTTGAATTCGAATTCCTTGTCCCGGCCGAACGACACGATCACATGATGTTGCATTTCTCTCTCCTCCCGAAAACTGTTCGAGTTATTCTAGCAAAACATCGCCGCTTGCAAGGGAACCGCCATGACCACCGAGACGCTGAACGACGCAGAAATTGCCGATATCCGCCATCATTTGCATGAATTGCAGGTCGAGCACCGCGACCTCGATCAGGTCATCGCCCATCTGGCAGAGAACCCGCCGCCCGACGAATTGCTGGTCCGCCGGCTGAAAAAGCGCAAGCTGGGGCTCAAGGACAAGATTCTGCTGCTTGAGGAAATGCTGGTGCCGGATATTCCGGCCTAATCCCGCATCGGCGGAATGCGGAAAAATATCCAGTAAGCGCCGCCGATCGCCACCACCAGCGCCAGTTCCCACAACACGGGCAAACGCCATACGACTCCTGCCAGCAGTGCCAGCAGGAGCAGGTAGCGCAGGGCCTTCAAGTCAGAGAACCAGTCGCCCGGCGTACCAGGCCAGCGCAGCCATCGCGGCGCTGCACGGGATGGTCAGGATCCACGCCCAGACGATGCCGCCGGCGACACCCCAGCGCACCCGGCGCGCACCGCGCGTCGAACCGACACCGGCGATGGCGCCGGTAATGGTGTGCGTGGTCGACACCGGGATGCCGAGCGCGGTCGCCATGAACAACGTGATCGCGCCGCCGCTGTTGGCGCAGAAGCCGCGCGCCTGATTAAGCTTGGTGATGCGGTTGCCCATGGTCTTGACGATGCGCCAGCCACCGAACATGGTGCCGAGACCCATCGCCGAATAGCAGCCAAAAACCACCCATCCCGGTGGTGCCACATCGCTGGCCTGCGAAACACCGGCAGCGATCAGCAGCATCCAGATGATGCCGACGGTTTTCTGGGCGTCGTTGCCGCCATGGCCAAGACTGTAGGCGGCGGCGGAAAGCAGCTGCAGGCGGCGGAAATACTTGTCGACCTTGCGCGGCGCCATGTGCCGGCACAGCCACGAAACGATCACCATCAGCGTTCCACCGATGACGAAACCGAGCAGCGGGGCGATGAAGATGAAGGCGATGATCTTCAATACACCGCTCATGATCAGGCCGCTGAAGCCGACCTTGGCCAGCGCCGCGCCGACCAGGCCGCCGATCAGCGCGTGTGACGACGACGACGGGATGCCGTAGTACCAAGTGATGACGTTCCACAGGATGGCGCCGATCAGCGCCCCGAAAATGATGTAGTGATCGACGATGCCGGGGTCGATGGTGCCCTTGCCGATGGTCTTGGCGACCGTCAGGTGGAACAGGAAATAGGCCAGGAAATTGAAGGAAGCCGCCCAGATCACCGCCTGGAACGGCTTGAGCACGCGGGTCGAGACGATGGTGGCAATCGAGTTGGCGGCGTCGTGAAAACCGTTCATGAAGTCGAACAGGAAAGCGACGATCACCAGGGTGACGATCACCCCGAGGCTGATTTGCAGGTTGTCCATGCTGGAAAACCCGCTCAGGAATTTTCGAGAACGATGGCTTCGACCGTTCCGGCGACATCCTTGCAGCGATCGGTAACCGATTCGAGAAGTTCGTACATTTCCTTGAGCTTGATCACCTGCCGCACATCCGGCTCTTCACGGAAGACCTTGGACATCGCCTCGCGCAGCATGCGGTCGGCGTCGGATTCCAGTTCGTCGATTTCATGGCAGAGCTTGAGGATGGCCGGCGCGTTCTCCATGCTATGCAGCAGCTTGACCAGCGCCTGGACGCGGATGCAGGACTGCTCGGTGACATCGGCCAGCGCCTTGGCGTCGGGCGGCACGTGGTGAATGTCGTAAAGCCCCATAGACTCGGCGACATCCTGAACGACATCCAGAATGTCATCCATGCTGTTGATCAGCTGGTGGATTTCATCGCGGTCGAAGGGCGTGATGAAGGAAGTGTGCAACTGGGCCAGCGTGTCGTGCGTGATTTTATCGGCCTGACGTTCGAGATCATCGATCACGTCGGCATGCTTGGCTGCCTCGCCGGGCGCATCGACCAGCGCACCGATCAAACTGGAAAGCTCCTTGCCCCCCTGCACAATCAACTCGGCATGAGCGTTGAACAGGTCAAAATACTTGCCCTCCCTGGGCATCAATCTTCCGAACATGACAGTCCTGTGAAGTTATTGTTACATCCGAAATTCTACCATGCAGGGCCGGCGACCCCGCTTGCGGATAAAATGCGGCATGCACCGCTTTGCCTTCAGTGCGGACGCCTTCGGCGACCGCTTCAGCCTCGCCGACCTGCCCCTGCCGCGCGCGCCGCGCGGTTATGCCGTGCAGATGCTGGACACCGACACCCTGCTCGACCGTGCTTCGGGCAACTTCCTGCCGGTTCGCGCGTCCGAACTGGATGGCCTGTTCGCGACCTTCGATGACGCCTACGCCGCCGCCTGCCGCTGGGTGGAAGCCCATTGCCGCGCGCCGCACGAGCATCATCTTGCCATCGTCCCCGCGAGCTTCGACGACTTGCTGCAGCGTCATGTCCTGATTTATGGCGTGCTCTGCGGTCAACCCTGAAAAACTGCCCATTTCCGGAGAAAGCCATGCCCAGCCCGTTCAATCCCCGCCCACTCGGCCGCAGCGACCTGATCGTTCCCGAGGTCTGCCTCGGCACGATGACTTTCGGCGAACAGACCAGCGAACAGGATGCTCACAGCCAGCTCGATTACGCGCTGGCCGCCGGCGTCAATTTCATCGACACCGCCGAGATGTACGCCGTCCCGGCCAAGGCGGAAACCTATGGCGCCTCGGAAAGCATCGTCGGCCGCTGGCTGAAGCGCCAGAAGCGCGAACAGATCCTGGTCGCGACCAAGGTTGCCGGCCCCTCGCGCAACCTCGACTGGATCCGCAGCGGGCCGCCGGCACTCGACCGTGCCAACATCCGCGCCGCCATCGACGGTTCGCTGCAGCGCCTGCAGACCGACTACATCGACCTCTACCAGTTGCACTGGCCCGAGCGCAACCAGCCGATGTTCGGCCAGTGGCAGTACGACCCGACGAAAGAACGTGCATGCACGCCGCTTCGCGAGCAGCTCGAAACCCTGGCCGAACTGGTCAGGGAAGGCAAGGTGCGCGCCGTCGGCCTTTCCAACGAACATCCCTGGGGCGTCATGACTTTCCTGCGCCTGGCCGACGAGCTCGGCCTGCCGCGCGTGCTATGCACGCAAAATGCCTACAACCTGCTGACCCGGACTTTCGAAACATCGCTCGCCGAAGTCTGCCACCGCGAACAGGTCGGCCTGCTCGCCTATTCACCGCTGGCTTTCGGCCACCTGACCGGCAAATACCTGGCCGATCCGGCCGCCCTCGGCCGCATCAGCCAATGGCCCGCTTTCGGCCAGCGTTACAGCAAGCCCAACGTGGTCCCCGCCGTCGCCGCCTACGTCGCCCTCGCCCGCAAGCATGGCCTGACGCCAACGCAACTGGCGCTCGGCTTCGTGCGCTCGCGCTGGTTCGTCAACAGCACCATCATCGGCGCCTCGTCGCTGGCCCAGTTGCAGGAAACGCTGCCGGGGACGCAAACGCCGATGCCGCCCGAACTGCTGGCCGAAGTCGACACCATCCACCTGCAATACACCAACCCGGCGCCATGAGCCGTTCGCTGTTCCCGGCGCTGGCCGGCGCTGGCCGGCGCCCTCGCCGCCACGGAAATCGGCCAAAAACTGGCGTTGACCGCAGCAGTCGCGGCCGACTGGCGCGCTGGTCGGCTGGATTAGCGCGACTCGACACCACTCTTGCTTGTCTGCGACCGCACTATATACCGAATGAGATAGTTGTTTGACCGTAGCTAGCCGTCCAACGGATAATGCAAATTTTTGTAAAGATATTATCTTTTGCTTTTCAACTCATACCTCTTCATCGGCCTGTTTCTCCCGATTACGCTGATCGGCTTTTTCCTTATCGCCAAGGCAAGCCACATAATGGCCGCCCTATGGCTTGGCCTTGCGTCGCTTTTCTTTTATGGCTGGTGGGATCCACGGTATGTTGGCCTGCTGCTGCTATCCATCGTCTTCAACTTTGTTGTCGGGCGAGCCATTTCCAAGCAGCGCGAGCGCGGCGCGCCCGGACGCGCCAAATTCGTATTGATTGCGGGCATTGTCTGCGACTTGGCTCTGCTCTTCTATTACAAATATACGGATTTCTTCATCTCGAGCATCAATCACGCGTTTCATGCCGAATTTCCGCTCCTCGAACTGGTACTTCCGCTGGGTATTTCGTTCTTCACGTTTACGCAGATCGCGTTTCTCGTTGACACCTATCGCGGCGAAGCGAAGGAGTACGACCCGGTCCACTACCTGTTCTTTGTAACCAATTTCCCACACCTGATTGCTGGCCCGATCCTCCACCACAAGGAGATCATGCCTCAGTTTGAGAGCCCGGCGTGTTATCGCGTCAATTGGGAAGACATCGCTGTCGGCCTCACGATTTTCACCATTGGCCTCGCCAAGAAAGTCCTCATCGCCGACGAAATCAGTCGCTATGTCGGGCCTGTCTTCGATGGGACATCAAATCCGCATCTGTTCCTCGCATGGGGTGCAGCACTCGCATACACGCTCCAGCTCTACTTCGATTTTTCGGGTTACTCGGACATGGCGATTGGCTTGGCGCGCATGTTCGGAATCAAGTTCCCGCTCAATTTCGACTCGCCGTACAAAGCGCCAAACATCATCGAATTCTGGCGGCGATGGCACATGACCCTTTCCCGCTTCCTTCGCGATTATCTGTATATCCCCCTCGGCGGCAATCGTCACGGCCCCATGCGACGCCACGTCAATCTGCTTGCAACCATGGTGCTCGGCGGCCTTTGGCACGGCGCCGGATGGACGTTCGTTGTTTGGGGGGCACTGCACGGTCTGTACCTGGTCATCAACCATACCTGGCAGACGCTACGCGGAGCAGCGAGTGCTGCCTCCACACGTAGGCCACGTTTTTGGGCGTGGGCGCTGACCTTCCTGGCCGTAGTGGTTAGCTGGGTCTTCTTTCGCGCCAAAAACCTCGACGTTGCCATCGACATGCTCCGGGGCATGGCGGGATTGAACGGTATTGTGGTTCCTTTGCACTGGTTCAAGGCCTCGTTCATGAGCCACGTCATGGATACGCTTGCCGCCAATGGCGTCCAGGTTGCCACGATCAAGTTCATTGCATATCGCGATCAACTTTACCTCACGCTCGAACTGCTCCTGATCGTAACACTCGCCCCCAATACGCAGCAGATCCTGCAGAGTTTCCAGCCCACCATCGACCAGTTTCGACATCTGGGCGGAAGGCTCGGCCGCTGGACTTGGCGGCCGAATCTCGCCTGGCTGATTGCAATTGCGATACTTCTCGGCTGGTCGCTTTTCGAGATCCCGAGAGGCAACAAGGTCAGCGAGTTCCTCTATTTTCAATTTTAGGCCTGACGTGCTCTCGAACAGAACATACAGTCTCGCGCTTGCCATTACAGCCGTGGCGGCTGTCCTATCCGTTATCGGATTCGCGCTCTACCTCATCCCCATGTCAGGGATGATCGTGGTCGGTTCCGGTGATCTGACGCGCATCGGCTGGTACTCCAACAACCGCTATGGCAACCAGAAACCGAATTTGGTGTTCCAACCCTCGCTTGTAACCCAAGCCAATGCTATTGACCGCCACTACGACGTCGTGGTCGTGGGAGATTCGTTCTCGCTCGACCTTGAGAAGTCATGGCCCAACTACCTGGCCGCCAAAGGCCTTTCCGTCCTGGTCATCGGAGTCGCGGATGATCCCGCAAAGCCGGCCACTGTCGCAGCAGATATCGAAAAGCAAATCAAGATGCTGCTTCAGAGTCCCGCGTTCCGCGACTCGCCACCGAGCGTCTTCATTTTCGAGTCGATCGAGCGGTTCGTAAAAAGACGACTGGTAAACGACGAGACGCCATGCGTTCCACTCCAACGAAACGAAGAAGACACGGCGCTGAAAGAGCCTCCGGTACTAACTTATGCGGAACCTCCGGAGTACCGCATCAAAGAGGTGAACATGCCACCCTCAGGCCGCTATAACGAACAGCAGTTGACTTATGCGCGGGATTTTCTGGTCAAGAACGTGAAAAAGGCGTTTGGCTGGGAGAGCGGTGCTGCCGAGTTCGCTCTGCGCGTACCACGTTTTTCAAGCGAGCGCTCGAAGACACTGCTCGTGGTGACCGCAGACCTCCATAAGGAACGCTGGCAAGAAAAGGATGTTGACGAGATGCAATGTCAACTTCTAAGACTTCAGCAAGCGGTCCAAGCCAATGGCAAGACGCTGTTCGTCGCGCTACCAATCCCGGACAAACTGAGCGCCTACCACGATGATCTCGTCGCCCCGTCTCCGCCAAGCGGTGTAATTGACCGACTCACGGACCCAAGACTCAATCGCCCTCTTGTGGAGAAGGCGATCCGTGCCGAGATCAACGCTGGCGAAATAGATGTCTACCTTCCGAATGACACGCATTTTGGCGCGCGAGGACAGGCAGTGACTGCGAACACCGTGCTCCAGTTCATCGCCGAAAGAACGCGCAAGGGCGTAGCATCGCAGTCACCTTCAGCACCGCCTAAATCTGATACTGGGTCGCCCCGATGATTCAAAGCTACTGCATGATTCTAGGTGGTGGGATCTTGGAAAGGCTCCTCAAGCAGGTAGACCGGTGTTTCATGCACTAGCCAGCGCCCTCGCCGCAACGGAAATCGGCCAAAAACTGGCGTTGACCGCAGCAGTCGCGGCCGACTGGCGCGCCGACAGTCTGGATTGGCAGGATTCGACGCCCGTCACCCTGGCCTGCGGCCGCCCGCTCAAGCCGGAACTGGTCCCGCACCGGCAGGTACTGCAGCGCAGCGCCAAAAGCCCGGAAGGCCGCGCCCGCCTGCTGCACGCCATCGTCCATATCGAATTTTCGGCCATCAACCTCGCCCTCGATCATGCCGCGCGTTTTCGCGGCATGCCCAAGCAGTATTATGCCGACTGGATCGGCGTCGCCGCTGAAGAGGCTTACCATTTCACCATCCTGCGCGAGCGCCTGCAGTCGCTCGGCCACGACTACGGCGACTTCCCGGCCCACGCCGGCCTGTGGAACATGGCCGAGAGAACGTCCGGCGATGTGCTGGCGCGCATGGCGCTGGTGCCGCGCCTGCTCGAAGCGCGCGGCCTCGACGCGACGCCGCCCATCCAGCGCAAGCTGGAACAGGCCGGCGACACGGAATCCGCCCGCCTGCTCGACATCATCCTGCACGACGAAATCGGCCACGTCGGTCTCGGCGACGCCTGGTTCCGCCGGCTGTGTGGCGAGCGCAGGCTGGACGCCGAGCACACCTATCGCGACCTACTCACGACCTATGGAGCCCCGTGGCCGCAGGCGCCGTTCAACGAAGCCGCCCGCCTCGCTGCCGGATTCAGCGCAGCCGAACTTGCTGCGCTGGCCCACCCGGACTGAAGCGATTCCTCAAACGAAAAACCCCTCCGTAGCGGGGTTCGGGGGAAGCGGTCGGATTCAGGCCGCCAGCTTGCGGCGGGTCGCCAAAATGCCCAGCAGACCGACGGTCAGCAGGAGGATGGATTCTGGCTCGGGAATCGCCGCCCGGAACTCGGCGCCCAGGTAGCGTTGGGCATAGGTCGTGGGGTGCACGCTGTCCCAGAACAACCATTGAAAATTATCTGCCGCGCACGCGACGTAATTCAGGATGCACTGCTGCGTGACATTTTTGATGCCATAGGCATCGGGATTGCCGATCACGTCGTCGAGGGTGCCCATGGTGTCGAACTGAACGATCTCGGCCGACGTCAGTGCCGCATCAAGTTGGCTCATCGCCTGCGCCAGGTAGAAATTGAACGTCTGGCTCAGAAGAGACAAACCCGCCGCAGCAGGGGTTCCCAGCACGTCCGGCGTCTTGCCGAGGTCAGGCATATTGGGAACCAGGAAGTGTTGCGCCCCCATGTTCGCAAGCGCGCTCACGGTGTAGGCGATATTCGTGACGCCATTGCTGATGAGTGCCGACACATTGTTCAGATTGCTCAAACCACCAGGAAAGGGAAGCGGCCCGCCAAGCCCGCCCCAGGCAGTTCCGGGCAACAAGTTATTCGAATTGGCCAAAAATACGTCGTTGGGAAACAGCCACACAACGAAAAGCGAAGTGGCGGGATCGAATGTCCGACCACCAGCGAGCTGTGCGGCAAAAGTGTTGAGCTGCCAGTTGTTGCCCAATTGGTTATAGGCGGGTGCCAGAGGACCGGCACTTGAGCTGAACGAGTTGTAATTTTCCAGCCCGCTCGTCGCGCCACCGATCGCATAGTTGGTACCCCCTGCCAGCGAGGGAGCAAAGCTGGCGCCACCGTTATAGCTTTGCCACAGGTACTCGACCGCAACCGGGCCATTGGAATACTGGCCGTTGTAATACGGCGCCGGCGGAAAAGTAACGGAACCTCCAGTAGCGGCCCGGCTGACTATTCCACTATTTCCCCCATCCGACAGACTGTCACCAAACACGAACATGTCGGACAGCGACTGCAGCGACGCATTGGCCGATGCAGACAGGCCCATGGCCGTAGCAAGCGCAAGCGCGCCCAGCATTTTCTTCTTCATTGTTTTAGTCTCCAATGGTCGGAAACAAGCGTTTCCAGTATTTATTTGATTTAGCGAGCCTTATCCTGTTGCCGAACTCACCTGCTCGCAAGAGCCATCGAGTACCAACCGTCCGGTCAAGGCCGTTGTTTTTTCAAGCAAGATTCAAACCATATCGACTTGTCTCGCCATAACAATGGCTTGCCAATGACATTTCACAAAAACGTAAAGAAATTCGACGTTTTTTCGGCCAATCTGATGGTGTCGTGGCGACTCGGCCATATCCAGCGGGCCGAAAATGGAGTAAACTATTAATATCAATGTGTTGAAGCAATTCCCGCAGGTCTCCGAAGCAGCCCCCGTCGTTCTTGTTTTGCAGGTTCACCTCATTGATTCGCCCCCGGCATGGCTGCATCGGGGAACTCAGGCCGCCCGACCATCGGGCCAATCCGTCGCAAGCCATAACAAAGCCCAATAGCGACGATGAAAGGAACAGCATGTCTTCACCGGAGTCATCCGACACTCTGAGCTTTGCCGATCTCGGCTTAAGCACCACACTGCTTCAAACACTTACCCAGATCGGCTACGAAACCCCGTCGCCGATCCAGGCCCAGTGCATCCCCGTACTGCTCGAAGGTCACGACCTGATCGGCATGGCCCAGACCGGCACCGGCAAGACCGCCGCCTTCGCGCTGCCGCTGATGGAACAGATCGACGTCAAGCTGACCAAGCCGCAGGCCCTGATCCTGACCCCGACGCGCGAACTGGCCATCCAGGTCGCCGAGGCGCTGCAAAGCTACGCCAAGAACCTGCCCGGCTTCCACGTGCTGCCGATCTACGGCGGCCAGAGCTACACCATCCAACTCAAGCAACTGTCGCGCGGCGCCCACGTCATCGTCGGCACCCCGGGTCGCGTCATGGACCACCTCGAGCGCAAGACGCTGAGCCTCGACCACCTGAAAACCATGGTGCTCGACGAAGCCGACGAAATGCTGCGCATGGGTTTCATCGACGATGTGGAATGGATTCTCGAACGCACCCCCGAGCAGCACCAGACCGCGCTGTTCTCGGCGACCATGCCGGAACAGATTCGCCGCGTTGCCCAGAAATATCTGGTCGAGCCGCGCGAAATCAAGATCAAGTCGGCCACCGCCACCGTCGCCGCCATCCGTCAGGTTTACTGGCAGGTTTCCGGCATGCACAAGCTCGATGCCCTGACCCGCATCCTTGAGGTCGAGGAAGACTTCGACGCCGCCATCATCTTCGTGCGCACCAAGACGGCCACCGTCGAACTGGCCGACAAACTCTCAGCCAGGGGCTACGCTGCCGCCGCGCTGAACGGCGACCTTAACCAGCAGATGCGCGAACGCGTCATCGAGCAGTTGAAGTCAGGCGCCCTCGACATCGTCATCGCCACCGACGTCGCCGCTCGCGGTATCGACGTACCGCGCGTCAGCCATGTCGTCAACTACGACATCCCGTACGATACCGAAGCCTATGTGCACCGCATCGGCCGGACCGGCCGCGCTGGCCGCACCGGCAACGCCATCCTGTTCGTCGCGCCGCGCGAAATCCGCATGCTGCGCACCATCGAGCGCGCCACGCGTTCGCCGATCGCGCCGCTGACGCTGCCCAGCCGTGCCGACGTGACCAACAAACGCGTCGCCGACTTCAAAGGCAAGGTTATCGAAGTACTGAACGCCGAAGGCCTCGATTTCTTTGCCAACATCGTCTCGCAGATCGCCGAAGAACAGAACGTCGGCGCCGAGGAAGTTGCCGCCGCGCTGGCCATGATGGCGCAGGAAGGCAAGCCGTTGCAGATCGCCGGCGAAGACCCGCGTCCGGCGCCAGCCGCATCCTTCGACAGCCGTGACAGCCGCC
>Ga0209310_1001025_pt1 | contig 23730 bp, 25 predicted proteins | sample AD_UKC030_MetaG_FD_184415 | JGI IMG/M metagenome (GOLD analysis project Ga0209310, IMG submission 184415) | Active sludge microbial communities of municipal wastewater-treating anaerobic digesters from USA - AD_UKC030_MetaG (SPAdes) (version 2) | ecosystem: Engineered > Bioreactor > Anaerobic >...
TGGTCTCACGCCCGGTCCGCGGCTTGATCCTGCGCGCCACGCCGTCTTATCTCTGGGCTGACGAAACGCAGTTGACGACCGACCCGAAACAGTTGTTCAAGTTCAAGTCCTCGGCCATCTATACCAAGCCGGAGTGGAGCGGAATGGCGGTCACGGGTTATTACAACTATTCCCGAAGAAACAACGATTCGCTAAGTTATTCCGATTACATCCTGAATCCGCCCGGCTTTGCCAATCCGCAGTATCAGGATGTCACCAATACCACGCAATCGTTTGGCTTGAACCTGAGTGTGGTTCCGGCCGAAGATCTCAAATTGAGCGCCGGTTATGACTGGAACCAGAACGACCTGGGTGCCTATTACTTTTCTACGAACCGCCTGCGCTTCGACTATCCGATCCTCTATCCGGGCGTGCCCAACAAGAATCCGGATCAGCCTCTGGATTTCCTGATTCTCGACCAGTTCAACTACAAGGCGGATACGCAGACATTTTCGGTCGGACTCGAGAGCACGCAATGGGAGCGCTATCTGTTCAGCGCCAATTACAGTCTGATGCTGGCCGATGGCTATAACGCCAGTGGCCTTGCCGGCCAATCACTGCCGCCGGTCGATGACAAGATCGACACGCTCCTCCACACGCTGTCGCTGGGGATGGAATACAACTGGAAAAAGAACATTTCGGTCCGCGGCGTGTATATCTACGATCGCTACCAGGACAATGCTTACGAAGCGCTGAACGGTAGCCGAAATACCCTCTGGCTTGGGATCAACTATCGGCTGTGACCGCTATTTCGCCACCCGTTCAGGCTGGGGAAGGAATGGATATGCCTGCGTTGCATCATCGCTGGCAGGTGGCTCAGCAGGCAGAACTCGCCGCCCCCGATAGCTGGCTTGGCCTGAGCGGGCTGTTCTGGCTCGAAGCGGGTGAGAATGCTGTCGGTCACGCAGGAAATTCCACGGTTTGGATGCCATTCGGTCCGGATCGTCTCGGTAGTCTGTGGGTCGATGGCAGTGAAGTGGCGTGGCAGCCGACACCAACTTCCGGCGTCGGGATTGTCGGGACGGGCGAACTGATCGATGAGCGGCGACAACTGCGCACTGACCGCGATGTTGCGCCCAGCGAGGTCATCAGCGGCTCGCTGGTTTTGATCGTCATCGAACGCGAAGGGCGGCTGGCGGCGCGTGTCCGAAATCGGGACTGGGCTGCGGGAAAGCAGGTGGCCGAGCGGACGTATTATGATTACGATCCGGCTTGGAAAATCGAAGCGGCCTGGGAATCGCTTGCCGAACCATTGACCATGACGGTCCCCAACATGTCCGGCGATTTCAAGCAGGTGCAGGTCACGCAGCAGGCAGTTTTCACGGTGGGCGGGCAGGCTGTCACCCTGCTGCCGATGTCCGTCGGCGACAAGGAGGTATTCTTCGTATTTCGTGATCGCACCAGCGGCCGCGAAACCTATGGCGCCGGACGATTCCTCAAAGTGCCTGTGGCGACCATTGAAACAAAGGCCGGCCCCGGGGGCAACGGGAAAATTTGCCTCGATTTCAATTTTGCCTACAACCCGCCGTGCGCCTTTACGCCGTTCGCAACCTGTCCGCTGCCGCCGCCGGAAAACTGGCTGCCCTTTGCCGTAGCGGCTGGGGAAAAACAGTGGGTGAAAGCGTCGTGAGCGGCCGGTTGCCGCGCTGACCGATTACCTGTCCAGGGCTTCCTTTTCGCGCAGGGCCGTCCGCTTTAGCTTGGTGTCGCACTGGCTGGCATCCTTGATCATGTAGTCTTCGCCGACGGGGTGAAAGCCGAGCCGGATATAGAACTGCTTGACCCGATCGATTTCCTCGGCGCTGCGGATCGCCCCCGGTGGCTCGGCAATCGGAAATGCCTTCAGACCGATGACACAGTTTTCCAGATCGATCGTCTCGCTCATGCGTTGAAACAACTTGGTGCCGATGCCTTGGCCGCGATGACCGGGGGTGACGACGACTTCGTCGACATAGACGAGGCATTCGCAATGTTGTTGCGGGTCGTTCGATTTGGCATAAGGCAACGGGACGAAGCAATTGTTGTCGGCGAAGGCGACATTCTTGAATTCGGCGACGCCATGCGAGATCGACTCCAGCAGTTCGTCCATGCCGAACTCGTCATGACGGGCCAGTGCCAGATCGACACGGTGTCCGGCTATCTTGCCGACCAGAGTTTCCTCGCCGGCTTCGTCATCCCAAGCCCGCGCTTCGCCCCTGAAATGGAGCACATAGTGTTCTATCCCGGGGTGGGAATCGGGCCGCAAGACCCATTCAAATTCGAGCGGTTCGGTCATTGTTCCGGGCTCCAGGAAGTGAGAGTGCAGGTTGGCAGTTTCTTACATCGTCACCGCGCCGAATTTGACGGTTATCAATTCGTCAGATTTTCAGTGTGCTTCGGTTCAAAAATGATGCTCGTCACAGCAAATATGCTGCATATCCCTTATTTTTTGCTTTCAGTTTATTCCGAATTCGCTTGCCTAGCGTGGAAATGTCACTAAAAGGCAATCATCCTGTGCAATCGTTACGTTTTAGTTGCCCTGACGCAGTGCCTTGAGCAGTTTCTGCCCGCCACGACCACTGGCTTCCATGTTGAGTCGTTGCTGCTCCTGTTTGATCGCGGTGCGGCTTTTCTCGCCAAGCATGCCGTCGATCTCGCCGATGTCATGGCCGCGCGCAACCAGCAGGGTCTGCAATTCTCGCCGTTCGGCTCGCGACAGGCCAGGATCGTCGGTCGGCCACGGCGTGACGAACGGCCCGCCGCCACGCAGGCGGTCAGATAGGTGGGCGATGGCCAGACCGTAGCTTTCAGCGGCGTTGTAGCCGTAGATCACGTCGAAGTTGCGGGTGGTCAGAAAGGCCGGTCCGCGCGGTCCGGCCAGCAGCAACAAGCCGACGCCCTGGTCCGGGGCGAGGCCGCTGGCGGTCAGCGGGCGGCCATCGGCCAGCGTCAGCCCCCTGGCGGCCCAGTCAGCGAGCGGGCGCTTGTTCTTGCGACCGGCGAGGGCCTCATCGAAACCGTTGGGCAGCCGGACCTCGGCGCCCCACGGCAGATCGCTCTGCCAGCCGCCCTTGCGCAGGAAATTGGCGGTAGACGCCAGGGCGTCGTCGCTGTTGTCGACCAGGTCGCGGCGACCGTCACCGTCGAAATCGACAGCCAGGCGCTCATAGGTGGCGGGCATGAACTGGGTGTGCCCGAAAGCGCCGGCCCACGAACCGGTCAGCCGGTCGGGCGCGATATCGCCGCGCTGAAGAATGCGCAGGGCGGCAAAGAATTCGCCCTGGAAATAGCTCTGGCGGCGGCCGAAACAGGAGAGCGTGCCGAGCGCCTGGACCAGCGGGTACTTCCCGGTAATCCGTCCGTAGTTGCTTTCGACACCCCAGACCGCGACGACCGTCGCCGGGTCGACGCCGTAGGTTGCCTGAATCCGTTGCAGGACATCGGCGTAGCGGGCGAGGCTGGCCTTGCCGTCGGCGATGCGCTCGTCGTCCACCAGCGCGGCGAGGTAGTCCCAGATCGGCAAGCGAAATTCGGGCTGGTAATTCAGCTTGTCGAGAATGCCGAAGTCGGCCTGCACCCCTTGGGTGAAACGACTGAAACTGTCGGCACGAACGCCGCTGCGTTGCGCCGCCGGTTGTAGACGTGTCAGGCAGTTTTCGAAAGCGTCCTGCGATTGTGTCTGGGCGAAAGAGGGGGCATTGGCAAGCGCCAGGAAGGCGCTGGCGATTGCAATGATCGTCGGACGCGGCAGGAGTGTTTGCTGGCGACTGTCAGGCAACGGCATCGAGCGCCCGCGCCAGGTTGTCCACCGTGCGTTCCGGATTGTGCAGCTTCTCCAGCCCGAACAGGCCGATGCGGAAAGTCCGGAAATCGGCGGATTCATCGCATTGCAGGGGCACGCCGGCGGCCGTCTGGAAGCCGGCGGCAACGAATTTTTTGGAAGACTGGATATCCGGGTCGGTGGTGTAGCTGACGACCACACCGGGAGCCTGAAAGCCGGCGGCAGCGGCACTGGGATAGCCTTTGTCGACGAGCAACTGGCGGACGCGGCGGCCGAGTTCCTGTTGCTCGTGCTTGACCTTGGCGAACCCGTAGGCTTCCGTTTCCAGCATCACGTCGCGCATCGCGGCCAGTGCATCGGTTGGCATCGTCGCATGATAAGCGTGGCCGCCGTTCTCGAAAGCTTCCATGATCTGCAGCCATTTTTTGAGGTCGCAGGCGAAACTGGTGCTGGTGGTGGCATCGATCCGTGCCCGGGCGCGTTCGCCGAGGGCGATCAGCGCGCAACATGGGGAGGCGCTCCAGCCTTTCTGCGGGGCACTGATCAGGATGTCGACGTCGTTGGCGACCATATCGACCCAGACTGTTCCGGAGGCGACGCAATCGAGCACAAAAAGCCCGTCGACCGCACGAACCGCCTCGCCGACGGCTTTCAGGTAATCATCGGGCAGGATCATTCCGGAGGCGGTTTCGACGTGCGGCGCGAAAACGACATCCGGCTTCTGTTCGCGGATCGCTGCAACGACTTCGGCGATTGGCGGCGGGGCGAACGGTTCCTGGCTTCCGTCAGCGACCTGGCGGGCCTTGAGGACGATGCTTGCCGACGGAATCTGCCCCATCTCGAATATCTGTGTCCAGCGGAAGCTGAACCAGCCATTGCGGATGACCAGAACCTTCTTGCCGGTGGCAAACTGGCGGGCGACGGCCTCCATGCCGAAAGTGCCGCTGCCGGGAACGACGGCGGCGGCCTTGGCGTTGTAAACCTGTTTCAGGATGCGCGAAATATCTTTCATGACGCCCTGAAAGCGTTGCGACATGTGGTTCAGCGCACGGTCGGTATAGACCACGGAATATTCGAGCAGGCCTTCGGGATCTGGTTGCGGCAACAGGGCAGTCACGGTTCTCTCCGGATTTGTTTTCAGGTCGGGAATGCCGGGTGGACATTCACGCGGACAATAATTTGGCCGCCCATTCTATAGGGATGCAGCCAATTTGCGTGCATCCGCGGGCGTCAGGAAAATGTGCGACGCCCCGAACGCGTTTTGCATTCGGGGCGACCAGGAGGTTGCGAAGGCTTCAGCGCGCCTGGCTTTCCTGAACCTCGCCGCTTTCATCCCAGCCAGTGATCATCGCCTTGAGGTGGGCAGTCACGGTATGGCCGGTAGTGATCAGATAGACATGAACGATCAGGAAAATCAGCATCATGAAGGCGCCGATGGTATGGAGCGTGGCAATCGTTTCGAGATCGAGCGTCATGCCGGCCGTCCGCAGTTCGCTGTAATACAGATAGGCGAGACCGGAAATCCAGATCAGCGGGTTGATCAGCACTTTCACCCCGAGATAGGCCAGTGCCTGCATCGGATTGTGCTTGCGCGCGCGCGTGGTCTTGAACGGGTGCGGTTCGCCCTGAAAGATGCCCCAGACGTAGTGGCGAATGACGAGATCGATGTTCTTGAAGCTTGGAATGTACTGGCGCCACTCACCGGTGGTGAAGTGCCAGAAGATGGCGAACAGCCAGAGCGTGATCAAGGCCCACGCTGCCGCTACGTGCAACTGCCCGGCCTGTTCGTATCCGAGCATCTTGTAGCTGCCGTGGATCTCGAACCCGGTCAGCAGCATGACGAAGATCAGCAGGAACTGGGTCCAGTGCCAGAAGCGTTCGAAGCGGGTGAAAATATAGATGCGTTCCATGATGGCAGCCTTGTAATCAGTGCTTGCGGCGCATGACGCGGATCAGTCCGTGCAGCAGGACGCCGGCGAGCGTTAGGGCGGTGAGCAGCCAGCCAACCAGGTTGACCGTCGGGTTGGCATCGCGACCGGGAATGTAGATTCCTTCAACCTTGTCCAGACGACCGCCCCTGGTGTGGCATTCGTTGCAGGCGACAGCGTCTTCCTTGGGTGCCACCATGTGGGTGAGCGGCCACGACATCTCGCTCCTGATGAAATCGACCTTGCCCGAGAACGGCATGCCAGAGGCTTTCATGCCGGTTGCGACGGCTTTTTCCCAATTGAAATTGGTCCAGAAGGCGGTGTCGTCGTCACCTGACAGATGCGGCTTGACCAGTGTCTTGTTGACCGGGTCGTAGGGCACCGTACTGCGCATGACTTTTATCGGCCAGATCAGCGAGCGGCCATCGTCGGCACTGCCGCCCAGCGTGTTGATTTTGACAACCCCGTTGCTGGTGTCGAGTTTGTCGCCAAGCAGCGTATAGGTTACGTCGCCGTTGAACCAGACATATTCCGGCGTGATGTTTTCGCCGAGAGTAAAGTCGCCCTTCCTGGAATCATAGATGACATGGCCATGTTCATCCTTGGTCAAAATGGGTTTGCCATCCGCGTCCAGTTTTCCGGCAGTGGACCAGTCCCAGCCGGTCTTGGTGGCCACGCCGCCGCGCGCGAATTGCGGAATGTGGCAGGTCTGGCAGGCGACCGTGCCGGTATGCTGGTTCAGCTTGTCTGCCTGGCGGCCGGTCTTGTGTGCTGCCTGGCCATGGCAGGACTGGCAGGTGGCGGGGTTGGTCTTGTCGGCCTTGCCGCGGATATGCGCGCCATCGCTGTCTTTTCCGACCGGCGTATAACGGCTGCCCGCCACATCGTGGCTGGACGTCTTGTGGCAGGTGGCGCAGGTGAAATCGAGGCCGAGGGCATCGAGATGAACATCAAGCTCCTTCTCCGGCGCGGCCAGCGACGAATCCATGTCGCCATGCTTGACGCCGTCGCTGCCGCCACCATAGAAGTGGCAGGCACCGCAGGTATCGCGGGTGCTCTTGCCGACCTTCTGGGCGATCCTGGCGAGGTCGATTGCGTTGACGATCTTGCCGGATCCAGGTGGTGACTCGGTATCGACGACCGGCGGGTAGCCTCCGTCGGGGAGTTTTTTGTAGCCGCCGGTGGTGTCATGGCAGATCAGGCAGTCGATATTTTCCTGCGACTTGAAGTCGAAACTGCTATCCGTCCAGCCATAGCCGACGTGGCAGGTCGCGCAGGTTCCCAGGTTCGTCCCGGTAGACAGGCAGAAGTTGTTGATGACGTGTTTTTTGCCCAAGCGCTGCTGGCTTGCAGGATTTAGCAATTCCCAAGTCCAGTGCTTGGTCCGGTGAATCTGCAAGGCGGCCTCGGTATGGCAGGTGATGCAGACCTTGGTGACCTCTGGCCCCGATTTGAATTCGCGCTGCAGTTCCTTGAACTTGCTATGGTCGGCCGTCGTGTTCAGCTTGCTCGGCGCCGGTTCTTCGGCGGCGTGCAATGCACCGGCGAACAACAGGCTGCCGAGCAGCGTGACAATGGTTAATTTCATGATATTTCCGCGTTGACCGCGCCGCTTCAGTTACAGCTGGCAGGAGCATCGCCGTCCTTGGCGCCTTTGATCACGAAAGCCTTGAGATCGGCGGCGAGTTCTTCGTCGGGCAGGTCGGCATACTTGTCGGCTGCCTTGTTCTGCGCGCGAATGCTGGCGCGGTAGGACTTGCTGAAATAGTGCTTCAGCGAATCCTTGCCCTTGGCGTGTTTGTCGGCTTGCATATAGGCGGTCCACTCGGCCTTGGTCATCGCGCTCGGGGCGATCGTGCCGCTGGTCTGGGCAGCATGGCATGACGTGCACACGCTACGGTAATAGATCCGGCCACGCTTCCAGTCGGCATCGTAGGCGCTGGCCAGCGTCGAGGCGCAGAGGAGGCCGGCGGCGATGAGTGTCGAAACGAGATGGCGTGTTTGCATGATGATCTCCTGGGTAATGTTGTAATAATCGGTCATTGCCAAGTTGGCCGGATTCAGGTGACCGAATCCGCGCCTGCAGGCAACATCTCTCATATGTTAATAATACCGCTGTACTATTGAGTATGGATTGTCGGCGTCTGATTTAGGTCAAAGGTCGTGCGATTTATCGCCGTCCATCTGCTTGTTTTTCTGCAGGACGCAGGGTCATGCCGTTCAGTTTGGCCTGACTGAGCAAGGTCAGATAATGGGCGCCGGCCATTACGGTGAAGGTCATTTCCTGCTCGACTGCCGGGGAGAGGGCTGCTTCAACGAGCGGTTCGAAATGCTGGTCGGTAATTTTGAGCCTTCCCTCGGCATGGTGTGCGAAGGAAAGTTGCAAACGATAGTCGCCCGGCGCCAGATGGCCAAGGGCGATGAAATAAGCGCCATTATCGGGATTGCGCCATTCATTCAGGTCGGCAGCCGTCCAGATGCCGCTGGCGGGTATCGGGCCTGGCTGCGGGTAGTGGGCACAGTTTTCCTTGGTGTAGCGCAACAGCCCGAAAAAGGCGACGACGTCCGTATCGACAATCGGTCCCAGATAGCGCTGCATGTGCTGACGGGCCGCTGCAGCGCCCGAATGAAAGCTCAGGCGACCGCTGCACTCCCCTTCATGGCAATTGGCGCAGACGGTATTGAAACGGACGATTGCGCTCTGCGGAATTTCGTCGCCGGCGGCGCTGGCGCACCACAATGCTGCGCTCAGTCCAAACGCTCCGATCAACGCTTGCCGGGTAGTTCGGGCAAGCTGCCTGTCTGTCATCGAAAAGCGCGCAGGTAATGCGTTTCGAAATAACGCTTGGCCCAGTGAAATACCTTTGACGAAGGCAGCATCATGCTGCGTTTCGTGTCACGATAGACCAGCATGCCGGTATCGACGCTATCGACGATGCAGATCAGTTCCGGGCGCGGCTTGGCGAACGGCGGTTTGCCGGCTAGCGCCAGCGCCAGGTTTTCTGCTGCTGCCTGGGCTTGCAGATCAGCCATGTGTGCCTGCTTGGGTAGCCAGTCGGGGCCGGGATAGCTGCCGGCATCGCCGGCGACGAATACCTTGTCGCAGCCTTTGACGGCGCAATATTCGTCGGCCGGGAAAAAGCCGCCGGGCGACAGTTCGACGCCCGATTGCGCTGCCCAGGCGGGGCCGGTCAGGCCTGGCATAAAGAGGATCAGGTCGGCTGGCAAAGTGGCATTTTCGGTTTTTACCGAGCGTTCGTCGAAGCCGAGAATCTTTTCTCCAAGATGGGTGGTGACGCCGCGCCGCTGCATTTCGACGAGCAGGTTCTTGACTGCTTTTTCACCCAGGCGTTTGCCCGGTTCGGCAGCGGCATTGAAAAAGGTCAGGTTGAACTTGTCGCGCTTGCCTTGCTGGCGCAGCCAAGTCTCAACGCCGAACAGCAGTTCGAACATCGGTCCGCCACGCATCGCCGAGGGTTCCTTCGGATTGCCGCCGAAACCGAAGGCGACATGACCGCCGTCCATTTCGTTCAGGCGGTCGCGGATACGCTCGGCGGCGGCGACGCCCTCGCACAGCGTCAGCGCATGTTCGATACCGGGCATGCCTTTGAGGAAGCGGCCACCGGTGGCGATGATCAAGGCGTCGTTTTCCATTTCACCGCGGTCGGTCAGTACCGTGCGCCCGCCATTGGCCAAGCCTTGAACGGTGCATTGGTGATAGTCGACGCGATGCTTCTCGATAAATTTGCGGAGCGGGATGATCAGGTCGCTGCCCTGGCGAATGCCGGGAGGAATCCAGATCAGGCTTGGCAGATAGACGAATTCGGCTTGCGGCGCGAGCAGCGAGATTCTGGCCTGCGGCAACCGTTGACGCAGTTCACGAACCGCGCTGAGGGCGGCAAATCCGGCACCGAGGATGGCTATGCGGGGGGTGTTGTTGGACATCGTCAGTTCTTTCTGTGCAAGGAGGATTCAGGTTCAGGATAGCGCGTCGTCGCGAACGGGGATTTGCCGCAAGGCAAATCCGGGCGAATTGTTCCGCATTTTGACCGTGCACGGCATTCAGGTTCGTGTCAGGCGGGCGGCCAGCCAAGTCAGCGCCAGGGCGGCGAGCGGCAGGGCGGCGGCGATGGCGACGTTGCTCAACTTTTCCGGGGCGAGCAGGAGCAGGATGCCGAGACCGAGCATCATCAGCCCGGAAAGCAGCTTCAACAGCCGTCCTTCGCGCTCGCTCAACTTGCGTGCGCCCATGCTGCGGACGAAGGCCAGCACGATGAAGAGCAGCGGCAGCACATAAATTACGTTGTACAGTGCGAGATACAGATAATGGTGAGCGCCGTTGCCTTCCTGCAGCGTCAGCAGGCGCGTATAGACCATCGGAAAGCCGGCGGTGCACAGCAGTTCGTAAAAGTTGGCGGCGACCGCCAGCAGGATTGTCGTCGCCAGCATGGTGGGCAGGTTGCCGGCGCCGAGTAGGCGCCGGGCACGCTGGAAGATGTCGGCCTTGCCGCCGTCCGTGATCGACAGCGTGGCGCCCCGGTGAAAAAAGAAGAAATCTTTGACGTTGACCGCACCGATGGCGACGGCCAGCAGGCCGGCACCGGCCGTGACCCAGGGGAGGCTGCCAATGACCAGAAAGAGATTCAGCCAGGCAGCCATGAAGGCGAAATACATCAAGCCGGAAAAGGCGACGAAAATGCCGCCGATGATCAACATGCGGCGCCGGTCGTGCTGATGCACGAGCAATGAAAGCAGGAAGAGCAGGACGAAAAAGGCACACGGGTTGAAGGCGTCGAGGCCGGCGACCAGAATGGTCAGCACCGGCAGGGAAAGACTGGTCGCATCGATTTCGCCGAGCAGCGGGAGGGTCAGGCGGGCTGCCGTGGACGCAGGTGTGTTGCCAGCGGCGCCATTGCGACAACTTTCCAGGCGGGCGAGAAATGCGCCGGCTGCGCCCGGCCGGTCATCCCAGCCGACTTCCATCTGCCCGCAGTAAATCAGTGTCGGCACGGCTTGCGCTTCAGTACCGAGTTGTTCGGCAAGTTCGACAAAGCGCCTGACGCTTTCCCGGCTTTCGCTCAGCTCATGATCGTGCACGCGAATCCACGGATGCTGTCGCGCCAGGTCGAGGATTTGTGGGCGTGCTTCAAGGCAGTGGGGGCAGGTCAGGGACCAGAAAAGATAGAGATGAACCTCCGGTCGTCCCTGGTCGTCCAGTGTCGTCCATTGCGGCGCTGCAGCCTGCCCGACGCCGGATAGAACGAACAAAAAAAGCAAAAGAACTGTCTTACGCATGAAGGCTGAATTGCAGCGACACATTACGTTCTCATCATACGCCTTTGCGCTTGACGTCGCCGCTGGCGAGCGATTCAATGGCCTCCATCTTGTTGGCTTATTATAATCAACGGCTTATATAACAGACCCGCGTGGGTGTTTCCACGTCGTTACTGAAAGACTTTTGCCATGAAACCAGAAATCTCGATCGACGTTGCCATCATCGGTGCCGGCAGTGCCGGCATGTACGCCATGCGCGAAGTTCGCGCAGCCGGCCGTTCTTTTGTACTGATCGACCGCGGGCCGCTCGGGACGACATGCGCCCGGGTGGGCTGCATGCCGTCGAAAGTTGCCTTGCACACTGCCGGTCTGTGGGCGGCGCGCAAGGAATTCGCCGCCATCGGCGGGGCAGGTATCGAGTCACTGACGCTCGATACGGCACAAGCCTGGGCCAGATTGCGCAAGATGCGCGATCAGTTTGCCGGTCGTCCGGCCAAGGCCGCCCGGGCGCTGGCCGGCGAATTCCTGCTCGAGGGTCCGGCCCGCTTCCTTGAGCCGGGTGTCATCGAAGTGACACTCGGCGACGAACGCCAGATCGTCCGCGCTGGCAGCGTGGTGATCGCCACCGGTTCCAGTCCGGTCGTGCCGAAATGGCTTAGTCCGGTGGCCGAGCGGACAGTGACGACCGATCAGCTCTTCGATTTGCCGGCTTTGCCGAAGCGTGTCGGCGTTCTCGGTCTGGGCGCGATCGGCCTCGAAATGGGTCTGGCGCTGGCACGACTTGGCGTCGAAGTGATCGGTGCCGATGTCGCGAGCACGGTGGCCGGCATCGCCGATCCGCAAATCGGCGAACGGGCGATTGCCTGTTTCGGTAAGGAAATGACCCTCTGGCTCGGGGGGGAGGCAAGCGTCTCGCCAGCCGTTGACGGGGTGCTGATGCGTTCCGGCGAACGTGAAGCGAAGGTCGATCTTCTGCTTGCCGCCCTCGGTCGACGCCCCAATGTCGCCGGTCTGAACCTTGAGGCGGCCGGCGTTGTGCTCGACGCACACGGTTTGCCTAAATTCGATCCGGCGACGCTGCAGGTCGGCAACTTGCCGATCTTTATCGCCGGCGACGCCAATGGCGACCGGCCGTTGATGCACGAAGCAGCCGACGAGGGCGTCATCGCCGGTTATAACGCGGCGCGCGCCGAAGCAACCCGGTTCGGGCGCAAGGCGGCGATCGGCATCGCCTTTTCCGACCCCGATGTGGTCAGCGTCGGCGCCCGTTTTGACCAACTCGACCCGCAGGCCATCGTGATCGGCAGCGCCGGCGGCGACAGCAATGGCCGCGCGAAGATTCTCGGCAGCGAGGACAGTCTGCTGCGCATCTACGCCGATGTGCGCGACGGCAAGCTGCTCGGCGCCGCAATGGTGACGACCGGCGGCGAACATCTGGCCCATTTGCTGGCCTGGGCCATTCAGCGTGGTGAGACGGCGCAGAGCCTGCTGCAGTTGCCGTTCTATCACCCGGTGGTCGAGGAAATGCTGCAAACCGCATTGAAGGAAATCGCCCAGAAATTCCCCGATCCGGACGGCTTGCCGGCCGGATTGTTCAAGGCCTAGCCGCCGGCGTCAGCCGGTGCCGCAATTGTTGAATGTTGCGGTCGACAGCGAAATCCGGCCGAAAATTGGATACAGCAAAGCCCCGGTCAGCAATGTGCCGGGGCTTTGTCGGTTGTGCTCCGTCAGTTTTTGCACAGCCCGCGGGTCCATGCTTCCATGGCCTGGTTGGCGGGTTGCATCGGGGCTTCCATGAAGCTGATGATGAACCTGTCGCCCATGTCGGCGATACCGATCGAACTCGGGCGCACGGCGAGCATCTGCACCGAGGGATTGGCGAATCCGAAACAGAAAACGCTATCGACGGCCGCCGGCAAGTATCGGACGTCTGCTACTGAAATTTTTCGAATTTCTTGCTTCAAGACAAAATATAACTTGCTTGATAAGCGTACCCTGATAAAGCAAGTGGAATTCCGGCACGCTGGCACCACAATTTATTTATTCAGGGAGAATAAAAATGCTGAAGTTGATCGGCGGATTTTTGTTGGGGATCGGGCTGACGGTTATCGTCGCCTGGAAAGTTGTCGGTGGCATGATTTTCTCCGAACAGGTCAGCCCCTTTTCAGTCGAGGAAACGACCGCGCGCATTCAACAGAACATCCAGGCGGCTGGCAATGGCTGGTCCATTTCGGGGCTGCGCAACCCGGCCAAGCCGGTCGAGGCCGAAGGCGGCAACGTCCTGCCTGTGCTGCTGATCGAAGCTTGCAGCACGGTTTATTCCGGTCCCATCCTGAAGATGGACAATCTCCGCTTTCTGTCGTTGCTGATGCCGTGCAAGATTTCCGTCTACAAGAAAAACGACGGCAAGGTCTATATCGGCATCCTGAATGCCGGCCTGATCGGCAAGTTGTTCGGACCAGAGGTCGGCGGCATCATGGAAAAAGTGGTGGTCGACCAGAAGAGCTTCCTGGTCATGGATCCGAGCAAGCCGGCGCCGCCGCTGATCGTACCGAAAATGGGCGGTGAGGGTGGTAGTGGCGGAAGCGGCGCAGGCGCTGCTGCCGGTTGTTGATCGCGACGGTCGCAAAGGGGGAAATCATGCGCCAAAAACGAATCCTGACCGTCAGCGGCTTGCTGATGGCTGTCCTGACCTGGCATGCCGCCTGGGCTAATACAGCGCCCGCCGCAACACCGGCAAGCCCGGCGGTTGCTGCTGCGGCCGCTCCGGCGACTGGCGCCGCAACACCGGCCAAGGCGAAATCGGCGAAAAGCACGGTTGACCATAGCAAGCTCAAGGAACTGCAAGGCAAGTTCGCATCCGGTCCGGAAGTGACCAAGGCCTGTCTGGGCTGCCATACCGAGGCTTCCAAGCAGGTCCAGCATACCAAGCACTGGACTTGGGAATACACCGATCCGAAGTCGGGCAAGAAGCTGGGCAAGAAGAACATCATCAACAATTACTGCACGACGACCATTTCCAACGAAAAGGACTGCATGGCCTGTCATGCCGGTTATGGCTGGCAGGATGCCAGCTTCGACTTCAAGTCCGAGGAAAACGTCGATTGCCTGATCTGTCACGACAGCACCGGAACCTACCGCAAGCTGCCCGGTGATGCCGGACATCCGGTCTACGAGCGGCGCGAGTTCCCGCACGGTTCGGGCCGCTTCGTCGAGGCGGTGGACCTGAACAAGGTGGCGCAAAGCGTGTCCTTGCCCAGTCGCAGCAACTGCGGCACCTGCCATTTCTACGGCGCCGGTGGCGACGGTACCAAGCACGGCGATCTCGACAGCGCGCTGAAGCAGCCCGGCAAGTATCTTGACGTGCATATGGATGCCAAGGGACTCAACTTCAATTGCTCGACATGCCACGTCACGCTCGGGCACCAGGTTTCCGGTAGCCGCTACGAAATGAGCGCGGCGCAGACCGGGCCGGCGAAGGTGCGCGGCAAGGCGGACGAGACGCCGGCCGCATGCCAGTCCTGCCATGGCGACAAGCCGCACAAGGAAAGCCTGCTGCATGCCGAGCGCTTGAATACGCACAGCAACAAGGTGGCTTGCCAGACCTGCCACATTCCGGAAATGGCGCGCGATGGCGTCGGTACCGAGAAAGTCTGGGACTGGTCGACGGCAACCACGATGGGGCCGGAGGGCAAGCCGCTGGTGGTCAAGGACAGTGCCGGTCGCCGGGCCTTCGACTCGAAGAAAGGCAATTTCGTCTGGGATTCCTACCTGATTCCCGAATATCGCTGGTTCAACGGTCACGTCAGCTACAAGGTCAAGGGTGACAAAATCGACCCCGCCAATGTCGTCGAGATCAACAGTCCGGAAGGCAAGGCGGGTGACCCCGATTCGCGGATCTGGCCGTTCAAGATACATCGCGGCAAGCAGGCTTACGACAAGGAACACAATTATCTGCTGATCGTGCACACGGCCGGTGAGGACGATGCTGCGCTGTGGGGCAATTACGACTGGCCCAAGGCCATCGAGGCCGGCATGAAGACGGCGGGTCTGCCGTATAGCGGCCAGTTCGGGTTTGTCAGCACCGAAATGAGCTGGCCGATCACCCATATGGTCGCACCGAAGGGCGATGCGCTGAGTTGCGTCCAGTGCCACGCCGATCAGGGGCGGCTGGACGGTATTTCCGGCATCTACATGCCGGGCCGCGATCGCAGCAATCTGCTTGACAAGGCCGGCTGGGTCGTTGTCGTGCTGACGCTGCTTGGCGTGCTTGCCCATGGTGGCATGCGTATTCTCGTTTATCTAAAGCGCAAGGGATAAGATCATGAATGCACCCTCCCGCATCTATCTTTACAAGCGTTACGAGCGCTTCTGGCACTGGTCACAGGCGGCGCTGGTGATTTTCATGCTGGTGACCGGTTTCGAAATTCATGGTGTTTACAAGAATTTCGGTTTCCAGCGCGCCGTCGAACTTCATACGCTTGCCGCCTGGAGCCTGTTGACGCTGTGGGCATTCACAATCTTCTGGCAATTCACGACCGGCGAGTGGCGGCAATATATTCCGACCATGAATCGGGTGGTCGCCATGGTGCGTTACTACGCCTTCGGTATCTTCGTCGGCGCGCCGCATCCCTTCCACAAGACCGCCAGCAAGAAGCACAACCCCTTGCAGCGGATTGCTTACGTGACCCTGCTGGCGATGGTGTCACCGCTCATCTGGGGTTCAGGGCTGATCTATCTTTTCTATGCCTATTGGTCTGACTTTGGGCTCGACCGCTTCCTGAGCCTTGAAGGCGTCGCTCTGGCGCATACCGCAGGCGCCTTCATGATGCTCACTTTCGTCATCGTCCACGTGTACCTGACGACGACCGGGCATACGCCTTTCGCCCACATCAAGACGATGATCACCGGTTGGGAGGATGCCGAGGAAGAGGCGCCGGCAACCAGCGGGCACTGATTCCTGTCAACGCCGCGTGTTCGGGTTATTTCCCCGAATGTGCGGCGGCATCCCTGAGAAAGGCCTCGTATTGGGGCCAGTCATGAACCGGGCCGACATGGCTGAAGACCACGAGGCCGTGTTTGTCGAGAACGTAGCTGGTCGGGAAGGCGCGGGCGATTTCTCTGTCCGCCAGAGTTTTGCCGTCGGCCAGACGCAGATTGGTATCCTCCTCGCCCTGGCTGCCAGAGTCGGCAAGCGGCAGCACAAGTTTCTGGTCCTGCGCCCAGCGCTGTGCCGTCGCGAACGGTTCGCGAACCTGTAATAGCACGAAAGCGACATCGTGACGGTCGCCCAGTTTCCTGTACAGTTTTTCCAGCTCCGGCATTTCCTTGCGGCAGGGTGGGCACCAGCTGCCCCAGAAGTGGATGACCACAACCTTGCCTTGCAGCGCGCTCAGCTTGCCGCTCTTGCCTTGAGCGTCGCGAATGTTCAGGTCGGGCATCCGTTGTCCTGGTTTGGTGCCAATCGGGGCCTTCACGGCTTCGCTGGCGCGGGCGTAGGGGCCCCACAGAGTCGACCAGGCCTTGGCGTTGAACATCACATCATTGTTGCGTGCATAGAGTAGGCATTTTTGCCGGGTATTGCTTCTGCAAGCAGCGAGCGCCTGGTCCTCGGCCAGGTCTGGCGAATCGGCACCGGCATGCCAGCCCCAGGCACCGCCCGGAGCAATGGCGAATGCGCGCTGCTCGGTGGCATTTTGATAGTCACGGTAAGCTTCTTGTCCGGCTGCCGGCAGGCCTGGCAGGCTCTGGGCCATTGCCGGCAACGCCATTAGCAGTGCGGCCGGCAGGAATAGTGATTTCATCATTGTCTGGGTCATTGGAAAAGGCTTTTCGGCCGGCGGTGACTCGCGATTTGCCGGGTCATGCATTAAGGAATACTAGCATCAGGCGATGAATCGCATTTTGACCGGAATTGCCGAATGTTGCGGTCAACCGGGAATATGACCTGATTTTTTCATATCGCCTGTTCGCTACTACGCGCCTTTGTGCGTGGGTGCTAGAATTGCAGAATTGTTCTGGATTGATTGAGGATTGCAGCAAAATGGCTGACGTAAATACGAGTTACGTGTCCGACCACACCAAGTGGATCGACGAGCAGTTGAGAAAAAATCCGGAGTGGGTCGAAGACCAGAAGGTCGGTCGCGCACTGTGGTGGGACAAGAAGCAGGATCTCCAAGCGGCTGAACGCAATGCAGCGTCGAAGGTGCCACAGAAGCCGTATCCCTACGACGTGAATTTCTACACCGAGTAGACATCTCAATTGTCGATTACAGAACGGCCGGCTTTTCGCCGGCCGTTTGCTTTTGCGGTTTTCGGCTAGGCCGGAAGCTACCCAAAAGTCAGCCAAAATAACTGACAAATTCAGTCGAGTATTCTAAAATTCGCCCTGTTAACGACAGGGAAATCTGCTTCTATGTTTCGCCATCTGCGTGAGGATATTCGTGCGGTTTTCGACCGCGATCCGGCGGCGCGTACTTCCTGGGAAGTGCTGACCTGCTACCCGGGCATTCATGCCTTGTTCATGTACCGCCTGGCGCACTGGCTGTGGACCCATCGCCTGCGCTGGCTGGCGCGTTTCGTCGCGCATCTGGCACGCTTTCTGACCGGCATCGAGATTCACCCCGGGGCGACGATCGGTCGCCGCTTCTTCATCGACCACGGCATGGGCGTCGTGATCGGCGAGACGGCGACGATCGGCGACGATGTCACGATCTACCACGGCGTGACACTGGGCGGCACGTCATGGAACAAGGGCAAGCGCCATCCGACGCTCGAAGATGATGTCGTGATCGGCGCCGGGGCCAAGGTTCTCGGGCCGATCACGATCGCTGCCGGGGCCCGGGTCGGTTCTAACGCCGTGGTCACCAAAGCGGTTCCTGCGGGCGCGACGGCGGTCGGCAATCCGGCGCGCGTGGTCGATCGTTCCGAAGAAAGCCGCCAGCGCCAGGCGCAAGCCGAGAAACTGGGCTTTTCCGCCTACGCAGTGGCGCTCGACCAGGACGATCCGTTGTCCAAGGCCATTCATGGCCTTCTCGATCACGCCTCGGAAACCGACCGTCGCCTCGAATCCTTGCTCAAGGAACTGGAGGCGGCCGGCTTCAAGTGCGACGACGACGTGCTGGCCGCCGACCGCTTCGATCCGAAATACCTGAGTAAAATTGTTGACTAATTTGATCAAGATTATATATAGTTGACTCAAATAGTAGGTTATTGACGAGGATACATAATGCGACTGACGACCAAAGGACGTTTTGCAGTGACCGCCATGATGGATCTCGCCTTGCGCGGCGACGACGGGCCGGTGGCATTGGCCGGGGTCAGTGAGCGTCAGAAAATTTCCTTGTCCTATCTTGAGCAGTTGTTCGGCAAGCTGCGTCGCTACAAGCTGGTCGACAGCGTGCGCGGCCCGGGCGGCGGCTATTGCATCGCTCGTCCGCTGGATACCGTGACGGTTGCCGATATCGTGCGTGCCGTCGATGAGCCACTCGACGCGACCCAGTGCGGTGGCAAGGAAAACTGCCTCGACGATCAACGCTGCATGACCCACGATCTGTGGGCCGCCCTCAATGCCAAGATGTACGATTATCTGTCTTCGGTGACGCTCGCCGGTCTCGTTGACCGCCAGCGCGCCAAGGAAGCGCGGAGCGGTAGTGCTGCAGTTATCGAGGACCGCCGGCTTGGCCCGCAGCCGAAGGCGCGCAACGGACGCGACAAGATCGCTGCGGTCATCTGAATACGAATACGACCATGTTCAGGCCTGCCTACCTCGACCACAACGCCACGACGCCGCTCGATCCCGCCGTGCTGGCGGCCATGCTGCCGTGGCTGGAAAGCCAGTTTGGCAATGCGTCGAGCCGCCACGAATACGGGCGGTCGGCGCGCCGGGCGGTCGACGAGGCGCGGCAGCAGGTCGCTGCAGCGGTCAATGCGCATCCGACCGAGGTGGTGTTTACCAGCGGCGGCAGCGAGGCCAACAATCTTTTTCTCAAGGGGGCCGCGGCCTCCCTGAAACCCGGTATTTTGGCGGTCAGCGCCGTCGAGCATCCGTGTGTTCTCAAGCCGGCCGCCCAGTTGGCGCGTGCCGGCTGGCAGATCGAAACCGTTGCGGTCGACGGCGCGGGAAGGGTGAATTTCGATGCTTTCGCCGGGGTCGTCGCGCAGCGCCCGAAACTGCTGTCGATCATGCTCGCCAATAACGAAACCGGCGCGATGCAGGATGTTCCGGCGCTGGCGATGGCAGCCCGGCCGTCTGGCGGCTGGTTCCATAGCGATGCCGTGCAGGCGTTGGGCAAGCTGCCGCTCGATTTTCGTGCGCTCAACGTGGCCGGTGTCCATGCCCTGACGCTGTCGGCGCACAAGGCATGCGGTCCGAAGGGTGCGGCGGCGCTGGTGCTCGACAAGCGCGTCGATTTGCAGCCGCTGATCGCCGGTGGCGGTCATGAACGCGGCTTGCGCTCGGGCACTGAAAACGTGCCGGCCATCGTCGGCTTTGGCGTCGCGGCGGAACTTGCGGCGCGCCGTGTTGCCGAATTGCCGCAACGCCTGAAAGTGCTGCGCCAACGGCTTGAAAACGGACTTGTTGCGCTGGGTGCGATCATTTTCGCGAGCGAAACCGAACGGCTGGCCAACACGACTTACTTTGCCTTGCCCGATATCGACGGTGAAACCCTGGTCGGCAAGCTGGATCGCGAAGGCTTCGCAGTGGCCAGCGGTGCTGCCTGTTCGAGCGCCAATCCGGAACCGTCGCATGTCCTGCGGGCGATGGGCGTGGCACCGGAAATCGCGCGCGGCGCGGTGCGGGTCAGCCTCGGTGCCGGCAACGGCGAAGCCGATATTGACGAATTCATCAAGGCCCTGCAGGTAACGGTCGGACGCCTGCAGGGACTGACAGCGCTGGCTGTCTGAGACCAACCGATTGAATCAACCAAAGCGAGAAACAGGATGAAACTCCCCATCTATCTGGATTATTCGGCAACCACACCGGTCGACCCGCGCGTCGCGGAAAAAATGATTCCCTATCTGGTCGAGCATTTCGGCAATCCGGCTTCGCGTTCGCACAGCTTCGGCTGGGTGGCGGAAGCGGCGGTCGAGGAGGCGCGCGAGCAGGTCGCGGCGCTGGTCAATGCCGACCCCAAGGAGATCGTCTGGACTTCCGGTGCCACCGAATCCAACAACCTAGCGATCAAGGGCGCCGCGCATTTCTATGCTGGCACCAAGGGCAAGCACATCATCACGGTGCAGACCGAGCACAAGGCCGTGCTCGACACGGTACGCGAAATGGAGCGTCAGGGCTTCGAGGCGACCTATCTGGAAGTCAAGGAGAACGGCCTGATCGACCTCGACGCCTTCAAGGCGGCGATTCGCCCCGATACCGTGCTGGCCTCAGTGATGTTCGTCAATAACGAAATCGGCGTCATCCAGCCGATCGCCGAACTGGGCGAGATCTGCCGCGCGAAGGGCATCATCTTCCACGTCGATGCCGCGCAGGCGACCGGCAAGGTGGATATCGACCTGCAAAAGCTCAAGGTCGACCTGATGAGTTTCTGCGCCCACAAGACCTACGGCCCGAAGGGCATCGGTGCACTGTACGTCCGGCGCAAGCCGCGCATCCGCCTCGAAGCGCAGATGCATGGCGGTGGACATGAGCGCGGCTTCCGCTCCGGCACGCTGGCGACGCACCAGATCGTCGGCATGGGCGAGGCCTTCCGTCTGGCCAAAGAAGAAATGGCCGCCGAAAACACGCGGGTCAAGGCGTTGCGCGACCGCCTGCTCAATGGCCTGAGCGACATGGAAGCGACCTTCGTCAATGGCGACCTCGAACACCGTGTCGCCCACAACCTGAATATCAGCTTCGCCTATGTCGAAGGCGAGTCGATGATCATGGCGATCAAGGACTTGGCCGTCTCGTCCGGTTCGGCCTGTACCTCGGCCAGCCTGGAACCGTCCTACGTGTTGCGTGCGCTTGGGCGCAATGACGAGCTGGCGCACAGTTCGATCCGTTTCAGCATCGGCCGCTTCACGACGGAAGAGGAAATCGACTATGCAATCAATCTGTTGAAAGCTAAAGTTGGCAAACTGCGCGAACTTTCTCCGCTGTGGGAAATGTTCAAGGACGGCATCGACCTCGATACCGTTCAGTGGGCGGCGCACTAAGATAACCGAAGGAGAAACAACATGAGCTATAGCGTTAAAGTCATTGATCATTATGAGAATCCGCGCAACGTTGGGTCCTTTGGCAAGGATGACGACGATGTCGGTACCGGGATGGTCGGCGCGCCGGCCTGCGGTGACGTGATGAAGTTGCAGATCAAGGTGAACAAGGCCGGCGTGATCGAGGATGCCAAGTTCAAGACCTACGGCTGCGGCTCGGCCATCGCCTCGTCGTCGCTGGTGACCGAGTGGGTCAAGGGCAAGACGGTCGACCAGGCACTGTCGATCAAAAATACCGAAATTGCCGAAGAATTGGCGCTGCCGCCGGTTAAAATTCACTGTTCGATTCTGGCCGAGGACGCCATCAAGGCGGCCGTGGCCGATTACAAGAAAAAGCACGGAGAATGAGCATGGGCGTTACCTTGAGCGACAAGGCGGCAAAACATGTCGCCAACTACCTGAGCAAGCGTGGCAAAGGCGTCGGCCTGCGCCTCGGCGTGCGCACCAGCGGCTGTTCCGGCATGGCCTACAAGCTGGAATTCGTCGACGAGGTAAGCCCCGAGGATCTGGTCTTTGAAAGTAATGGCGTCAAGGTGTTCGTCGATGCCAAGAGCCTGCCGTATCTTGACGGGATGGAACTCGACTATGCCCGCGAAGGCCTGAACGAAGGCTTCAAGTTCAACAATCCCAACGTCAAGGACCAGTGCGGCTGCGGCGAATCTTTTAACGTCTGATGGACCTGCGCGCAGATCATTTCGCCCTATTCGGACTGAGTCGCGTATTCCGGCTCGATCCGTCCGATCTCGATTCCCGCTATCGCGATATTCAGGCGCAGGTTCACCCGGATCGCTTCGCCCATGCCGGCGAAGCCGAACGCCGCGTTTCGATGCAGTGGGCGACGCACGCCAATGAGGCGTACCAGACCCTGAAAAACCCGCTGGAGCGCGCCAAATACTTGCTCCATCTGGTTGGTCACGACATTCAGGTCGAGAGCAACACGTCAATGCCGTCCGATTTTCTGATGGAACAGATGGAATGGCGCGAAGCCGTCGTCGAGGCACGCAACGGCGGCGATCATCACGAGCTGGAACACCTGCACAACCGCTTGCGTGGCGACATCAACAGCCGTTACGGCGAACTGGGCGAACTGCTCGATGAGGCCAGCGATTATGCTGGCGCCACCGATCGCGTCCGCCGCCTGATGTTCCTCGAAAAACTCCTGCACGAAATCGACGACGCGCTGGCGTCGCTGGAAGAGTAAATACATGGCCCTGTTTCAAATTGCCGAGCCTGGCGAGTCGGCTGCACCCCACGAGCACAAGCTGGCAGTCGGCATCGATCTCGGCACTACCAATTCGCTGGTTTCCACCGTGCGCAGCGGCATGGCGGTCGTGCTCAACGACTTACAGGGGCGGCCCTTGCTGCCCTCGATCGTCCGCTACCTCAAGGATGGCACGACTGAAGTCGGTTACGAGGCGCAGACCCGGCAGGCGGTCGACCCCAAGAACACCATTGTTTCGGTCAAGCGCTTCATGGGGCGCGGACTGAAGGATATTTCACACGTCGAGTCGATGCCCTATGAGTTCATCGAAGCGCCCGGCATGGTCAAGGTCAGGACGGTAGCCGGCGTGAAAAGCCCGGTCGAGGTGTCGGCTGACATCCTGAAAAGCCTCAAGGCGCGAGCCGAGTTGGCGCTTGGTGGAGAACTGGTCGGCGCGGTCATCACGGTGCCGGCCTATTTCGACGATGCGCAGCGCCAGGCGACCAAGGATGCGGCGCGGCTGGCTGGGCTCAATGTCCTGCGCCTGCTCAATGAACCGACCGCTGCCGCCATCGCCTACGGGCTCGATAATGCGGCGGAAGGCGTCTATGCGGTCTATGACCTTGGCGGCGGTACCTTCGACATTTCGATCCTCAAGCTGACCACAGGCGTTTTCGAGGTGATGGCGACCGGCGGGGATTCGGCGCTTGGCGGCGATGACTTCGACCACCGCATCTTCTGCTGGGTCATCGAGCAGGCTAAATTGCAGCCGTTGTCGCCGGAAGATGCGCGCCTGCTGATGATGCGCTGCCGCGAAGCCAAGGAATTCCTGACCGTCAACCCGGAAGCGCCTATCACGGCGCGCCTGGCGACCGGCGAGATGGTCGATGTCAAACTCGATGTCGCGACCTTCGCCGAAATTGCCCAGACGCTGATTTCCAAGACCATGCAGCCGGTCAAGAAGGCGCTGCGCGATGCCGGCCTGCGTGCCGAGGATGTCAAGGGCGTCGTCATGGTCGGCGGCGCGACGCGGATGCCGCAGGTGCAGAAGGCGGTCGGCGATTTTTTCCACCAGGAACCGCTGACCAACCTCGATCCGGACAAGGTGGTCGCCCTTGGCGCGGCGACCCAGGCCAACTTGCTGGTCGGCAACAAGACCGGCAAGGACGACTGGCTGCTGCTCGACGTAATTCCGCTGTCGCTCGGGCTGGAAATGATGGGCGGCCTGACCGAAAAGGTGATTCCGCGCAATGCCACCATCCCGACCGCCCGCGCCCAGGAATTCACCACCTTCAAGGACGGCCAGACGGCGATGG
>Ga0209310_1001027_pt1 | contig 23715 bp, 23 predicted proteins | sample AD_UKC030_MetaG_FD_184415 | JGI IMG/M metagenome (GOLD analysis project Ga0209310, IMG submission 184415) | Active sludge microbial communities of municipal wastewater-treating anaerobic digesters from USA - AD_UKC030_MetaG (SPAdes) (version 2) | ecosystem: Engineered > Bioreactor > Anaerobic >...
GGGTACCACTTGCCCTGGCCGAAGTGCATCAGGCCATTGGGCGCGTACTTGTCGCGCAACTTGTGGAAGATCTCGGCTGCGAAAATCCGCTTGGTCGGGCCGAGGGCGGCGGTATTCCATTCGGCGCCGTCCGGATCGTCGACTGCGACGAAGGTCGGCTCGCCGCCCTGGGTCAGGCGCACGTCGAGTTTCTGCAGGCTTTCGTCGATCTGGTGGCCGAGCGCTTCGATCTCGCCCCACTGTTCTTCGGTGTAGGGCTTGGTGACGCGCGGCGCTTCCCAGATGCGGGTCACCTGCATGTGATGCTCGAAGGTGGTTTCACACTTGTCGATGCCGCCGGTGACCGGCGCCGCGGAAGCCGGCTGCGGCGTGCAGGCGAGCGGGATGTGGCCTTCGCCGGCGAAAAGACCGGAGGTCGGATCGAGGCCGATCCAGCCGGCGCCCGGCAGATAGACTTCGGTCCACGCATGCAGATCGGTGAAGTCCTTTTCCGGACCGGAGGGGCCGTCAAGCGACTTGACGTCTGCGGTCAACTGGATCAGATAGCCGGAAACGAAGCGCGCCGCCAGGCCGAGATGGCGCAGGATCTGCACCAGCAGCCAGGCCGAGTCGCGGCACGAGCCGGAACGTTTCTTCAGCGATTCTTCCGGGGTCTGCACGCCGGGTTCCATGCGGATGGTGTAGGCGATGTCCTTCTGCAGCTGGGCGTTCAGGGCGACCAGGAAATCGACGCTGCGCAGCGGTGCGCGGGAAATGCCGTCGATGTACTTCTGGAACAGCGGCGTCGCCGGCAGCTTGAAAAGATAAGGCTTCAGCTCATGACGCTCCCAAGCCTCATAGGTGAAGGGGATTTTCTCGGCGTGCGGCTCGAGGAAGAAGTCGAAGGGGTTGATGACCGACATCTCGGCCACCAGATCGACCTCGATGCGGAAATCGCGCGTCTTTTCCGGGAAGACCAGGCGGGCCAGGTAATTGCCCTGCGGATCCTGCTGCCAGTTGACGAAGTGCTGTTCCGGCCCGACCTTCAGCGAATAGGAAAGAATGCGCGTCCGCGAATGCGGACACGGGCGCAGGCGGACGACCTGCGGCCCGAGATTGACCAGGCGGTCATAAGAATAGTGAGTGACGTGATTTAGTGCGACGTGAATGGACACGGGTTTGCTCCGGGCAAGATGACTGCAGGCTTAAAAGCAAGAGGCGAACCAGCTTGCAAGCCCTTGTTTTTTCTGAGGCCGAATTATGCCATGCACCGCGCAAAAGCCCGCCGGCCGTGTCATTGCACCAAACCGGTGCCTCCCGGCGCAAACCGCGCGCCCCGATGCAGGGCATGGAACATGCTAGGCTCGTCAACATGGATCAGCGCATTCCCACCCAACGCATCATCAAGATTCGCCGCGACTACAACACCTGGGTCGCCGACGAAACGCTGGAAGATTACGCGTTGCGCTTCACGCCGCGCAGCTTCCGCAAATGGTCGGAAATGCGCGTCGCCAACACGGCTTTTGGTGCCGCTTCCTTTTTGGTGCTAGAAGCCGTCGGCGCCACCATGCTGGTCGATGCCGGCTTCGTCAACGCCTTCTGGGCGATCCTCGCCACCGGCCTTATCATCTTCCTGATCGGCCTGCCAGTCAGCTACACCGCCGCCAAACATGGCCTCGACATGGACCTGCTGACGCGCGGCGCCGGCTTCGGCTACATTGGCTCGACCATCACCTCGCTGATCTACGCCTCGTTCACCTTCATCTTCTTCGCCCTCGAAGCGGCGATCATGGCCTATGCGCTGGAGCTGGCCTTCGGGATACCGCCGGCCTGGGGCTACCTGATCTGCGCGCTGGTCGTCATCCCGCTGGTCACCCACGGCGTCACCGCGATCAGCAAACTGCAGGCGTGGACGCAGCCGCTGTGGATCTTCCTGCTGGTGCTGCCCTACGCCTTCGTCTTCATCGAGGAACCCGAGGCCCTCGCTGGCCTCTGGCAATACGCCGGCGAGCACGGCGCCGGCGGCGGCTTCGACCCGCACCTGTTCGGCGCCGCACTGACCGTCGGCATCGCGCTGGTCACGCAGATGGGCGAACAGGTCGATTACCTGCGCTTCATGCCGGAAAAAACCCACGCCAACGCCCGCCGCTGGTGGTTCGGCGTCATCGTCGGCGGGCCGGGCTGGGTCGTGCCCGGCATCCTCAAGATGCTCGGCGGTGCCCTGCTCGCCTGGCTGGTGCTGCGCAACGGAATTACCCCCGACAAGGCGGTCGACCCCAACCAGATGTACCTGATCGGCTTCTCGCACGTCTTCGACAATACGACCCTGGCGATCGCCGCCACCGTCCTTTTCGTCGTCGTCTCGCAGCTCAAGATCAACGTCACCAACGCCTACGCCGGCTCGCTCGCCTGGTCCAACTTCTTCGCTCGCCTGACGCACAGCCATCCGGGGCGCGTCGTCTGGGTCGTCTTCAACACGCTGATCGCGCTGCTGCTGATGGAGCTCAACGTCTTCCAGGCGCTCGGACAGGTGCTCGGCCTCTATTCCAACATCGCCATTTCGTGGATGGCGGCGGTCGTCGCCGACCTCGTCATCAACAAGCCGCTCGGCCTGGCGCCGCCGGGCATCGAGTTCAAGCGCAGCAACCTCTACGACATCAACCCGGTCGGCGTCGGCGCCATGGGAGTCGCCTCGCTGCTCTCGATCGCCGCCTTCGTCGGCCTGCTCGGCGCCGAGTTGCAGCCCTACGCCTCGTTCGTCGCGTTGGGCAGCGCGCTGCTGGTTTCGCCGCTGATCGCCTGGGCCACCGGCGGCCGCTACTACCTGGCGCGGCCGCCGGTGCCGGTTGCACCCCAAGGGCACTTCCTTCGGGGCGCGGTCGACGCCCAAAAATGCTCGATTTGCGAACGCGACTACGAAGGCGAGGACATGGCCCACTGCCCCGCCTACCAGGGGCCGATCTGCTCGCTGTGCTGCTCGCTCGACGCCCGCTGTCACGACCTGTGCAAGCCCGAGGCCAGCCTCACCGCCCAATGGAATGCCGTCCTGCGCCGCCTGCTGCCGGCCCCCGCCCTGCCCTACCTGGAAACCGGCCTCGGCCACTACCTGCTGCTGATGACCGGCATCGTGCCGGTGCTGGCGCTGGTCCTCGGCGTGCTGTACACCCATGAACTGCTCGCCCTCGGGCCGCACCAGACGGTGCTGATTACCGCGCTGCAGGACAGCTTCGTCAAGGCCTTCGCGGCGCTGCTGCTGCTCTCCGGCGTCGGCGCCTGGTGGATGGTGCTGACCCAGCAGAGCCGGCTGGTGGCGCAGGAGGAATCGAACCGCCAGACGCAGTTGCTGATGCAGGAAATCGAATCGCACCAGCGCACCGACGAAGCACTGCAGAAAGCCCGCCAGGTCGCGGAACAGGCCAACCAGGCCAAGAGCCGTTACATCACCGCGATCAGCCACGAACTGCGCACACCCTTGAACAGCATCCTCGGCTACGCCCAGATTCTCGCCGCCGACGAAAGCGTGCCGCCTAACCGCAAGCAGGCGGTCAGCGTCATCCGCAAATCGGGCGACCACCTGCTGTCAGTCATCGAAGGCACGCTCGACATCGCCCGCATCGAAGGCGGCAAACTGACGCTCGACGTCAGGGCGCTCGACTTCCCCGACCTCATGCAGCAGATCGTCGGCATGTTCGAACTGCAGGCGCGCAACAAGGGGCTCTCATTCGATTACCAGCCGGTCGGCGAACTGCCGGCCGTCGTACGCGCCGACGAGAAGCGCCTGCGCCAGATCCTGATCAACGTGCTCGGCAACGCGGTCAAGTTCACCGTGCGCGGCGGCGTCGCCTTCAGGGTCGAATGCCGGCGCGAGATGGCCGCCTTCGAAATCCGCGACAGCGGCCCCGGCATTCCCGCCGCCGACCTCGACCGCATCTTCGAGCCCTTCGTCCGCGGCAGCACGGTACAGGCCGGCGGCAGCGGCGTCGGCCTGACCATCGCTCGCATGCTCACCGACCTGATGGGCGGCGAGATGCAGGTGTCCAGCACGCCCGGCGCAGGCACGCTGTTCCGCATCCGCCTGTTCCTGCCGCAGGTACATTCGGCGCAGGCGGCGCGCGAACTGCCGCGCATCAACCGCATCGGTTACGTCGGCGTGCGCCGGCGCATCCTCGTCGTCGACAACGAGAAAGTCGACCGCGACATGCTGCAAAGCATCCTCGAACCGCTCGGCTTCGTCGTCGAACAGGCGGCCAGCGGCTACGAGGCGCTGCAGGTGATCCCGCGCTTCGCGCCGCACCTGGTCTTCATGGATCTCGGCATGCCGGGCATCGACGGCTGGGAAACCATCCGCCGCATCCGCCAGCAACGCCTGACCGAGGCCCACATCGCCATTCTTTCAGCCAACGCCTTCGACAAGGGGCTGGAAAACGACGTCGGCGTCGCGGCCGAGGATTTCATCGTCAAGCCGCTGCGCGTCAACGAACTGCTGAGCTGGATCAGCCGCAAACTGGAACTCGAATGGGTCACCGCCGATACACCGATTGCACCGCCAACCGCCACCGAAACCCCGCCACTGATCGCGCCGCAAGAGGTACATCTAGCCGCCCTCGACGAGTTGATCGGCCTCGGCTACCTGCGCGGCATTCTTGCCAAGCTGGCCGAAATCGAAAAAATCGACCCGCAACATGGCGAATTCGTGCGCGTCCTGCGCGATCTGGCGCGACAATTCCAGTTTGATGCCATGAAGGAGCTACTCAGGAAAATGCGCGATGCCACCTGTTGACCGGAACATTTCGGACATCGTGCTGATCGTCGACGACGTCCCGGAAAACCTGTCGCTACTCCACGATGCGCTGGATGAAACCGGCTACACGGTGCTCGTCGCCACCAACGGCGAATCGGCGCTGCAGCGCGCCCGCCAGAGCCTGCCCGACGTCATCCTGCTCGACGCGCTGATGCCTGGTATCGACGGCTTCGAGGTTGCCCGCCGGCTGAAGGCCGACTTCGCCACGCAGCACATCCCCATCGTCTTCATGACTGGGCTGACCGAAACCGAACACGTCGTCGCCGCCTTTGCCGCCGGCGGTGCCGACTACGTGACCAAGCCGATCCGCCCGCCGGAAGTGCTGGCGCGCATCGCCGCCCACATGCAGAACGCCCGCCAGATGAAGCAGGCGCGCAGCGCCCTCGACGCCTTCGGCCAGGCCACCGTCGCCGTGCGTGCCGCCGACGGCCGGCTGGTCTGGCAAACGCCGCTCGCCCGCAAGCTGCTCAACGACTATTTCGCCAATCCTGAAGACGTGGCACCGGAAGAATTGCTCACCTGGATCGCCAACGCCCACCGTGCCCGACGTGACGGCCGCGAGCCGACATCACTGGTCAGCGCCGACGGCAGCCGGCGCCTGCTCGCCTCCTTCCACGACCAGACCGGCGACGACGAATGGCTGGTCGTGCTGCGCGAGGAAAACGACGCTTCCGCCATCGACTCGCTGATCGCCGCCTTCCGCCTCACCCAGCGCGAAGCCGAAGTGCTCTATTGGGTCGTCCAGGGCAAGACCAGCAACGACATCGGCGACATCCTCGGCAACAGCCCGCGCACGGTCAACAAACATCTGGAACACGTATTCGAGAAGCTCGGCGTCGAGACGCGCACGGCGGCGGCTAATCTGGCGCTGAGCAAGATGCGCGGCGCCTAGCCGCGGCTCGCTGGATTGCGCCTCGCGAACCCTGCACCTGCATCCGGCTTCAGGCTGCGCTCCTCGACAGGACGAGGTATTCGCTTTCCAGCCGCTGCATCTCCATCTGGAGGGCCACCTGCTGACCGGGAGTTATCATCGGCTGGCCAGCTTTCCACTCAAATTGAAGGGTATCCGGCCGCACACCGGCATGCAGCAGCGCCAGCGCCATCGTCCGAAAACCCAGCTGCCCGATACGGCGGCCGTCACTGAGTTCGGCAACGAATTGATTCTTGAACGGCCAGATCGTTGCGTGAATTGTCATGGCAACAGGTCCTTTGATTCCGCTTCAGGCCGCGCTCGACAGGACGCGATATTCGTTTTCCAGTCGACGCATCTCCGCATGCAAAGCCACTTGCTGCCCGGCGGTCAGCATGCGCTGGCCGGCTTTCCACCCGAATTGAACGTTGTCGGCCCGAACTCCGGCATGAACCAAGGCCAGCGCCAGCGCCCGAAAGTCCGGCCGCTCGATACACCGGCCGTCACTGAGTTCGGCAGCAAATTGATTCTTGAACAGCCCGATGGTTACGTGGATTGCCATGGCAACACCTCCTTCGTTTACAAAGTAGCGCGATGCCAACCGGCTTGCCTGTTACATATTCCACACTTCCCGAGAAATTGTCTGTTTCACCGCCCAGGACATCCCGGCGCCGACTGAAGGTTCGAAAAAATCGGCCTTTTTTCCAGGTCGACCGCGACCTTCAGCCCGGGCGTGGCGACGCGGTGGTGCCAGATCAGCGCGGCCCGCCGTATTCGTCGGCCAAGCGGTCGTAATGCACGTGCGCCTCGGATTCGCGCAGCGCGGCCGCGTACCATTGCTGCATCGCCGGATGCGCCAGCAGGGCATCGCTATAGGCAGCAGCGACCGGCGGCAGCGCCACGTTGTAGACGTGAAAGCGCCAGACGACCGGGGCGAACATCGCATCGGCCACCGAGAACGCGCCGAACAGCCAGGGGCCGTCGGGCGTCGCGAATTGCGTGCGCGCCTCTTCCCAGATTTCGCCGACACGGTCGATGTCGCGCTGCACCTCGGGCGTCGCCGGTTTGCCCTTGAGTTTGAGCTTGAGGTTCATCGGCATTGCAGTGCGCAGCTGAGTGAAACCAGCATGCATCTCGGCCGAAATGCTGCGCGCCCGGGCGCGCGCCCGCGGGTCGGCCGGCCACATCTGTGGGTAGCGTTCGGCCAGCGTTTCGGCGATGGCGAGGCTCTCCCAGATCTGGAAGCCGTCCTCGTGCAGGCAGGGCACGCGGGCATTGCCGGCGAGCGGCTTGAGTGCCGGGTTGTAGTCGCGGCCGGCGACGGAAACCATGTGTTCGGCAAAGGGAATGCCGAAGTGCTTCAGCAACAGCCAGGGACGCAGCGACCAGGACGAGTAGTTCTTGTTGCCGATGTAGAGGTCGAACATGGCTTTCTCCGCAAAACGAATTCCTACGCAATCTAACGTATTTCTCACGGCGCTGCCGATCCTTAATCTGACGCTGCACTGCAACAACGCAGTTTCCGAACGGATCACCCCAACCCCCAAGGAGCATCCATGAACAATCGTCGCAATTTCATCAAGGCCACCGTCCTGTCTGCCGCGCTCGCCTCCATCGGCATGAGCGCCCACGCCGCCGACACGATCAAGGTCGGCATCCTGCACTCGCTATCGGGCACCATGGCGATTTCCGAGACGGCGCTGAAGGAAACCGCGCTGATGACCATCGAGGAAATCAACAAGTCGGGCGGCGTGATGGGCAAGAAGCTGGAAGCGGTGGTCGTCGACCCCGCCTCCAACTGGCCGCTGTTCGCCGAAAAATCCCGCCAGCTGCTGAGCAAGGACAAGGTCGCCGTCGTCTTCGGCTGCTGGACCTCGGTGTCGCGCAAGTCGGTGCTGCCGGTGTTCAAGGAACTGAACGGCCTGCTCTTCTACCCAGTGCAGTACGAGGGTGAAGAACTCGAAAAGAACGTCTTCTACACCGGCGCCGCCCCCAACCAGCAAGCCATCCCGGCCGTCGAATACCTGATGAGCAAGGACGGCGGCGAAGCCAGGCGCTTCGTGCTGCTCGGCACCGACTACGTCTATCCGCGCACCACCAACAAGATCCTGCGCGCCTTCCTGAAGTCCAAGGGCATCGCCGATGCCGACATCATGGAAGAGTACACCCCGTTCGGCCACTCCGACTACCAGACCATCATCGCCAAGATCAAGAAGTTCGCCGGCGAAGGCAAGAAGACCGCCGTCGTGTCGACCATCAACGGCGACTCCAACGTGCCTTTCTACAAGGAACTGGGCAATGCCGGCCTCAAGGCCACCGACGTGCCGGTCGTCGCCTTCTCGGTCGGCGAGGAGGAACTGCGCGGCGTCGATACCAAGCCGCTGGTCGGCCACCTCGCCGCTTGGAACTATTTCATGTCGCTGAAGAACCCGCAGAACGAGAAGTTCGTCAAGATGTACAAGGACTGGGCGGCGAAGAACAAGCTGCCGAACGCCGGCACGGTCGTCACCAACGACCCGATGGAAGCCACCTACGTCGGCATCCACATGTGGAAGCAGGCGGTCGAGAAGGCCAAGTCCACCGACGTCGACAAGGTCATCGCCGCCATGTCCGGCCAGAGCTTCGCCGCGCCTTCCGGCTACACGCTGAAGATGGACGAAACCAACCACCACCTGCACAAGCCGGTGTTTATCGGCGAGATCAAGGCCGACGGCCAGTTCAACGTCGTCTGGAAGACCAAGGGCCCGATCCGCGCCCAGCCGTGGAGCCCGTTCATCGCCGGCAACGAGAGCAAGAAGGACGCTCCGGAAGTGAAGTAATCAAGCGGCCGCTCAGTCGCAATCCACGGGGGCTTCGGCCCCCGTTTTGCTTAAGCGTTGCAAGAAAACGCATGGAGAAATGCATGAACCGCGAGGCGCGGTTTCTCCAGATGATGATCTGAAAATCGGCCTCGTTTGCGGGTCGACCGCAACCGTCACGCAATGCGCCGCATCGACTCGCGGGCTGGTGCCACAGTCGATCTGCCACGGTCAACAGCCGATTCTGGTCGAAATCCACCTTGAGCAGCGGCTTGAGCGCGGCGAGGGTGTGCTGAATTTGCGTGGCGAGTTGTTCCGCCATGCTTGCTTTCGTGGCAGCGGCCCGGCTAATCCTGCCCCGGCTCGTCGCGGCCAACCAGACGGCGACAGGCCGCACGCAGAAAGTCCATCTGCTGGCGGAAATTGCGGCAGCCACGGCACAGGCTCAGGTGCATTTCAAGCTTGAGGCGCTCGCCCGCCCCCAGCTTGCGGTCCTGGGCCTCGGACATCATGCGGGTGGCCTCCTTGCAGGTCAGCATGGCTTTTCTCCCGGCGCGAACCAGCTTGATTCCAGGCAGCGGCGCAGGCCGTTGCGGGCACGGTGCAGGATCACGTTGCAATTGCCGACGCTGATGTCCAGCGTCTGGCATACCTCGGTGGTATCGAATTCAAGAAATTCGCGCATCATGAAGACGCGCGCCGTATTTTCCGGCAGGTGGTTGAGGCAGATCTCGAACACATCCCAGAACCCCTTCTCGCGCAAGGCCTCGGCCGGATCGCCCCAGCCGCGCGGCCGCGTATCGGGGCGCCAGTGGGCGTTGGTCTTGAACAATTCCTCGAAGGCCTGATCGAGGCTGGCGCCCTCTTCGCCCAGTGCCGAGACGTTGGTGGTGCGCGATTGCACCCGGATCAGATCGACGATTTTGTTGCGCAGAATCGAAAACACCCAGGTCTTCAAGGCAGAACGCCCAGAGAAACTGCGTTCGCCGGAAAGCGCGCCGAGCAACGCCTCCTGCACCGCATCCTCGGCCAGCGCCGCGTCGCGCAACTGGAGTTGCGCGAACCGCAGCATGTCGCTACGCACTTCCGCGATGAAGCTGTCGTCGATCATGACACTCCTGGGCTGAGCTGGTTTCGGCTGGCTGCCCGCAGCGGCGGCGCACCCAGGCGTCAACCGAGAGTTTTCCCGGGCCGAGCAGCAGCAAGGGCACCAGCATACCAATGAACAACACCGGCAACTTGAAATTGCCGTAACCGTTGTCGGTAAATACATAGCCCTGCATCAGTTCGCCAAAACTGCCCCACGCTGCCGGCCAATGCACGGCGGCGATGGCCACCACGGTCAGGATGATGAGCGACAGCGAGAAGAAACGGGTCGCCAGCCCCAGCACCAGCGCGAGGCCGCCGAGCAGTTCGAACCAGGTCGCCATTTGCCAGCTGATTTCCGGCGGTACGAGGTCGAACGGGAAGGGAAAGCTGTCCTGAATGTCGGCAAACCAGTTGTTGCCCAGGAATTTTTCGAGGCCGGATTCGAAGTAATCCCAGCCGAGCAGGATGCGCAGACTGAGCAGTCCCAGCCACAAGCCAAGCAGATCGATGCCTTCGACAAGGCGAAGCAGACGGTTTTTCATGATGTGCTCCCAAGTAGAATGCCCTGCCGCCGCAGATCGGCCAGCAGTTGGCGCCCGTAGTCCAGCAAGCTATCGGGATTCGGATGATTCAGTTCAGCGCCGATGCGGGCGATGGCCTCGCGCCCGGTGCTCGGCGCGGCGGCCAGCAAGGCCAGCAGCCGCGCCGTCACCGGGTTGATTTCGCAAAAACGCACGCCGTCGTCGGCGGCGCGATAAACGACGAGATGCGTCGGCCGGGGCTGGCGCGGCCGGTAGGCCTGGCCGATGCGCTGTACCGGCCAGTCATAGGCAAGGTTCAGCAGGGCCGGGTTGAGAACCACCTTGCCGGCCAGCAGATCGCCGGCCGGATCGTGCGGCGGCAAGGCCGTTTCCATGACATCGACGGCCAGCTCGGCCCATTCGTAATGCGCCAGTTCGGCCAGCCAGCACGGCAACCGGGGAACCGGCGTCGCGCCCAGGTAACGCACGAATTCCTGCGGAATCTCGCGGAACCACGGCGTATGCAGCGCACCGTCGCGCAGGAAGCCACGACACAGGCGGCGCCAGCGCGTTTCGCCAAGCACGGCGCGGCAAACCGGAAAACATTTATCGACAACGCCGCACAGGTTGTTGAAGACCAGTTCGCGATACACCCCTGCCCGCCGCGCCGGCAGCCCTTGCGGACAGGCGATGCGTCGCGGATCGCGCAGATGCGCCGCGAAGTCCCGCTGAAACTGCTGGAAGCCGGCCGGCATCACGCCACCCGCCTTTCCCGACGCGCCGCAGCCTGCAATTCCGCAATCCGCCCGACCTCTGCGGTCAACCCCGAAAAATGGCCAAAATTGAAATCGCGCTCCAGGCAGGTCGGCACCTCGCCGCCGATGCGCGTGTAGGTTTCCGCGAGCAAGGCCCAGACGGGATCGATGACGTCGGCGCCGTGCGTATCGATCAGCAGCCCGTCGGCTTCGACGTAATGCCCGGCGACGTGGATGTAGCAGGTGCGCCCGAGCGGCAAGGCGTCGAGGAATTGCAGCGCATCGAACCCGAAATTCTGGCTGTTCACGTAGACGTTGTTCACGTCCAGATGCAGCAGGCAATCAGCCTCGGCGACGACGGCGGCAATGAACTCGGCATCGCTCATTTCCGCCCCCGGCGGGGCAATGTAGGTGGACGCGTTCTCGATGCCGATGCGGCAGCCGAGCATGTCCTGCACCTGCCGGATGCGCGCCGCCGTCCAGCGCACCGCCTCGGCGGTCTGCGGAATCGGCAGCAGTTCGTAGAGCTGGCGCTCGTCGGCGCACCACGAAAGATGCTCGGTATACAAGGTGATGCCGTGCTCGGCCATGAACGCCTTGATCCGGCGAACCAGCGTCGTATCGAGCGCGCCGGGGCCGCCGAGCGAGAGCGACAGGCCATGACAGACGAAGGGGTAACGCTCGCTAAAAGCGCGCAACTGGCGGGCCGAGCGGCCGCCCATGCCGGCCCAGTTTTCCGGTGCGATCTCGAAAAAGGCGACATCTTCCGGCACGCCAGCCTCAAGATCGGCGATCAGTTCGCGGCGAAAGCCAAGGCCGGCGCCGCAGGGCGGTCGAATGTTCATGGAGTCTCCTCGTTCAGGGCGCGAGGAGCGGCGACAAGGCGCCCCTCCCCGCTTCCGGCATGCGCTTACTTCGCCGCGCCGCAACTGGCTTCGGTTTTCTTGTCCGACTTCTTGTCGGAACCGCACTTCGCTTCGCTGCTTTTGCCTTCCTTCATCTTTTCGGCGGCCTTCTTGTCTGCACCGCACTTGGCCTCGCCACACTTGCCGTCGGCCTTCTTGTCAGCCTGGGCCAACTGGTAGCCGGCGGACAACTGCTTGGCGGCAAAAAGATTGTCGCCAGCGTGGGCCAGCGGCATCAGCGCGGCGGCGGCGATGACGGAACCGAGGGACAGGGAAAGAACTTTGGTGGTTTTCATGATGATTCTCCGTAGGGTGGGATGGCTGCGAGCGCCTTGATTCATCGCTCACTGACTTGGTCGTCAGCCCCCCGCCATTTCTTACGGTGTCATCAAAATTTTTTGCTATAGGCATTCTGTGCTTGGCTAGCCGGAAATTCGCAGTCAAATCAATTTGGCGGCTATGGTTGGAATTGGCGTCTCGTGCGCAACCACCTCGGAACTCCAATGCCTGGATTTGAAACTTTGGAGCCATACCTGCTTTGAACCGGAAACGGCGTGTGACAAGAGCATGCCTGATAGCTGGCCCACTCAGTAACCTGCCGTTCGGCGACGGCTTGTTTGAAGGGCGGCAGCGCGCCCGAAAGCGACCTACAGACTATTGGAAATCAGACGCTCAACGTTGTACGTTGTAGTTAGAGGGCAATTTTTCTCTCTGCTGTTGACAGATGTTGGGCACCAATTGTAACGGGCTCCATACGCTGAGACTGAGTAAAACCGCAGGAACAAAAAGTCATGAAACTATTGGGTAGCCAATTGAGTTCAATTTTCCAAGCGAACGAGGAATAGCCATTTGGACATGTGAGTGACTCGCGATGAATCTCGTGAATGGACATTGGCTGTACGGCTGCACTAGCAGCCGCATTGTTGATTGAAACAACTAGATCTGAGACTTCGTGAAACACAAGATCTGACGGCGCAACCCTGAAACTATATGCCTCGTTGGTTGGTGGTAACCACTCGGTGATGAATTCGATATCGTGGACAAGTTCACCATTGGTTTCACCTTCCAGAATGCGGAACCCGTGAATCGCGTTGTCGTGCCACTAAATTTTCTCGAGATCGCCAGTGGAGAACATGGGTTGCCCTCTACGTTGGAGGTAACCGGCTGCCGGAGCGCCAAAGCCGCAGAGGGAACCTGCAAGCGTAGCTTGCAGGGAGTCCGGTTGACCTATGGATTGGGCCTCGGCGTGATTGGGGTGAGCCGGCAATTGGAACCGAAGCCAACAAGTTAACTTATATTATTCACGGCTCTCACTCACCACCCAAAGATATCCGCAACGGTATCGCAAAACTGCTCAACCCAAGTCTTCCCACCCCCACCCGGTAGCCCACCGACAAAGACAAGGAGAGCCACGACCGCAACTGCTATTACGATCGCTTCGGGAACAGCTATTGCTGCGGTAATGACAACAGCGACGCCATATAGCGGGCTGCCACTACGGTGACTCGCTTGGGTGAAGCCACCATTCCATATCCATTCGTTTGGGTTCGCGCCGGGTGTGAGTGCTTTTCGTATCAACGTGAGCCTGTCGTTCCCAGTGCCATACGGAGCAAGTCCAAAGCCACGGCCAATAAATTCCGTTACTTTCCCATGGTACACATCGAGCATGCTGCGAACACAAGCGGCGAAGGCCCTAGAATCGTATGGTGTGGCCCCCGCAGCCGTAAGTGCATCAGATATTTCGTTGTAGACCTCCGTTGGAGTCGGATCGCTCTGAACGAATCGTGCCTTCAGCCGTTCAAGGACTACCGAAGTATTTGGTGGAAGCCGGATGCGCTTTTGATTCGCGCAGTCTGTCACGTAAGCCTTGGCATCAAGGAAGTGCCTTTGATCATCGCTGAAATCAATAGTTGTCATTGAAACGTCTCCTCTATTTAGTGAATCAGAAAAGCAGTGAAAAGAAGGGCAGCCAGCAGCCAACCATAGTTGCCAACTTGAAAGCGCCCCAAGCATCGACGCGGTACCAGAGTTTGTGAGGCCCAACGTCTGAATTCACTGACCTGCGCGGATCTTCGTGCAGGTCAGGTGGAATGATGGGTTATGCTTTATTAATTACTGCCAATCACTGCTCCTGTTTATGAGCACTAGATCTGGAACTAGGCAGGTTAGGTGTTGGCCAACTTTTACATGTATGCAGTTTTCGAAGAGTGCCTTGAAGGCTGCAATCGCGAGTGGCAAATTCCACATGACGACACCGACTACTCCCGCAGCCAAGGCGGATGTGCCCGCGCAATCGAATACCAGTTGACGCAGAGTTGCATCCGCGTCTCGCTTTGCGATAGAGACTACTGCATGAAGGACGACTTCAGAGGACCGAGACAACAAGGTGGGTAGCCAAATGCGGACAGTAATGCACCCCAAACGAATATCTTCCGGGTGCCAAGCCACCATGAACTCTGGCCAAGCAAAGACAGTCATTATCTCTTGCGACTCTCTGACATATTCGTCGTCACAGTTTACTCCGTGAGTTATCTCGTCAATGCTCTCGTCAAGAATTGTGTCGTCTGACTTTCCACTACCGTCGGGTTCGTGAATCGGGTCGTCTGACTTGTTGGTCAGTGATCCAGCGAAAGCTTCGGAGATGAATACCAACTCAATTCTCTCTCTTTTAAACCATTCACTAGAGCCTGCGACCGTTGCGCCTCCCCTGTAGAAGCCTTCGAGCGCATTAACCTGACGGAGGTCTGGGATTGGATGACTGTTGGCAGTCAGCGTGAATCGACAGGCGACATGAAACGAATTTGTGCTCAATCCAGCGGCGCGTGCTTTGTCCACTAGATAAGCTAGTGGATCGTCTCCGGGGGGGAAATAGTTGTAAGCGTCAACGATTGCCTGCCGCTGGAAAGCATCAAGACCAGTTTCAGAAATAAATAAGACTGTTTCCATAGTTAGGTCGATCGCGTATTCAAGCGGAATCTGAACTGTTAAGCTCTGAATGACTCGGCTTGTTGGCCTCGTTGCAGGTGGTCGCGGCGCGGAAAGCTTGACAAGATCGTAATGTCGGATTCGCGCTGCAAAGAACTTGATCTGTGAGGCAGTCCCATTGAGAACCTGACGTTCTGATCCGGGATGCCGCTTTAAACCCATATTTTGGAGAGTTGTCTCGTTGATTTCCTCAACGAATCGTCCGGTCGCACCGTTTGCGAGCCAGTTGAGCACGTCAGGAGAGTTGAGATCAACTACGTGATTTAGCTGAATTGTCATTTGAGCCTCCAATCAATGTGTATGCGGCGCGTTAAAAAACATAACGTTGGACGTAACCGGACAACAAAAAGCGTAGCTTTTTGGCGGTCCGGTTGACGGACTGGTTAGAGATCATTTCTTTTACCCAAACAACAGCCGGTTCGACACCTTCGAAACCTAGTTTGCCGAGAGACAGTTCATCGACGAAGACCTCAATGACTCGAACTGGATTAGCTTTTGAAATGTAGTCGTCTAGCAGTTCTGGCAACAAGGTGCTTTGAGTCCGACTTTCGCCTTGGATGAAACGCTTCATCTGAGCCACCCCACAATCGATGCTTATTGCATTGACAGGGGCAGGCAGTTTTCGTTCACGTTTTTTCACACTCCGGGCCCGTTACAGCCCGCCCGCTCAGTGCCGGGTCAGCAACAGCCCGCATTCAAGGTGGTGCGTGTAGGGAAACTGGTCGAACACGGCAGCGGCGCTGACTGCGTGGGTGGCCTGCAGCGCAGCGACGTTTTCCTGCAGGGTTTGCGGGTTGCAGGAGATGTACAGGATGTGCTCAAAGCCGGCAGCGAATTCGAGCGTCGTGGCGTCCAGCCCGCTGCGCGGCGGGTCGACGAACAGGGTGGAAAAGCGGTAGCTATCCAGATCGATGTCCTTCATGCGCTTGAGCACTTCCCGGCCGGCCAGGACATCGGCGATTTCTGCGCTGGAGGCGCGCACCAGCGCCACATTTTCGATGTCGTTGGCGGCGATGTTGTACTGCGCTGCATGGACCGAGGACTTGCTGACTTCGGTGGCCAGCACCTTGTCGAACAGCGGCGCCAGCGCCATCGTGAAATTGCCGTTGCCGCAATAGAGTTCGAGCAGGTCACCGCCGAGGCTGGCCGCCTGGGCGCAGGCCCAGCCGAGCATCTGCCGGTTAACGCCGCCGTTGGGCTGGGTGAAACTGCCCTCGACCTGCTGGTAGCGCAGGCGGCGCCCGTTGAGTTCGAACTCCTCGAGCAGCCAGTCGCGATCGAGGATGACCTTCTGGCCGCGACTGCGGCCGATGACCTGGATGTTCAAATCGGCAGCCAGATCGCGCGCTGCCAATTCCCAGCCGGTGCCGAGCTGCCGGTGGTAGATCAGCGTGACCATCAGCTCGCCGCTGAGCGTCGCCAGAAAATCGGCCTGGAACAAGCCGCCGCGTAGGGTCTGGCTGATGCGCAGACGCTCCAGCAGACGCGGCATCAGCGCGCAGATCGACTCGGCCGCCATCGGGAAATGCTCGACCATGACCGGTTGCTTCGGGTTCTCCGGATCGAACATCGCGTAATGCAGCTGGTCACCCTGATGCCAGACGCGAAACTCGGCGCGCAGGCGGTAGTGCTCGGGGGCCGAGGGGAAAACCTCGGGTTCGGGGATGGCAAAGGACGCAAAGGCAAGCTTGAACTGCGCCACCTTCTCGACAAGCTGGGCTGCGTAGTTGGCGGGATCGATACTGGGCAATGGCATGGGCTGAACGGCGGCAAGTCGGTTTCAGGAACGGCGGGCCTGAAACGGCAATCAGGAAGAACCCCGGAGGCCGGGGGAAAAGCGACGGCGGAATATACGCCGGTCTGTCGCTCTGCGGGCAAGTTTGGCGGCAAATTCCTGTATTTCAGGCGATCCCGCTAATCAACCTTAACCCCATCGCTGCCCCGCAATGACGCAACAGTCCTGAACTGGCGACTTGCCCCCGGCGCAGGGCTACGCAATTCACCGTATTTCCGCCCCCCGGTCCGCCCCGTAATCTGTCGCTGCACTGCACAAATTGCGGACGGACCCTTCATGACCAAAACAATACTTGTATTTCTGCTTTGCGCCGCCAGCCTGACGGCGCAGGCGGCGCTCGACCCGGTGCAGGTGCGCCAGCTGGCGGCCGAGGATTCCAGTGACAAGGTGGCAGCCATCCAGCAGTTGACGCAGACCGCCGACCCCGATGCCGTGCGCGTGCTCAAGGCGATGGCCGAGGACAGCCTGTTCCTGGCCGGCGAAAAGGCGGTGATCATCAACGGCGGCAAGGCCTTCGACGCCGCCAGCGGCGCAGCGATCGGCATGCCGGCCGAAACCGAGTCGGTTACGGTCAACAACCGGATTCGTGGTGAATTGGCCAATGCGCTGGCGGCCTTGAAGCTGTTCGACGCCGATGCCGGCGTCCGCCTGGCTTCGGCGCAGAAGCTGCAAAGCAGCGTCAGCCCGGCGATGGCGCCGCTGCTGGCGCGCGCACTGGAAAAAGAAATCGACGCCAGGATCAAGGCCCTGCTGACGCTGGCCTACGCCCAGGCCAACCTGGGTAACACCGACCCGGCCGCCCGCCTGGCGGCGGTCAAGGCGCTGGCCGAAACCTCGTCGCCGACGATCCGCAGCGTCCTGCTGCCGCTCACCGAGAAGGCCGGCGAGCCCGACGACAAGGTGCGTTACGAGGCGATCGCCGCGGTCAAGGCGATCGACGGCCGGCTCGCCATCGCCGAGAACCTCGGCCGCGTCTTCTCCGGCCTCTCGCTCGGCTCCATCCTGCTGCTCGCGGCGCTCGGGCTGGCGATCACCTACGGCGTCATGGGCATCATCAACATGGCGCACGGCGAACTGCTGATGGTCGGCGCCTACGCTGCCTACGGCATGCAGACGCTGTTCCGCGCCTACCTGCCGGCTTACATCGACTGGTACCTGCCGGCTGCGATCCCGGTCGCCTTCTTCGCCGCCGCGCTGGTCGGTGTCGTCATGGAGCGCACGGTGATCCGCTGGCTGTACGGGCGCACGCTGGAAACCCTGCTCGCCACCTGGGGGATTTCGCTGGTGCTGATCCAGGCGGCGCGCGTGCTGTTCGGCGCGCAGAACGTCGAGGTCGCCAACCCGAGCTGGATGTCGGGCGGCATCGAGGTCATGCCCAACCTGATGCTGCCGTGGAACCGCATCATCATCGTCGGCTTCGCGCTGTTCGTGCTGACGCTGGTCTGGGTACTGATGAACCGGACACGGCTCGGCATGTTCGTCCGCGCCGTCACCCAGAATCGGCCAATGGCCGGCTGCGTCGGCGTGCCGACGGCGCGCATCGACACCATGGCCTTCGCCCTCGGCGCCGGCATCGCCGGGCTGGGCGGCGTGGCGCTCTCCCAAATCTCCAATGTCGGCCCGGACATGGGCCAGGGCTACATCGTCGATTCCTTCATGGTCGTCGTCGTCGGCGGCGTCGGCCAGCTCGCCGGCGCGGTCTGGGCGGCCCTTGGGCTGGGCATCTTCAGCAAGCTGCTGGAAGGCTGGGCCGGCGCGGTGATCGCCAAGATCAGCATCCTCGTCTGCATCATCATCTTCATCCAGAAGCGTCCGCAGGGCATCTTCGCCCTCAAGGGCCGCTTCGTCGAGTAAGGCCGAACCATGCGCAGACCCCTCACCCTCCGTATTCTCGACACGCTGGACCGCAAGGCGTGGATCGCCCTCGCCGTCTTCCTCGCCCTGGCGCTCGTCGCCGTCCCGCTGCTGCATCTCGCGGTACCGGAAGACAGCGCCTTCCACGTCTCCACCTACGTCATCACCCTGATTGGCAAGATCATGTGCTACGCGCTGGTGGCGGTGGCGATGGACCTGATCTGGGGTTACGGCGGCATCCTGTCGCTCGGCCACGGGCTGTTCTTCGCCCTCGGCGGCTACGCCTTCGGCATGTACCTGATGCGCCAGATCGGTCGCGACGGCAGCTACGGTGCCGACCTGCCCGACTTCATGGTCTTCCTCGACTGGAAGGAAATCCCGTGGTTCTGGAGCGGCAGCGACAGCTTCCTCTGGGTGGCAATCCTGGTCGTCGTCGTGCCGGCGCTGGTCGCCTTCATCTTCGGCTACTTCGCTTTCCGCTCGCGGATCAAGGGCGTCTATTTCTCGATCATCACCCAGGCCCTGACCTACGCCGCGATGCTGCTCTTCTTCCGCAACGAAACCGGCTTCGGCGGCAACAACGGCTTCACCGATTTCAAGCGCGTGCTCGGCTTCAGCATCACCTCGCCGGAAACGCGGCTGGTGCTGTTCGGGCTGACCGCCGTGATGCTCGCCATGACGCTGGTCTTCGCCTCGTGGCTGGTCAAATCCAAGTTCGGCCGCGTGCTAACGGCGATCCGCGATGCCGAATCGCGCGTCATGTTCATCGGCTACAACCCGCTCTGGTACAAGCTGACCATCTGGGTCATCTCGGCCGTGCTGTGCGGCATCGCCGGCGCGCTCTACGTGCCGCAGGTCGGCATCATCAACCCCTCGGAGATGAGCCCGGCCAACTCGATCGAGATCGCCATCTGGGTCGCCGTCGGCGGGCGCGGCACGCTGATCGGCCCGGTCATCGGCGCCTTCGTGGTGAACCTCGCCAAGAGCTGGTTCACCGTCAGCTTCCCCGAATATTGGCTGTTCTTCCTCGGCCTGCTGTTCATCGTCGTCACGCTGATGCTGCCGCAAGGCCTGGTCGGCCTGTGGAAGAAAATCATGGCGAAGAAAGGAGCGGAAGCATGCTGAATACCGTCGACCTTTTTGAAGACGACCGCCCGGAAGGCAGCGACGGCAGAGACCAGATGGGCCACTTCGTCACCGGCGAACTCGACCTTTCGCACGGCGTCGCGCTCTATCTCGAAGACATCACCGTCAGCTTCGACGGCTTCAAGGCGCTGAACAACCTGACGCTCGCCATCAACGCAGGCGAACTGCGCTGCATCATCGGCCCCAACGGCGCCGGCAAGACGACGATGATGGACGTCATCACCGGCAAGACGCGGCCGGACAGCGGCAAGGCCTTCTTCGGCCAGACCATCGACCTGACCCGCCTGACCGAGCCGGAAATCGCCCACGTCGGCATCGGCCGCAAGTTCCAGAAACCGACCATCTTCGAGCAGCACACGGTGTTCGAGAACCTCGAACTGGCGATGAAGACCGACAAGCGGGTGTGGAAAAGCCTGATGGCCTGGCTGGCGGGCGACGAGCGGGACCGCATTGCCGAAACCTTGAAGCTGATTCGCCTGAATGGCGAGGCCGATCGGCAGGCCGGGCTTTTGTCGCATGGACAAAAACAATGGCTGGAAATCGGCATGCTGCTGATGCAGGAGCCGAAGCTTTTATTATTGGATGAACCGGTTGCCGGGATGACCGACGACGAGACGATGCGGACGGCGGAGCTATTCGTTTCGCTGGCCGGGAAGCATTCGCTGGTGGTGGTCGAGCACGACATGGCCTTCGTCGAGAAACTCGGCGGGCTGGTGACGGTACTGCATGAGGGGTCGGTGCTGGCGGAGGGGGATCTCGCCACGGTGCAGAATGATCAGCGGGTGATTGAGGTTTATCTTGGACGGTAATCAGATTCTTCAGGCACTGGTTTCCGCCGCTGACCGGCGGGCGTACTTTCTTTTGCTTCGCCAAAAGAAAGTAGCCAAAGAAAAGGCGACCCCAGGTTACGCGGTCGGCTGTGCCGACTCCCCTGCGCTACTCGAAGGGCCGGGCGGCTGCGGAACTCTGCTTGGCTACGCCAAGCCTCAAACAGTCCTCGCCGACTGCCCCCGGTCCTTCTCCGTTGCTCGACGCTTCACATGGGGACCCGGAAAGTCGTCGCGGCACGGCCACTCTGCCCAGAATATTGTTTGTTGCGGTCGACCCCGAAAAACGGCCATTTTTGCCCGTCGACCGCAGCACCCCATCCGGTTCACCAGGCCCCTTGGGAGGTGCCGAGCAACGCAGACTGGCGCGGAAAAAGGGCGAGCACTGTCTGAGGGGCAAAGCCCCGAGTTGCGCAGCCCCCGCGCCAGTCGAGTAGCGCAGGGAACCCGCGCAGCGGGCACCGACCCAGGGTCGCCTTTTCTTTGCTTACTTTCTTTTGGCGACGCAAAAGAAAGTAATGCCGCGCGTCAGGCGCGGAAAACAGCGCATCAACAAGCACACAAGCTTGAGGAATCAACCAAATGCTGAAAATCGACACCCTCAACCAAGCCTACGGCGGCTCCCACATCCTCCGCGGCCTCTCCTTCGAGGTCAAAACCGGCGAAGTCACCACCCTCCTCGGCCGCAACGGCGTCGGCAAGACGACCCTGCTCAAGTCCCTGATGGGCCTGGTCAAGACCAAATCCGGCAGCATCACCTTCGACGGCCAGGACATCACCCACCTGCCCCCCCACGAACGGGTAAAGGCCGGCATCGGCTACGTCCCGCAGGGCCGCGAGATCTTCCCGCGCCTCACCGTCGAGGAAAACCTGCTGATGGGCCTCGCCACCAAGCCCGGCAGCACGCCGATTCCGAGCCGCATCTTCGACATGTTCCCTGTCCTCAAGCAGATGATGCACCGGCGTGGCGGCGACCTCTCCGGCGGCCAGCAGCAGCAGCTCGCCATCGGCCGTGCGCTGGCGATGGGGCCGAAGCTGCTGATCCTCGACGAACCGACCGAGGGCATCCAGCCGTCGATCATCAAGGACATCGAGCGCGCCATCCGCACGCTCGCCGCAACCGGCGAAATGGCGATTCTTCTGGTGGAGCAGTATTACGACTTCGCCGAATCGCTGGCCGACCAGTACCTGCTGATGGAGCGCGGCGAATTCATCATGCGCGGGCGCGGCGAAACCATGCCGCAGGACGGGGTTAGAGAAGCGTTGGCAGTTTGAGACAGGGGACAGCTTCCACAGATGGCCGATCGTTGCCGCCCCAACCGTTCCGGTAAAATCTGCCCCATGCGCCCCACACCCCCCCAACACATCCTCTCCCCGCTCGGCAAACCAACCGAGTACCGGGCGGACTACGCACCGGAACTGCTTTATCCCATCCCGCGCCAGTTGAAGCGGGATGAACTGGGCATCGCTGCCGAATCCCTGCCCTTCGTTGGTGAGGACCTGTGGAACGCCTACGAAGTTTCCTGGCTTAACCCCAGGGGCAAGCCGATGGTCGCGCTGGCGAGTATCCGCGTGCCGGCCAACAGCCCGAATCTGATTGAATCCAAATCCTTCAAGCTCTACCTGAATTCATTCAATCAGACAGCCTTTGCCGATAAGGTTTCGGTCGAGGCAACGCTGGCACGCGATCTATCGGCTGCCGCCGGTGCGCCGGTGAGCGCGAAAATCGAAGTTCTGAGCGGCCGACCACAAGTGTCGGTCGGCTACCCCGAAGGCATCCTGCTCGACGAACTCGATATCGCCTGCGCCGCCTACCAGCCGGCACCGGAACTGCTGGCTACGGTCGACGGCGAAAAGACCGAGGAAACGCTCTATTCCCACCTGCTCAAGTCGAACTGCCTGGTCACCGGCCAGCCCGACTGGGCGATGGTCGTCATCCGCTATCGCGGCCGGCCGATCGACCGCGCCGGCCTGTTGCGCTACATTGTCTCGTTCCGCAACCACAACGAATTCCACGAGCAGTGCGTCGAGCGCATTTATTGCGACATCAGCCGCCAGTGCGCGCCCGAAGCCCTCGCCGTGTACGCCCGCTACACCCGGCGCGGCGGACTGGACATCAACCCCTTCCGCAGCAGTGGCGAGTTTCCGGCGCCTGGCAACACGCGCGAAGCTCGCCAGTAGCGCCGGAATCCACCGCTTAATTCACGCCGGAACGCTTGATCAGGGCCTGCAACTCACCGACGATACCGCGCCGGAAGCTGAGCACGCAGAGCACGAAGATGACGCCCATGATCACCGTGACCCAGGAGCCGACGGAATCGGCCAACTGGGTTTGCAGGGCGACAATGGTGGCGGCGCCGACAATGGGGCCGAGTATGGTGCCCAGGCCGCCGAGCAGGGTCATCAGAACGACCTCACCCGAGGCATGCCAGTGCACGTCGGTCAGCGACGCCAGTTGGAAGACCAGCGTCTTGGTGGCACCGGCCATGCCGGCCAGGGCGGCGGAAATGATGAAGGCGATCAGCTTGAACTTGTTGACGTCGTAGCCGAGTGAAATGGCGCGCGGCTCGTTTTCGCGGATGGCCTTGAGAATCTGCCCGAAGGGAGAATGGATGGCACGATAGATGACGAAGAAGCCGAAGCAGAAGATGGCGAACACCAGGTAGTACATGGCGATGTTGTCGGACAGATCGACGACGCCGAACAGGTTGCCGCGCGGCACGCCTTGCAGGCCGTCCTCGCCGCCCGTCGCCTTGATCTGGATGGCGAGGAAGAAGACCATCTGCGCCAGGGCCAGGGTAATCATCGCGAAATAGATGCCGGTGCGCTTGATCGCCAGCCAGCCGAACAGCCAGCCGAGCAGCCCGGCGGACAGGGTACCGGCGAGGATGCCGACTTCCGGCGTGACGCCGACATCACGCACCATCAGGCCGCATACATAGCCGGCCGTGCCGAGAAAGGCGGCATGCCCGAACGAGAGCAGCCCGGCAAAACCCAGCAGCAGGTTGAAGGCGCAGGCGAACAGGCCGTAGCAGAGGATTTTCATCAGAAATGTGGGGTAGACCGCAAACGGTGCGATCAGACCGAGGACGAACAGTGCGGCGAACAGCAGCGGCAGCTTTGACTCCAGAAAAGTAGCATTCGAGTTCATGTAATTCCCCTTGCTGCGCTTCAGGATTTGCCGAAGAGACCTGCCGGCCGCACCAGCAGAACGATGACCATGATGACGAAGACCACCACGCTGGAGGCTTCCGGATAGACCACCCTGGTCAGGCCTTCGATCAGCCCCAGCCCGAGTCCGGTCAGGATCGAGCCCATGATCGAGCCCATGCCGCCGATCACGACCACGG
>Ga0209310_1001033_pt1 | contig 23541 bp, 23 predicted proteins | sample AD_UKC030_MetaG_FD_184415 | JGI IMG/M metagenome (GOLD analysis project Ga0209310, IMG submission 184415) | Active sludge microbial communities of municipal wastewater-treating anaerobic digesters from USA - AD_UKC030_MetaG (SPAdes) (version 2) | ecosystem: Engineered > Bioreactor > Anaerobic >...
CCTTCTGTACCAGTTGTGGAAAGCGTTCGGCGAGTAGGGCGATGAGTTCGGAGCGGGTCATGGCGATATTTTAAGACTGAGATGACCGTCGGCCAAGGGGATGCTTTTGCCGGGGGGTTGAAACGGAGGGAAGTCGCGAGAGCATGAATTGTCGAAATATCCCGACCTTCATGGAGGAACGCCATCATGGCCCATCTCACCTCTCATCCAGCGATTGCCATAGAGAGTGGCGGCATCACCCCAACACTGCTCGGGCAAAGCCCCGCCCGCATTCCGACCGGCGGCAAAATCCGCGCCGGTATCAAGGTGCTGACGAAGAAAGCCGCCGAGCAGCCCAAGGCCAAGGCCATCTACGACCAGGGCGTAGCTGCTGGCCAGTCCTTCGAGCAGATCGAACGCGCTATTACCGAGGTGCTGCCCGCCCTCAAAACGCCATTGATACCGCGCAACGTGCCGTGGTTCACCGTGCGGGGCCAGGATTTCCCCAATCCTGAAATCGCTACGCAAATTCTGGCGGCCTACAGCGAAGACCGGGGTGAGGGGCGGCACCTGTACCGCTTTCCCGTGATATTTCCTTCCGACTACTGGCAGAGCGTGATGCCGCACGAGTTGGCGGCCTGGGGAATGCACGACAAGCACTACTGGTCGCAATACTCGGCTGATGGCCGGGTGCGCCATTGCATGTGTCATGCGCCGGTGCCGGTGGACGATACGGGGCGGCGGACGATTCGCCTTTTCGGGGGACGCAAGACGATGGTCCGGGAGGAGAACAATGGCCTGTGCGAACCAGAGGCTTGCCGCGAATACCAATCGCGTCAGTGCAACCTGACTGGGCGCTTTCTGTTTTTCATACCCGGCATCCGCTCGATCAGCGCTTTTGAACTGCACACCAACAGTTTTTACGCGATGAATGCGGCGATCCAGAAGTTCGAGACGGTGGGCTTTTTGCGCGGTGGGCGTATCTCCGGCTTCCTGGATCGGCAACGCACGCCTTTCTATCTGACCAAGAGATTGATGGAGGTGGCTCATATCGACGAACTTGGCCGGGCCGTGCGCGTGCCACAGTGGATCATCGATCTCGAGGCGCCGGTGGATGTCACCGCCTTGCTGCGCGAGAACGAGGACACCGAGACGGCCCTGCAGCAGGCACAATTGGCGACGCAGGTGCTGCAAGGCAGTATGGGCGAGGCCTCGGTCGAACCAGTGCAATCTGCTGCGGGCGAGGTCCGGTCATCCCCAATGGTCGATGTCTCGTCTGTGGACGAGCCGTTGCTCCAGAGCGGGCATCCCAGTTTCGAGCAACTGATGGCGCGGGTGCTGGCTTATGACATCCTGCCTGAGCAGTACCGGGCCTACGCCGACCGGCGCTGGGGACCGGGCTGGAAGATCAATCCACATGGCCGTGCCCAGGCCTGGAATGAACTGGAGCGCTACGGCAACGATCCGCAGGGCTACCGTGACAAGATCGAGAGCGAAATGCAGTTGGTGTCGCGCGGGAGAACGGCATGATCCGCATCGCGCATTTCTCCGATTTGCACTACGGCACCAAAAATCGGATGGAGGCGGATCGCTGCTTTGGCGCCGCCATCGACCGGGCCATTGCCCTGGGGGTAGAAGCAGCCGTGCTGTCAGGTGATGCCACCGACCATGCGCTGGACTTGCACGCGCCGGCCGCCGAACGATTGTTCGCCCAGGTGCGGCGACTGGCCGACCATTGCCCGGTGCTGATGTTGCAGGGCACGTTTTCGCATGAGCCGCCGGGTACCCTGGCCATTTTCAAGCTGCTGGGCGGCCGCTATCCGGTGCATGTGACCGAGCGTATTGAACAAGTGGTACTGACTGCACAGGGGCAATGGCTGGTTTCCATGGGCTGGTGCTTCGACAAACTGCCGGCCGGTGCTCGTGCCTTGTTCTCCTGCGTCCCGACGGTGAACAAGGCGGTAGTTGCCGCAGCGGTCGGTGCGACGGATGCGGCACAGGCGGTTGGCGAGCATCTGGCCGTCTTGTTGCGCGGTTTTGTGCCGATCAATCGGGCGGCGCGGTTGCAAGGCCTGCCCACCATCGGCATCTCGCACGGTACCGTATTCGGCTGCTTGAGCGAGCACGGTGTGCCGATGGCCGGCTTCAATCATGAGTTCACCACCGGGGCGCTGTTCGCCGCCGAGGCGCAGGCCTTCATGCTCGGCCATATCCATCGTCATCAATTCTGGGAACAGGAGGGCAGGGCTGGGCGGCAGTGCATTGCCTATCCCGGATCCATCGGCTGTTTTCATTACGGCGAGGAAGGCGAGAAGGGGCTTCTAGTATGGGAAGTCGATGCCGATCAGGCGCGCTTTGCTCTGGAGGCGACGCCGGCACGTCGAACGGTCGACCTTGTGTTCGACGGCAAACCAGACCTCGAGGAATTACGCGCTGCCGTCGCCCAACAGGACATCGCCGGTGCCTTCGTGCGCGTGCGCTGGACTGTTTCCGATGAAGATCGTCATGAGGTCGACCGTAAGGCGATTGAGCGTTTGCTGGAGGGCGCCGCGGAAACCAAGTTGGAGGGGCGCATCGTGCCAGTGGTGCGGACACGGGCGGCAGGAATTTCTCAGTTGGCGCAATTGGCAGACAAGGTACGGGTATGGGCGCAGATAACCGAGGTCAGGGTGGAGCCATTGCTCGCCTGCCTCCAGACTCTTTCCGGTCAGGAGCCCGAAGCAATCGTCGAGTGCGTCTTAAGGGGACAGGAAATTCACTGTGGTGAGAGTAGAACCAAGATCGAGCCAATGACCGATATTGAGCCCGTGTCGCTGTTCTGACCTGAGCAGGCTTGCCGATCTTTGTCTGTGTCGCAGACTGTTCCGGTGACCTAGTTGGAGTCCATTCATGCAACCGCTTTCACTCACGCTCAAAGGCTTTCGCGGTATCCGCGCCGGTCTGGGTCGCGATGTCCTCACCCTGGATTTCGAGCAACTGGCCGACGGTGCCGAGTTGGTCGCCATTGCCGGCGCCAACGGGCGCGGCAAGACCACCGTGATGGAAAATATGCACCCCTATCTCACCATGCCCTCGCGGGCGGCGACGGCGGGTCCGGGCGGCTTTTCCTATTACGACCACGTCTGCCTCCCGGAAAACGAAAAGGATCTGGTGTGGTCCCACGCTGGCCGAACCTACCGTTCGCAGGTGGTGATCCGCCTCAACGGCCGGCGCAAGACTGAAGCATTCCTGTTTGCCCTTTCTGCCGACGGTGCGTGGAAACCTATGGCATTGGAAGATGGCACTGTCGCGGATGGCAAGGTGGAGACCTATACCCGCTGCGTCGAGGCGATCTGCGGCAATGCCGACACCTTCTTCACCTCGGTGTTTTCCGCCCAGGGCAAACGGCAGTTGAGCGCCTATCGTAATGCCGAGATCAAGACGCTGCTGGCTGATCTGTTGGGGCAGGAGGAAATCCGGGTGCTGGGCCAGAAGGCAGCCGAAACGGCGCGGCTACTCAAACTTGGTCTGGCGGCGATATGGCAGGAGCAGTCCGGACTAGATAATGATGCGCAACGCATCGGCGGGGAACTGCAACGGCTTGAGGGCGCTGCGGGCCGCATCGCCCAGAGTCTGGCGGCACGCCAAGCGGCTCAGGCCACCCTGGAAGCAGCCCGAAGCCAGCATGCGCAATTGGCGGCCGAACGGGAGCAGTCGCAGAGTGTTGAACTGCGTCGGACGCAGCTTCAGGGCGAATGCAGCGCGGTGATCCAGGCTGGCACCGAGGCCATCGAAGCCTTGAAGGCTCAGGAGCATAGCGAGTCGCAGCGCCTGGAACGACTGGAGCAGCGTATCGCCCAACGCCTGACCCAGGAGCGCAACCGTCGGCTGGCTTTGCACAATCAGCGTCAACAATGCCTCAAGGTGTTGGCCAGTGCTCCGACCGTACGGCAAGCCGAGGCCCGTCTACCCATGGCTGAACAGGTCCTGTCGCTGCGTCTGGCTCGGGTCGGCCACTGGCGCCAGCAGGCTCAGCGCCTGAACCAGTGTAAAGCTTCCGAGCACTTGGTCCGGCAAAGATTGTCCGGGATCGAGCGCGAGGCCGGGCAGGCAGCGCTCAAAGCCGAAGAATTGGCGCGGCGCTTCGGCCTTGCTGGCGTGGTGCCCTGTGCCGGTACCGACCTGCAGGGGCAGTGCCAGCTTTTGGGGGATGCGCGGGAAGCCCAGGCACTGGTTCCCGGTGCCCAGGCTGCCATCAAGCGCCTGGCGGACCAAAGGGCAGCGGCACAAGAGGAGTTGGCGGTTCTTGGCAGGCAGTACGAAGGGATTGCTGCGGCGCCCCAGAAACTGGCGTGGACCGAACAACGTGCCGAGGTGGCAGGCGCGAGAAGCTCGCGGTATGCGCTACTGGCAGCCAAGGCGGGAGAACAGGCACGAGCCAAGAACGCGTTCGCCGAGATTGAGGCGGAGCTGGCGGCGTTAGGAGACGAAATGTCGTCCTGCCAGCAAGGGGCGGGAACACCGGATGAGTTGGCCGAGCGCCAACAAATCGGCACTGCGCGGCAAGCGATTGCAGCCCAGCACGAACAACAGGCCAAGCACTACCGCGCCACACTGGACAGGCTCAAGCAGGTGTTGGCGGCCTTGCCTCCATGCTATGACGAGCAGCGTCTGAGCGAGTCGCGCAGGAAGATGGAAGATGCTGCGCAGTTAGTCGCTACAGCCGAACAGAATTACCTGAGCACCGTGCGGGATGCCGAAAACTTCACTGTCCTGACGCAGCAGGCAACAGCCTTGGCTACTCGTCAGGCGCAGGTGGCGAGCCGTATCGCCAAGGTCCAGTCCGAGTTGGGCGACTGGACATTATTCGCCAAATGCATGAGCAATGATGGCTTGATTGCCCTGGCCATTGATGATGCCGGACCCGCCTTGGCTGGACTGGCTAACGATTTGCTGCTTGCTTCCTACGGTTCCCGTTTCACGGTCTCCATCCTGACGCAGGTGGAGACCGTCAAGGGCGAACAGAAGGAAGGTTTCGACATCCAGGTGCACGACGGCGATTCGGGTGAAAGCAAGAGCGTCGGCCTGATGAGCGGCGGCGAACGGGTGTGGATCAATGAGTGCCTGATCCGGGCGGTGGCGCTGTATCTCGGCCAGAACACGGGACGCCGTTATGGCGCCTTGTTCTCGACGAGGCGGATGGGCCGCTCGATCCCGAGCGTAAGCGCATGTTCATGGCAATGAAACGAGAAGTCCTGCGGCTGGGCGGCTACCGGCAGGAGTTTTTTGTGTCGCAGACGCCTGAACTAACGGCCATGGCGGATGCAGCGATCAATCTGGAGGCGATGGCTATATCGGCCACCGCATAGCATTGACGGAATTCATTTCATTGACCTATCATGTGACTGCGGTTCATGCCGAACCGTGGGTAAGTTGGCGCCCGTCAGTGCACGCACCGGAGGCTCTCCGGCACGGCAAAGCCAGTTGATTAGTCGCAGACCTCGTTTCGGCTGGATGAACTCCTGGAAAGCCGGACAACGCGTGCCGTCCTGAAGCGCTTTCCGTTATGGAGCTCATCAATGACAGCTACCGTTACGGCATCTTCGGACGCCAATCTCCCTTCTGAACAATTTCAGGCCGCGGCACTCTGGACCTTTGTCCACCTGAAAACGCCCCGTTTTACCTCCGCCGTTGCACTCGGTGTAATCCGGCAATTGAAGCCGATCATCGGCGAAAACCCCAAGCAGCTTGCCAAACGGCTTCGCACCGCCTTGGGCGAACAGGGCGTCGCCCTCAAGCATGTCCATGCGCTCGACGCCGCGGCCCGCCTGCTCGGGCACGCCGATTGGCATGCAGTTAGTCGTGCACAGCCGGCGGCGACTCTCAAGCTCTCGCCGATAATGGCCGAGGCTCCGGAAGAGATGTTTGCCGATTGGCGCCGGTTGGCTCCCCGCCTGTGCGACTGGTGCGATGCCTGGCTGCACGAACGAGGCAGCGAGATTTTCCAAGTGCGTTTTGGGGCCGGCTACATCATGGTTTGCATTCCGGTTCCCAGGAAAGGCGGGCCGGCGGGAAGCAAGGACGAGGTGCCGCTGCTGTTGATCACCCCGCTCGGCGACAGCGAGCATTGGTTGCAGAAAGCTCCTTCAGCGTTCGAAACCCTGCGCCGCCATCTCGAGGAATCCGGCAAGGCCGTGCTGGATGGCGTCGCCGTGCTGCAGCTGTGCAATCGCTATAGCGAGGACGTCCTTGAGCGCCTGCCGGCAATACCGCAGCCGGTATGTCCGACGGATGCCGCCAATTCCGAATTGGTTCTGCTGCGCGAGGACAACGAACTTCTGCCCGGCTCGGGCTATGAGATTGCCCGTGGGGATGAGATGACCTGCTGGTCGCAACTCGAACTGGCCATGAAGGATCACCCATCGGCCGAAATTGTCTTGGATGATGGGGCTTGGCGTATCGGGGCAGGCCGTTACGTCTGGCAACTGTCGACCATTCATCCGAAGGATTTCGTTCCCGGTCTGGTCGTTATCGTGCTGAGCGAGGTCGACTCGGAAAGGTTGCTGCGCCGGTACAAACTCGTGAAGCGGATATTCTCGGACCGACTCAAACACCACGAGGTGACGAAACGTCTGCAGTATCTGAGCGGCCCCTCGGATACCTATCGTGTCGACCTGCACAAGCTGCTGTTGGTCTTGAACAAGGCCGGATTGACCTGGGACGACCTCTGCCGGCAGGACGACATACAGCAGGAAATGGTGCCTGAACTGCCTGTCGGTTTTGTAATGGCTGTGATCGAGCGGCTCAAGCCTAAGGATCCGAATGTGCTGTTTGCAGTACCCAGTCGTTCGGAATTGGTACGCGTCGATGACGACTCGCTGCTCCGGACCTTGTTACCGCGGATCGATATCGTTCGCTATCGCTTGGCACGGGATGCCTCCGAAGATTGCAGACAGACTGTCCGCGAAGCCGTCGAGGAGTTCGGTACGTCGGTCCGGATGCAGGCTCTGACGGCTGCGGGGCAGCTTACCAATCCGGACGATCCGCTGCCCTATCTGGTCTACGCCAGCGATGGCGAAGAACTGCGCTTGAAACTCGAGTCTGAAGGACTGGTAATGCATGCCGGCGTAATGCCCCATCTGTTCCCGACCGAGGGCGTGATCGAGAAAATGCCGAACATGTGGTCCTATGCGTTCGGGCACAGCTTGTATCTCGACATCGATTTCGCGGAAGGGGGCACGCAATGAATGCCGTCATCGAGAATCTTCGTGGCTTGCTTGAAACGCGTGATGTTGGCGGCTTTCTCGCCGCCTACGAGAATGTCGTGCCGGGAAGTGATGTTCGTACGATCGACCTTACGGGAATTACCCAGCGAATCTTTCCGCCGGTGCTGCGCGAGAAACTCGCGAATGGCGCTCTGTCCGGGGTGGATACGCTAAGGCTCTGGCGGCTGGTACGCAGCGGCCGGCTGCTGGTGATCGACAATGAATTGCTCGACGGCATCAACGCGCTGCTTGATGCGGCGTGGCGCGAAGTCGAGGGTCCGGATGCGCCATTTCCCCCAAAACTGGTGACTTTTCGTGATGTGCAAGAATCGCGGCCGGCACAGAACGTTCCGCGACCGGCTGCGGCTGCAACGAAGGACGGTGGTGAAATACCCATGCGCCGTATCGTAGTGGCCAGTGCATTTACGCTCGGCCCGGTGCATCTGAGTGATGTCCTGTCTTTCCGGAAGAATATGTGCGCCAGCTCGCAAGAGCGGGAATTCCTGCTGGCGATACGACAGTATTTCCCCAGCCTGCGTGCCTATCCCAATGTGCCCTTGCGCAATTTCATGGATGTCGACGGTTTCGTCATGCGCCTGTCCGATCGCCATCGACAGTATTCCTGGGCGGCCCAGGTGGATGTGCTTCTTTGTACCGAAGACGAGGATCCCGTCGCGGGCTTCGAGTTGGACTCGGTAATGCACGATTCCGACGAAGCCTGCGAGCGGGATAGGTTGAAGGATGAATTGTTTTCGCTGGCATCCATGCCGCTGGTCCGCATCAGGGCCGACGATACAGCCAATGTGCGGGCCGAAGATTTTTTCGACTTGCTGGTCGCCGAGAGTGAAATGCTGGACCGCTTGCGTCCCCGGCGCCTGCGCCCCCGTCGGAATCACGACAGGCTGATTCCGGCCGAGGTGCAGATACATCGCGCCGGAGTGAGCGTGTAGCCGACCTGTATCGCGCCTTCAAGGAGCGGCCGAAGATTCGAAAATTGGCAGGCCTTCGATCATGGCGGCCTCGCGGTCGAACAGCAACCAGACGACGCCGGCCTGTTCCGCGATCTCGAAGATCGCGGCCAGGTCGGTTTCCTCTGGAATCCGATAACACGCGGCGCCGACATAGATGAGACCGCCGCAGTCATTCGGATAGGCGTTGACCGACAGGTCGTCGTCGGCCAGTTTCAGGCGCGTGCTTGCACTGAGATGAAATAGAGATAGCTCGACAAGTGGTTCAGCCTGAGTACTCAGGCTTGCCACCGAAGATAGGTCCATTTGTGTCTCCTTCCATTTTATGGGGCGTATTCTTCATGATTTTCGAGCGCGTGGCTGCCTTGTGATGGAAGCTGATGCCGCAGCGTCGGCAACGGAAACAGCGCAAGCGTCCCAATAAACCCAGCGGCTCGCCAGTACCTGCGCAAAGCGGACATCCAGGAGGTGTGTTCATTGTTGCGATGCCTCCTTGAAGTGCCAGAACATGCCATAGGCGAGGCTGTGGGAGCTGCGGGACGGCGAAAACAGCATCGAAGCTGGCCGGGGCATGGCACTAAACCAGGCCACGTTCGGCAAAAGACAGGATTTGGCCACCCGCCACGATAAAATGGTCGATGACCCGTACATCCACCAGACTGAGTGCCGACTTCAGATTCTGCGTCAGCAGTTCGTCGGCTCGCGACGGTTCGGCTTCGCCCGAGGGGTGGTTGTGGGCGATGGCCAGTGCCGCCGCGTTGCGGGCCAGGGCACCTTTGACCACCTCGCGTGGATAAACGGAGGTCTGCGTCAGCGTTCCCCGGAACAACTCTTCCGCCTCAATCAGGCGATGATGGGTGTCCAGGTAGATGACCAGGAATACTTCATGTTCCAGCCCCGCACAATGCAGGCGGAGCCAATCACGTAGCGCCTGTGGCGAAGACATGATTGGGGCACTACGCATTTGCTCGCGTAAGTCACGCAAAAGCAATTCACGAGCTACGTCGAGGCGCCGGGCCAATAGGGAGGCTTTTGGGTCATCGCTTGCAACCGAAATGGTCGGGCTACAGATGTTCGATGTGCCGGATGCTGATGGGTAGGCGAGGGGCGAGAGCAATTCGCTGACGAGGTCAGCACGGCTCAGGGCGGACATATTCATGGCGTTCTCCTCAAAAAAAGCGAGAAAAGGGGAAAGCCAATCCCCAGAGGAATCGCTTCCCCTGGGGATGAAAGTGCGCGGACAGGTGATAGGTAAGGCAGGTATCGACTGCAACGCCGGTTCAAGACCGGGAAACATTCCACGATGGAACGCGTACTAGCTGGATCAGTTTCCGACAGCGGGTACCGGGGCTCAAGAGGGAGGATGGGGCGGCCATCCACAAGCGCAGGAAATTCAGCAGGTTTGCGAATGGCGCCCATGGCGATGGTCGTGTTCTCTGAATTCCTGGCCAGAGTAAGCGTGTTCCCGCACCCGGGCAGATGGATGGTTATCCTTGGATCAGACACATCCAAGTCATTGAAAGACGCGAGGCTCGATCGTTGCACCACGCATGAATGCGACATAGGCACCGGCCTTGCCGATGTCCCTGAAACTCGCGACAAGCTCTTCTCGCCACAGGACCGCCCAGGGGCGATCGATATCGCCGGACGGCTTGATGATCAGGTCGGCTTCCCGGTAGGCGGCGTGACGATACAGAAAATCACCCGATGCCCAATCTACGATGGCAAGGATATCAGCGCACAGGATGGCGCCTCCGCCGTGTTCGCCGGGCTCAATCAGCAGCGGCACCTTAAGAATTCCGCCGGACCGCCCTATATGGCCGACGACATCGTGTTCTTCGAGCCAGGGGGAGCCCGTAGTGGTATCGCCCAGGATCAAACGCACCTGGCGTTGTTCGATGCGACAGGACTCCAGAACCCTGGCGACCTTGGCGTCGGTGCCTGGGTCGAAATAGGTGCTGCGTGCCATAGGCGAATGGCCCCAGGCCTGGACGGCATTGCAGTACTTCTCGTAGCCGGCCAGAGTTGCATAATCCTGGTCGGTGAAGAGCAAGTCGGGGCAGTCCAATTTCCGGGCGATCTGATTGGCATGGTCACGGGCATTCTTGAAGCCGAAACAGGTTTGGCCTTTGCCACAATCGATGACATAGAGTTGCTGATCGGCATTGATTCGTACGTTGCTCATCTTGGGTTCCTTTCGCGGTCGCGTGGAACCCGCTCCCCGCAGGGGTGGACCCCACGGAGTTTGGGTGATCGGCCGTGCAGAATCACGGCCGAACTATGAAGATGGGCGATTTAGGCCGCCTGCATTGCTGGCCGGGAAACTCGCTCACGGGTGACGTCTTCGGGGACCACGATCTGGTCGGAAATCAGTCGGTCGAGTTTCAACAGCAGGCCGTCTGCGTGCTCTTGGTCATCGAGGCACAAGGATGGGCGCAATCTTTCGAGCTCATTTTTCATGATACGGAGCTGCTGGACGGCCGCATTCTCGGCGTGCGCTTCGATTGCGTTCAGGATGGCGGTGATGGTAATCATCAATGGCTTCCTTTCATTGCTGAGGAAAAGGGTTCAGGTGCCGACTCAGATTGGCGAATGCAGGTCGGCTGTACGGGACTGGGTCATGCAAAGTGGCCGGGGATGGCCCTTGCACGTATGGGTATGGGGATTCGAAGGATCGGGCGCACAGCTGGGCAAGCAGTGAGCGTTGGTGGGCTCCACTCCGTGAGCCGGGAGAAAACCCCGGCATCACGAATGGGCCGGCGCTTGCCCGGCGACTCTCGGCTCAGGCGGTCGCGCGCTTTGCGGGTGTGCTGGGCGCGGACTGAATTTCGGTGGGCGCGGGTGACGGCTCGGGAGCGTGTTGCCCGAAAGCCGTACGAGCGGTAGTGGGCTTGGCCTCTCGATTGAGACGGCCAATTTTGGCGACGGCTGCTTCCTTGGTTATTGGGGGTAAGCACTCGACGGCGAGGTCGCTGCCATCACGCAGTCCTGATTGCAGACTGCGCCAGGGACGGACGAACAATTCGTGGCACACTTGGCGGACGAACAGTCCGATCCGCTGGTTGCGTACCAGGCGGGCTTTGTGCCGACGCAAGGACTCCTTGCAGCCCAAGTACAGCGCTAGATGAGCGCGTTTCATTTCTGGATCGGACTCAAGCTGAGCCAGGACTTCATTGGCGATGACCGGGTCCCGGCCGACGCGCTGGTAGAAGCCAACCCAGGCCCGTTCCTCCTCGGTTTCGATACTGGCACGCCGGGCGCGAGGGCGGGGTTTGTCAGAAGACATGGTGTTTTCTCCAGAGGCTAGTGGAGAGAACACTTGTCCCCTGTCGGGGAAACGGTGGGCTCCCCGGGGTTGCATGGACCTGCGGTGCTGCTAAGCTGAACACTCACAGGTCAATAGGTGCCCACACCATGCTGCGTGCAGGCAATGCGCTACGGTTCACGCCCGAAGAAATCGAGGCCTTTCAAAAACTTGGACTCGACTTCGACGGGGCGCGAACGACGGACGATCTCGACAGCGTATTGGCCCGCTGGGCCGATACGCTGAACGACGAATGTCCCGATCTGCTGGAAAAGATCGCAGTAGAAATGGCCAAGGCCAAGGGCATCCCGCTACCCGCGCGCTTGACGCGGGTGGGCTGATGCGACTTGGCCGTTGCATTCGGCAATCCGAATCCAGCGGTCGGCGATCCGGTCCAGATAAACCAGGTCGTCAGTCTCGATCTCACCCGACTCTCGCAAGCGGGTGATAACCTCCTTGACCAGGAACGGGTCGTCCTTGGCCAGTTGAACCACGGTGGCGGCAATGCGCCGGCGGTAAAGACTGATCGACATGATCAGCCTCCCACCGTACGAGGCTCGGAAGCGCTGCCGGCACGTTCGGAGACGTGTGGCCGCGGCTTCAACAGCGCCGGGACAGTTGGCATGCGCTGGGATGGCTGGGCGTAGCCAGAACCTCCCAACAACACGGCGACCGGACGCGGCATCTTGATCACGGGGATTGCGAACATGGTGTTCTCCTTCAATGATGAAAGGGAACACCTGTCCCTGGCGGGGAACTTGGGGTTCCCCGTTCGGGATGTGCCGCCAGGGTGGCGGCACGGCTCAACGCGCGCCAGGTGGCGCGTGCGCTGCTAAGGCCCGCGATTCTCGTGAAACGGGGGCAGCGTTCACTGCCGAATGGCCCGAGGGCACGCGGCAGCGCATCAGTCAGCTAGGTGGCTGAAATACGTTCTCAGCCATGAAAATGGCCTGGTCCGGCAGGAGCCGGACAAACTCGGAAGGCAGGTATCGACTGCAACGCCAGCGAACTGGACTTCAGAGCGACCAAAGCCGCCGTTGAAGGCTGTGCGGACACGATGTCCAGGGAAGCACTTGTAGTATTGCGAAGGGCGATACGGGTCTCAAGGCCCTGATGGCGTTTGCCACCCGCAAGCGCTGGAAAGTCTGGGCTGATTTCGCGTGTGGGTGGTTGGGCGGGCAGTGTAGAAAGCCCGGCAACTAGGTATCAGCAATAATTTTGCTGATAATGTTGTAGGCATAAATAACTGGAGGCAGGCACCGAAAGGCCGCTGGTAGCCTAAATCCAACGAGAATTTCATGAGAGAAAGCAAGCCGTTTGACGACATTTCAGCAAACATCAAGGACTACGAGTTCGCTGCCTCTACGCATTGCGAACCTATCTACTTGATGCGAAATCGTAGAAGTGAGCGACACGATGAAAACACTGAAAGTGCGACGATCACATACGTCAAGTTCGATGGGAAATACTACGCTTTAACCTGTGCGCACGTCGCTGATGCGCGCGAGGGTGGATTTGCAGATGGACAATTCTTAATTCCAACAGTTTGGGGAACATCGGGAAATGGCTACGCCTTCCGAGCCGGCTCCGAAAATAAGTTGGCAGGAGAATTTCTGTCTCTGACGGGGCCTCGTTGTCGGCTCCAAGGCTTGGACATCGCGATCACACCACTAAGTCAAGAATTCATTCTTCTGCATATGGATGAGAAGGGGAAGGTGCCTCTTGACTTGGATGAATGGGAAGAACCGGACTGGGAGTTAATCCGAACATGTGCAATTTGGGGCTTTCCTAATCGGAATAAGTCGTCATCAGGAGGAATGGTCAGCGCAAAGCTGCTAACGGCAATCCTTGAGCTTCAATCTCAATCCATGTCCTTTGATCGCGATGAGTTCTTACTTGTCTCCAGTATCCCCGAATCAGCGGGTACGTCTCTTAGCGGTTTCAGCGGCTCCGTTATTTATTGCCTTCACAGTGACAAAAGCATGACTCCAATTGGAATCGTTTACGAGGGGAGTCCCGGTGACCCCTCTAGCAAGAAGGGGGATGGCAGCTTCTACGGCCCATCAGACTTTCAAATTCACGCGTTTGTACTTAGTCCAACCAAATTTCGAGACTGGCTCAAGGCCCTTGGCTTAACCCAATCACGCTAGCCAGAGGGGCAACGATGACATCGACACTCAGAAGCTGACCAGCTGCTCCTGGCTGTTATGAACAGCTATCCATAACGGCCAGTTCCTGCCGTACACTAATTCCGCACAACAGCCCTTTGAATGGCTGGTGGCTCGCTTCTTGGATTGACGAGGTGATCCGCCAATTATTCCATACCGAACATCTCGGAGAAGGTCACCAGGGGAATACCTTTCCGCCGGCGGAGCGCCGTTGGAGCAAAATCTGTCGCCCCGAGCGAAACGCCGGTAGAGCGCGACATCACCCAAAGAAGCACGGGTTCTACGTCGGTGCCCTCGGTGAGCGAAGCAAGCCAATCTCGGGCCTGCGCAGTCAGTGGCCATCGCGGAAAAGATGCATCGTCCGAGGAAATATCTTCTCCCGTTCCGAACAAAGGGTGATCCACAGGCAGTAGCGCGTATTTGACACTAATGTCCCGGGCCTGATCTCGGTCATCTATCATGGAAAGCGCCAGAGCGGTCCTTGCGGGTGAAGCGCTTTGGCCTCGAAGGGCCGCGAGGGTCGACGCGTCGCAGGTCGTCGCCAAACGGCATCCGAGGGCCATAAGCGCTGGCGCCGCGAGCTGAGGATCATGGTGATCCGCAGCGGTTTCAATGGCAGTCCAAGGGGCAGAACCGAGTTCGGACGGCCGCTCCCAAAGACGACGGACGATGCACCAGGCCGCAGCATAACGGGCGGGGTAAAGATTTTCCCCTTCAACGCCCACGACGCGGTCGTCCTCCAAAAGGCGCTCCAGCGTGAGCCAAATCCTGGGGGCATCGGCGGTTGCCAGAATGCCGAGTAGCTTTGTATGGACCTCGACGTCGGTGGATGCCTTCGCTCCGGCGTCTAGAAAGGTGATTATCGAGTCGACTGTCGCGGAGGGAAGGTGGTCGAAACGCGCGAGGGCGTCCGCTGCAGCTCTGGCGACGTTGAACTGTGGCTCGATGCGGCGTTGCTGCTTGGGGTGGGGAGTGTAGTCCCGAATATCGCTCAGCAACGTCACAAGAGTCTCCAGGCCGTCGTTCCAGCTCTGTTCGCCGATCACCTTCGCCAAGGCTTCGCGCACCGGCGCGCTCTTGTCGGTTGCCAGTTTGAGGATCCGAGAACGCAGCCTCTGGTCGACGACGGGAGCGAGCAGTTGCATGGCCCTGCGCCGGACCTGGAAGTCGGAATGATCAAGGGCAGCGGCAATCGTAGTTTGGGCCGCCGCTCCGCCCGCTTGTGCAAGTGCGGTAAGGGCAGTCTGAGCATCCGTGGCGTCATCCGAATCTACCCAGGCGTTTGCGATCGAATCGATATTGACTCCTTCCACCGCAGACAATACCAGCAGAATCCGCGCCAGAGCGTGAGGACCGTGCACCATAAGCGACGCGGCTTCGCCCGGCGCCAATTCGCGATAGATTTGGAGCAATGTCTCGTTATCGACGCCAAGTGCTCTGGCAAGGGCAAGATGAACCGCCGCCCGAGATGGCGGTGCCGTTACCGCCAGAGCGCGAGCAGCGGCGGCGGCCCTTTCCTTGCCGAGTTGAAGGTCGGCGATAAGCGGTGCGAGCATGGGGTCTGAGGCGCAGTGGAACGGAAAATACCGTTAAGCGCTTAGCATGACGCGTCAATGCATTGCCGTCCGCTGCTGCGCTGCTGTCAAGGCATCCGTCGTCATTGACCCATCCACGTCCTCAATCTATTCGCCGTCCGCAGGATTGCGCAGGGGCCGCAATTCACCCTTGGCCACCGCCTCCGGTACTGAAAACGAATAACGCCCCAGCATATTGATGTGTTCGTGTTGCAGCGGCGACAGCCGTGCCACGTCTTCGTCCCGCACCGGGAAACCGCTCACGCGTAGTTGGTTTAGGGCTTCCTCCATGTAGATCGTGTTCCACAACACGATCATGTTGAGCACCAGGCCGAGCGCACCCAACTGATCTTCCTGACCTTCGCGGTAGTGTTGGCGCAACTCGCCGCGTTTGCCGTGGAAGACGGCCCGGGCAACGCTATGCCGGCCTTCGCCACGATTGAGTTGGGTCAGCGTGGCCCGGCGCTTGGCTTCGTCGTCGATATAGGTCAGCGTGTGTAGCGTCTTGTCGATCCGGCCAAACTCGGCGATGGCTTGCGCCAACCGGGTCGGCCGATCACCGACCTGGAGCGTACGCATGATGCCTGTCGCCGGCACCCGGCCAAGCTTAAGCGAGCCAACCAGGCGCAGCATGTCATCCCAGTGCGGCTCAATCTTGTGCAAGCTGAGATGATGTGCCGAGATCGAATTAAGCAGACCGTAATCGGCCTGCTGGTCGATCCGCCAGAAGCGCGTCCCGCCAACGTCGGCTAGGCGCGGACTAAAACGATAGCCAAGCAGGCGAAACAGGCCGAAGACCACATCGCTGTAGGCGCCGGTGTCGGTCATGATCTGCGTTGGTTGGAGGTCGGTCTGCTGTTCAAGCACTACGGCCAGCAGGATCAAACTGTCGCGCAGCGTGCCGGGAACGGTGATGTCGTTCAGGCCGGAAAACTGATCGGAGATCAGGTTGTACCAGGTGACGCCCCGACCGATGCCGAAGTATTTCGGGTTGGGGCCGGTGTGCACCGTGCGCACCGGCACAACGAAGCGCATGCCATCGGCGGAGGCCACCTCGCCGCCACCCCACAAACTGGCGAGCGCCAGATGGCTTTGTGCCGCGACCAGTAACGCGTTAGCGTCCACCTGCGTGTCGTCGCGGAGGTAGTTCTGGTCCACCCAAGACAGCCGGTCGCGCTTCAGTGCCGGCACGTCGCCACGGATCAGCGGCTCCAAGCCGGTATTACAGGCTTCGGCCATCAGCACTGCGCACAGGCTGACGTGCAGGTCGGTGGCGCGAGCCGTGCGTTCTGAAATGTGAGTGAAGGCGTCCGTGAAGCGGGTACGTGCTGCGACTTCCAGAATCAGTTCAGGTAGGTCTACACGCGGCAGCATGCCGGCCACAGTCTCCCGTAGGGCAAGCAGCGAGGCCGGTTCTTCCATCTTGTCGAGTGGACTGAGCACCAGATCGTGCTTGTCGCCGGTCTTATCGAACCGCACCGCCGGGTTGTCGGGCAGTCTGGCCGCGACGGCGCGGTAGGTGCGGTCAAGCTCTGCGGCCAGGGCCGTCAACGTCGGGTCGGGGCTGGCCGACAGCCCCAGGGTCCGACAGATAATCGGCCGGGTGGCTTCCCACTCACTGCCATCGAGCAGGCCGGCCCGAGGATCGGCGTAGCGCCAGCTCGGCGTTACGAACACGTCGCGCCGACGTAGCGCGATGTGCAGCTCGTCCAGGACGCAAAAGGTATAGGCGTGGAAATCGACAGTGCCGTCCTCGCGCAGCACATGACGCCGCCACGATTTGCCAATCACATCGCGCGGCGCGTCATTGCCTGGCTTCTTGCGCACCATGTTGGCCCGTAGCCAGTCGAAGGCGGCAACGACCGGACCACCAGCGGTATTGGCGCCAAAGCTGACGTGCTCGACCAGCGTTGGCAGGAAGCGCCGTACCGTCTTGTACTTGGCGTCCAGCTCCTGATAGAACACGTTGTCTGCAGGGCGGACCAGGGCGTTGACGCCATCGAGCGCCTTCGTGAGCATGTCGCGCGGAATTTTTTCAAACAATTTGGTGCGCAGTTCTGCATCGGGCAGATTCCCGTCGAGCACCATTTGGCAGGCGCTGGCCAAGGTTGCCGCCGCCTGGTCGAGATCCTTCAGCGTGCGCAGGCGCGCCTTCTTGTCCGCCTTGACCGCATCACCGAACATCTCACGCAATAGCGCTTCCAGCACTTCCAGGGCGTCGTCCTGCGCGGCGGCTTCCAGGCAGTGGACGAAGGCGACCAGCGTGGCCAGCCGACGGCAATTCGGCAAGCGAAGGATGGCGCTGGCCTTGGCCGCGCCAGCGAACCGGGCCAAAGCTGCTACTCGGGTTGCCGGGATATGTGCTGTCTCCGGCAGCTTGATGCCCAATTCGCGTACCGAGTGTAGCCGCAGCAGGGCCACCACCAACGATGAGCTACTGATCAATACCGGCCCGGTGCGCAAGCGGTCAAGCTGCGAGTTACGACTGCCGGCCGGAACGGCCAGCAGGCTTTCCAGCCTTGCCTGCTGCTCGCTACTGATGCCCCGGCCCAACGTGCGCCACAATCGATCCTCCACCCGGCTACGCAGGCGGGCGATATAGCGCTCCAGGGTGCTACAGCCGGGCAGCAAGACCTTGTGCGTCACCAGCCAGGTGGTGGATCGATCGAACAATACGCTCGGCCGGTCTGTGCCGGTCCAGCATAGCGCATACAGCCAACGCGTCAGGCGAAAGCCAATCTGGCGCTCGGTAATCTCGACATAGCCGTAACGGACGCGAATTTCTTCGGCGTGCTGCCAGCGTTGTTTTCCGGCGCGATAGGCGCCCGCGTCGTCCCTTGCATCGATGTCCAATTGTTTGGCCAAGGTGTGCAGCACCGATACCGGTACGTCCAGAGGGTTATCCAGGAAGGTGCCAAGGTAGCGCACCGTCCCGAGCTGCAAGGCGTAGCCGAGCCGGTTATGCTCGCCGCGTGTCGTTTTCAGAAGACCATTGCACGGAATGTCAGCAGTCATCTTCACTCGTGGAAGGAGACTATGAAAGTGTCCATCATCGCTATATTGCTTTCGGAACCCTGCTTGTGTGTAGCCAATTCACACTTGTAAGCTTGCTGAAGATGGTGGTTTCTTCGAATCCAGTTTTCGGTGACGGAGGCAATGTAAAGGGTCACATGCAGGATGTGACCCACTGTAGCAAGGCTCAGAACTTATAACTCTGGCCGTCTTCGGGGACATGGACACGCCGCTTGTCCAGTTTTTGCTCGTCAATAAAGGCGCGTAGCTCTTTGCGTGTCAGCATCGCATGGTTGACCGATTCCATGTGAATGCCAACGATTTTGGCCTTAGGCGAGAATTTGTAGGCGCGCGCCACATCATCCTTGCCCATGATGATGGATCCATCGAAACCGTTGACCTGCGCGTAGCCAGTGTTGAGGAAGACCACATCTGGCTGGTAGCGGGTCAGTGCATCCTCGACATTCTTATTCCAGATGGTATCGCCAGCCACGTAGACGGTAGGGTACTTCGGGTGCTGGAAAATGATGCCCATCACGTCACCAAGTATCTCCGCCATCTGCGGCACTGCAAAGAAGTGGCTGCTACCGTGCTTGCCGAGCGCTTTGATCAAGCGGGTACCCTTGAAGTCAAGGCCCTCTTCGGTCAGGACGCGCACATTGGTGAAGCCATCTTCGCGCACCTTGGCCGCGTCCTTTTCATCCTGGGTGAAGATGGGCATGGCGCGCGGGACCAGATAGCGCGCGGCCGGATCCCAGTGGTCTTCGTGAATGTGACTCAGGATGATGGCGTCGGTCTTGAGCACATCGCTCACGGGAACGGGCAGATCGACCAGTGGATTGCGCTTTTCGCTATTGGGCGTACCTGGGAATCCCGGATAGGCACCTTTGACAGCCAGCATGGGATCAACAAGGAAGGTGGCTCCCGCGTAGGAGAGCTTCATTGTGGCGTTGCGGATCAGTTGGAACTCTACTCGCTTAGAAGCAGATTTCGTTTTGACAGGGTGCGCAGGGCCGGTGTCGTGCGCCTGGGCTGTCCCGACCGTGCTGACACCAAGCAGAATGGTGCAAGCGAGGAGAGCTGCGATGCGCGGGGCGTGATTCGATTTCAGCATGGAAATCCTTTCGTGGTTTGTTAAAGGTAATGGAGGATGGGATGTGCTCAGTGGCGTTTCGGATTTGTTGAAACCTTTTGTCGATGCTTCTCCTGTGTCTGTTTAAATTCGGGACCGAGTGGTCCATTTAGGTCAAAAAAATACTGCCTTCAATCGAGTATGGAAAGCAGCAGGTTCAGGGTTTCGTCTAGCAGCGACTTGTCCCCTCCGGCGCGTACCATGACCTGTAGACCCGGAAATCCCAGCACCAGAAGGCGGGCCAGATTGAGGGCCGACTTGGTATTCTTGACGGAGCCCTCGGCTTGTCCACGCTCGATGGCTAGTGCAAGCGCCCCTTCAATCAAGGCAAAGTCCTGAAAGACGCGCGTGCGAATGTCGGCATCGCGCGGGGCCATCTCGACGGCCTGATTGATGCTCATGCATCCGCGTGAAGTGTCTCCGTTCCCCGCATCGGTGACGATCTTGCGAAAGAAGTGTTCAATGGCTTCGCGGGCGGGGGCGCGCACCAGAATCTGGTGCATTTCACGCGCGCGCTCTTCCCGATAGGCATCAAACGCTGCCACGAACAGTTCACGTTTGCCGCCAAACGTAGCGTATAGACTGCTCTTACTCAGCCCTGTTGCTTTGAGCAAGTCGGCCAGAGAGGTCGCCTCGAAACCTTTGCACCAGAAAACATCCATAGTCTGATGCAATGCCTCAGTTGTATCGAACTCTTGGGGTCTCGCCATGGATTGCTGTCACTTCCCGAACTGTCAAGGTATGAGGGCGTATTTTGTACCAATGAGTCCATAATGTCAAACCGCATGGGGTCTCAGAAAACGGAAAAATCGTACGCCAAGCCTCGACGTAGAGCGTGCGATCAAAGAGACGCTCTTTGCCGCTGCCGAAACTGCGCTGGCGTACAGCCCGCTTCACGCTTGAAGAACTTGCTGAAATTGGTCGCCTCTCCGAAGCCCAACTTCTCGGCGATGGTGGCGACCGACAAATCCGTATGGACCAGCAAGCGCTTCGCTTCCAGATTGATCCGCGCCGCGATGAAGGCTTTGGCCGTCATACCCATCGCGGCTTCCACCGCACGCGCTAGGCTTTTTTCCGTGTAGCCGAGCTGACTGCCGTAGTCGGCCACCTGGTGCCAACGGGCAAAACGCTCCTCCACAAGTTGCTGGAAGCGCTTGAAGCGCTGCAATGCCGGGGAAATGACGGGCTCGTGTGTTCGCTGCCGACCTTGCAGGATGGAAAGCCGTGTTAGAAGCGCATGGAGCTGGTGGTGCAGCAGCGCGTGCAAGTCATCGCGCGGCGCATCGATCTGCGTGTCCTCGCGCATTTGCTCAATGGCGTCCGTCACCGTCCCAAGGTCGTTGCCGCTCAAGACGATGTGCTCCGGCAACCTCTCCAGGTCAACAGCGAATTTGAGGTCACTCGGCGTCGTCGAAACAGGTAGGACAAATTCCGGGCGGAACAGAACGTTCCAGCCGTCCCAATTTTCATCATGTCCGTAGTTGTGAGCCTGCCCCGGCCGCAACACGAGTAGCGATCCAGCCGCGCACGAGATTGACCTGAAATCGACCACCTGGGTACACACGCCGTTTGTGACACACACCAAGGTGTGGAACTCGTACCGATGTGTTGTCCGCACTTTCTCCTTGCTGCCCCGTCGCCTCAAATCAGCCACGGTAAAGACTTCCAAGTCGAGTTGGTAGGGTGCTCGCGGTCGATAGCCTAGCTGCGGAATATTGGCGCTCCCCGGTGCAGCCATCTTGCCTTCAAATGTCGAAAATGTATCGTTCATTGTCCAGTAATAACCGTTCAATTTGGTCTTTATTGTCCAATAATAACCACTCACAACCAGTTTTGAAAGGACAAACGATGAAAGCAGACGTCAGCAAGATCCCATCGCGAAGCTTGCTCGCCGTTCTCTTTCTCATCGCCAGTCTTGCCGGGAGCGTCACCCCGGTCCTGGCCCAGTCCATTTCCATAACCGCCTCAACACAGGAGCACACCATGAACAACATCGACATCGCCAAGACCTACATCAAGGCCGTACAGACCGGCGACCAGGCCACGCTGGGCAGCCTCATTTCGCCTGAGGTGATCTGGCACCAGCCGGGCAACAACCAGTTCTCCGGCACGCACCGCGGCATGGCCGCCGTGGGCCCGATGCTGGGTAAGATGATGGAAGTCTCCAAGGGCACGTTCGCGATCACCCGTGCCGACCACTACATGTCCAATGGCGACTGGGTGGCCATCACCATCGAGTTCGCCGGCCAGGTCAATGGCATCCAGCTCAAGCAGCCGGGCGTGGACCTCATCCGCATCGAGGGCGGCAAGATTGTTGAGGTCCGGCTGTTCTCCAGCGATCAGGCACAAGAAGATGCGTTCTGGGGACGCTGACGGTTTAGGCGCGGTCGAGCAGCTTCGCCCCATCGGGGCGTAGCTCGCCCATCGGCGAGACATGCCGGTACAGAGTCTGCCGGGTGATGCCGAGTTCCTGGCACAGGTCGCCAACCTTGGTTTCCGGCTGTCCCATCGCAGCCATCGCCAAACGAAGTTTGGCCGCAGTCATCTTGAAAGGGCGGCCACCTTTCCTGCCGCGTGCCCGCGCTGAGGCCAAGCCAGCAATCGTGCGCTCTGCAATCAACTCGCGCTCGAATTCGGCCAGCGCCGCAAAGATGCCGAAGACCAGCTTGCCGGCGGCAGTTGTGGTGTCGATGGCGGCACCGTGGCCGGTCAGCACCTTGAGACCGATACCGCGCCCGGTGAGGTCGTGGACGGTGTTGATCAGGTGGCGCAGGTCACGCCCGAGCCGGTCGAGCTTCCACACCACTAGCGTGTCGCCGGGCCGCAGTGCCTTCAGGCATGCTCCCAGTCCGGGGCGATCCTCGCGCTTGCCTGATGCCTGGTCTTCATAGAGATGCGCCGGATCGACACCGGCAGCGACCAGCGCGTCGCGCTGCAAGTCGGTGGCTTGGGAGCCGTCCGCCTTCGATACCCGCATATAGCCAATCAGCATGTCGCACCTGTCACATATACGTTCGATTATGTGACAGTGTGCACCGGAAAGCTCAGACCGTCAAAAATCGTCACTTAACCCGTAACTCTGTCTACGACACGCAAAGGATTCTCCAGGCTCATAATGTGACAAAAACTCCGAGGGGATACCTTCCTTCTCGAAGGTGGAGCGCAACTGCTCCAGGGAAGCGGGGTCGAGCCGACCATAGGAAGCCAACGCGAACAGCGAGCGTGCCGTCTCGGGGTTGTGCCGCGCTTCAATGATGGCCTCGTCGATGGCCAGGACTGCACGCTGCCAGTGATTGATGGGTTCGGGCTTCGGCGCTTTCGTCGGCTGGCCACTGGTGAACCCGGTTTGGGGCTCGGACCAGAATAGCTTTGCCTGCTCGCCTGGCGGGCTTATGTCCCTCAGCTCGATCAAGCTGATTGCCGTTGCTGCCGCTTCCAGCATTTGCAACCGTACTGCTGGGTTCAGGGTTTCATACGGTCGCCACAGACTTTGCCCAGCACGCAGCGGATGCCCGCAGCCTTCCCAGACTTGGCGGAGATACCCCGCGCAGCTTCCGCACGCGGAAAGCGGGGTGTTCAACTCATCGAGCAGTGTGCGTAGCAGCCGAAACCACAATCCGGCGTGGATGCGTCGGCGCGGCAGCTCGACGTGACCGGTCGTCAGTGCCTGCCAGGTACGCTGGTCCATCGCCGCAATCGCGTCGCTGGCGGTGCGCTGTTCGGCATCGGCGTTCTCCCAGCCGAGAAACCGCCCTGGCACGCCCCAATAGGATTCCAGCCGGCAGCCATGCAGCGGGCAGCTCAGCATCAGGGGCAGCTTCCACGCGAGCAGTACGGCTTGGTTCTCCGGATCGTTCAGGCAGAGCGGACAGGCGCGATGTATCGGCTGGCTGGGCAGCCAGGCACGCCAGCTCGTGATGGATCGCGTCTTACGGCGGAGTCTCGGCAGCAGCACCGAGAGCTGGAACGCATAGGTTTCCAATGCGTCTGGAATCTGCTCCTCAAGGCTGTCCAGTAGCCAAGGCACCCATCCGGCGAAACTCATGCAGCGCAGCCGGTCCAGCTCGATGCCGCTCCGCTGGGAAAGCATCGCCAGCAGCGACAGTGGTGGCGCGGTGTCCAGGTCATCGACCAGGCCGTGGCCAAGATCGTGCTCCAGC
>Ga0209310_1001042_pt1 | contig 23313 bp, 22 predicted proteins | sample AD_UKC030_MetaG_FD_184415 | JGI IMG/M metagenome (GOLD analysis project Ga0209310, IMG submission 184415) | Active sludge microbial communities of municipal wastewater-treating anaerobic digesters from USA - AD_UKC030_MetaG (SPAdes) (version 2) | ecosystem: Engineered > Bioreactor > Anaerobic >...
CCTTTCAGGCGCTCGAAGTCGTGGCCGTAGGTTTCCATGTGGTCGGCGTCGATATTGGTGACTACCGACAACACTGGCGACAGGAAGAGAAAAGAGGCATCGGACTCGTCGGCCTCGGCCACCAGGAAGTCGCCGCTCCCGAGGCGCGCGTTGGCCCCGGCGGCATTCAGGCGGCCGCCGATGACGAAGGTCGGGTCGATGCCGCCTTCGGCCAGGATGCTGGTCACCAAGCTGGTCGTCGTCGTCTTGCCGTGGGTGCCGGCGATGGCGATGCCGCGCTTGAGGCGCATCAGTTCGGCCAGCATCTGGGCGCGCGGTACGACCGGAATCTTGCGCTCGCGGGCGGCGACGACTTCCGGGTTATCGGCCCTGACCGCCGTCGATACCACCACAGCATCGGCGCCAGCAGCATTCCCGGCGGCATGGCCGATGATCACCTTGACGCCCTCGCATTCGAGACGACGGGTCGTTGCGCTGGCAGCGATGTCGGACCCCGTGACCGTGTAGCCTAGGTGGGCCAGCACTTCGGCGATGCCGCTCATGCCCGAACCACCGACGCCGACGAAGTGGATGTGTTTGACCTTGTGTTTCATTTGGCACTCTCCGCGCAGATGTTCGCCACTTCTTCGGTGGCATCGGGCTTGGCCAGGCTGCGGGCCTTTTCGGCCATTTCCAGCAGTTGACCGCGACTGTAGTTGCGGATCAACGCGATAGCCTCCGGCGTCAGTTCGCCCTGCGGCAGCAGGAAGGCACCGCCGACATTGACGAGGAAGCGGGCGTTGCCGGTCTGATGGTTGTCTACCGCGTGCGGGAAGGGCACCAGGATGCTCGCCACACCGGCCGCCGCCAGCTCTGCCACGGTCAACGCCCCAGCACGGCAAATAACAAGATCGGCCCACTCGTAGGCGCCGGCCATGTCTTCGATGAAAGATACGCAATGCGCCGGCACGCCGACTGCCGCGTAATTGGCCTTCAAGGCCTCGATATGTTTCTCGCCGGCCTGATGGACGATTTGCGGCAGCTCGTTTTCGCCGAGCAGCGCCATCGCCTGCGGCACCATTTCGTTGAGCGCCTGGGCGCCCAGGCTGCCGCCGATCACCAGCAGACGCAGCGCCCCGTCACGCCCGGCAAAGCGCTCGGCGGGTGGAGCCATCTTCGCAATTTCCGGCCGCACCGGGTTGCCGGCCCAGACGCCTTTGGCCAGCACTTCCGGGAAACCGGTCGCAATGCGGTCGGCGACGCCAGCCAGCACCCGGTTGGCCAGCCCGGCCACCGAATTCTGTTCATGGACTACCAGCGGCTTGCCGAGCAGCGCCGCCATCATGCCGCCCGGGAAAGTGATGTAGCCGCCCATACCGAGCACGACATTGGGCTGCACCTGACGGATGGCCTTCTGCGCCTGCCAGAAGCCGCGCAACAGATTGAGCGGCAGCAGCAGCTTGCGCAGGATGCCCTTGCCGCGCAGCGCGCCGAATTTGACCCAGACCATCTCGAAACCATGCTGTGGCACCAGGCGCGCCTCCATGCCCTCCGGATTGCCCAGCCAGACGACCCGCCAGCCACCCTCGCGCATTTTTTCGGCGACGGCGAGGGCCGGGAAGATGTGGCCGCCGGTGCCGCCGGCCATGATCAGGATGGTCCTGCTCATAGCTTGCCACCCCGCATCAGCTGTCGATTCTCCCAATCCACCCGGAGGAGGATGGCGAGCGCCACGCAGTTGGCCAGAATTCCCGAACCGCCGAAACTCATCAGTGGCAGCGTCAACCCCTTGGTCGGCAACAGGCCCATGTTGACGCCCATGTTGATGAAGGACTGGACGCCGATCCAGATGCCGATGCCCATGGCGACCAGCGCCGGGTAGAGGCGGTCGAGCTGCACCGACTGGCGACCGATGGCGAAGGCGCGCTGGACGACCAGGGCGAACAGCGCAATCACCGCCAGCACGCCGAAGAAGCCGAGTTCCTCGGCGATCACCGCCAGCAGGAAGTCGGTATGCGCTTCCGGCAGGTAGAACAGTTTTTCGACGCTGGCACCGAGGCCGACACCGAACAGTTCGCCGCGCCCAAAGGCGATCAGCGAATGCGACAGCTGGTAGCCGCGCCCGAAGGCGTCAGCCCACGGGTCCATGAAGCCGAATACGCGGTCGCGCCGGTAGGGTGAAACGATGATAAGCACGGCAAACGCCGCCAGCAGCCCGACGATCAGGAGGATAAAAAGCCGGGCCTTGAGGCCGCCGAGAAAGAGGATGCCCATGGCGATCGAGATGATGACGACGAAGGCGCCGAAGTCCGGCTCCTTGAGGAGCAGCATGCCGACCACGGCCATCGCGCCGAACATCGGCAGGAAGGCCTGCTTCAGATCGTGCATGACGTTGATCTTGCGTACGGTGTAGTCGGCAGCGTAGAGCACCGCAAACAGCTTCATCAGTTCGGAAGGCTGCAGATTGGCGATGCCGAGCGGCAGCCAGCGACGGGCGCCATTAACGTCCTTGCCGATGCCCGGAATCAGGACGATGGCCAGCAAGGCGACACCGACCATGAAAAGCAGCGGCGCATAGCGCTGCCAGAGGCTCAGCGGCACCTGGAAGGCCACCGCGGCGGCGCCGAGGCCGATGGCCAGGAAGACCGCGTGGCGCGTCAGATAGTAGGTCGGCTGGAAACCCGTGCCGCGTCCGGCTTCGGCGATGGCGATCGACGCCGAATAGACCATCACCATGCCGGTGAACAGCAGCAGCAAGACGCTCCACAACAGGGCATAGTCGATTTCCGCCAGCTGCCGGCGCGGCGTTTCGAGGGCGTTGAGCATCATGACTGCAAGCCCTTCACTGCCACGATGAAGGCCTCGGCTCGCTGCGCGTAGTTGCGGTACATGTCAAGGCTGGCGCAGGCCGGCGACAGCAGCACGCAATCGCCCGTCCGAGCCTGGGCGGCCAGCCAGCGCACGGCGGCCTCCATGTCGCCGACGATGCACGTCGGCACGCCGCTGCCTTCGAGCGCCACGCCGATGGCGGCGGCATCGCGGCCGATCAGCGCCACAGCTCGACCGTGTTTTTCGAGCGCCGGTTTCAAGGGCGAGAAATCCTGGCCCTTGCCGTCGCCGCCGAGGACGATGGCGACCTTGCGCCCCATCCCTTCGATGGCGGCCAGCGTGGCGCCAACGTTGGTGCCCTTGGAATCGTCGACGTAGACGACACCGGCGATCTCGGCGACTTTTTCGACGCGGTGCGGCAGGCCGATGAAGGACTTCAGCGGCGCGACCAGACGTTCCGGCGCGACGCCGATTGCATCGCACAGGGCCAGCGCCGCCATCGCGTTGGCGGCGTTGTGCAAACCGGCCAGTTGCAGGGCGTCGACCGCAACCAGCGGCGTGGCACCCTTGCAGATCGCGCCGTCGACCAGGCCGTAGTCCAGCCCGCGCGGCGCCGCGTTCAGGCCGAATGTCAGCATCTTGCGCCCGCAACGGCCATTGGCCATCGACCAGTCGTCGTCACGATTGAGGATCATCGCGCCCTTGCCCTGGAAGACGCGCGATTTGGCGGCGGCATAATTGGCCAGGCTGCCGTCGTAGCGGTCGAGATGATCTTCCGAAACGTTGAGCACGGTCGCCGCGTCAGCCTTGAGGTGGAAGGTCGTTTCGAGCTGGAAGCTGGATAGCTCGACCACCCAGACTTGCGGCACATTGCCGGCATCCAGCGCATCCATCAGCGCATTGAGGGCCGACGGCGAGATGTTGCCGCAGGCGATGGCCGGCACGTCGGCAGCGTTCAGCAGATGGGCGGTCAGCGCCGTCGTGGTCGTCTTGCCGTTGCTGCCGGTGATGGCGATGATCTTCGAGCCGGGAACCTGTTCGCGCACGCCGGCGGCAAAGAGTTCGATTTCCGACACGACAGGCATGTCGACCGCAGCAATCTGCGGCGTTGCCTTCGGTACGCCCGGCGACAGTGCGACGAGGTCGATGCCGGCGAAAGTGGCAGCGACGAACGGGCCGGCGATCACTTCAGCGCCCGGCACAACACGTTGCAGGGCTTCGACATTCGGCGGGTTGTCGCGCGAGTCGGCGACGCGGACCAACGCGCCCTGACGATGCAGCCATTTGGCCATCGCCAGCCCCGACTCACCGAGTCCGACGACCAGAACGCGTTTGCCCTTGAATTCCATCAGCGCAGCTTCAGCGAAGAGAGCCCGACCAGCACGAGCATGATGGTGATGATCCAGAAGCGGACGACGACCTGCGTCTCCTTCCAGCCCGTTTGTTCGAAGTGGTGGTGCAGCGGCGCCATGCGCAGGATGCGCCGACCCTCGCCGAATTTTTTCTTGGTGTATTTGAAGTAGCTGACCTGCAACATCACCGACAGCGTCTCGACGACGAAGACGCCGCCCATGATCAGCAGCACGATTTCCTGGCGCAGGATCACCGCCACGGTGCCGAGCGCGGCGCCGAGCGCCAGCGCACCGACGTCGCCCATGAAAACCTCGGCCGGATAGGCGTTGAACCACAGGAAGCCGAGACCGGCGCCGGCGATCGCGCCGAGCAGGATGCACAATTCGCCTGCCCCCGGCACATAGGGAATGAACAGGTATTTGGCGTAGACCGCATGGCCGGTCACATAGGCGAAGACGACGAAGGCGGCGGCAATCATCACCGTCGGCATGATGGCGAGACCGTCGAGACCGTCGGTCAGGTTGACCGCATTGCTGGTGCCGACAATGACGAAGTAGGTCAGCGTGATAAAGCCGACGACGCCCAGTGGATAGGCGACGGTCTTGAAGAAGGGAACGATCAGCTCGGTTTGCGCCCCCGACTTGGCCGAGAAGGCGAGGAACAGGGCGGCGCCGAGGCCGAGCAGCGACTGCCAGAAATATTTCCATTTGGCCGACAGACCTTTCGGGTCGCGGTACACCACCTTCTTCCAGTCGTCGTACCAGCCGACAATGCCGTAGCCAAGGGTGACGACCAGCACTGTCCACACGTACTTGTTGGTCAGGTCGCCCCACAGCAGGGTCGTGATGCCGATGGCGATCAGGATCAGCACGCCACCCATGGTCGGCGTCCCGGATTTGACCAGATGCGTCTGCGGGCCGTCGGTGCGCACCGCCTGGCCGATCTTCTTCTCGGCCAGCCAACGGATGACGCGCGGACCGGCGGCGAAGGAAATCAGCAGCGCGGTCATCGCCGCCAGCACCGTGCGCAGCGTGATGTAGTTGAAGACATTGAAAAAACGAATGTCCTGCGCGAGCCATTGGAACAAAGCCAGCAGCATCAGTTTTTCTCCTCGGCGGCGATGGCGTCGGCCACCCGCTCCATCTTCATGAAGCGCGAGCCCTTCACCAGCACGGTGGTTTCGGGCCCCAATTCCTTGTTGACCGCAGCAATCAGCTTGTCGATATTGCAGAAATGCCGTGCGCCCTCGCCGAAGTTGCGCACCGCCTGCTGGCTGGCGTCGCCCAGCGCGAACAGGCGATCAATGCCCTGGCTCTTGGCGTAACCGCCGATTTCGTCGTGATACTGGCCGCTGGCCTCGCCGATTTCGCCCATGTCGCCGAGCACCAGGACCTTGTGGCCGATCGTCGCCGCCAGCACATCAATCCCGGCGCGCACCGAATCCGGATTGGCGTTGTAGGTATCGTCGAGCACCACGGCACCAGCGATGCCCGGGCGCTTTTGCAGCCGCCCCTTGACCCCGGCGAAGCTTTCCAGCCCGGCGACCACGGCCGACAGCGGCACGCCGGCGGCCAGGCAGGCAGCGGCAGCGGCGACAGCATTGCGGGCGTTGTGGCGGCCGGGCACCGGCAACCGCAATTCGGTTTTTCCTTCCGCCGACTGCAGCGCAAGTTCTGTTTCCAGCGCGTGCTGCCGCACCGCGCCGAGGACATCTGCCGAGCGCTCGATCCCGAAGCTGCGTACCGCATGCGCGCCCGCCATCTGGCGCCAGAGACCCGCATAGGCATCGTCGGCATTGACCACGGCGACACCGTCGGCAGTCAGTCCGCTGAAGATGCTGCCCTTCTCGCGCGCTACTTCGTCCATGTCGCCCATCCCTTCGAGGTGGGCGCGCTGCGCATTGGTTATAACGGCCACGGTCGGGGCGCCGAGGGGCGCGAGATAGGCGATCTCGCCGGGATGATTCATGCCCATCTCGATGACCGCCGCCCGATGACCGGCATTCAGGCCGAGCAGGGTCAGCGGCAGGCCGATGTCGTTGTTCAGGTTGCCACGTGTCGCCAGCACCGCATCGCCGAATTGCGCCTTGAGAATGGCGGCGATCATTTCCTTGGTCGTCGTCTTGCCGTTCGAACCGGTGACGGCGATGACCGGCAGGTTAAAGCGGGCGCGCCAGGCGGCGGCCAGCCTGCCGAGCGCGATCCGCGTATCGGCGACAACCAGTGCCGATACGCCGGCCGGCACCCGCGCCGCATCGTTCACCAGCAGCGCCGTGGCGCCCGCCGCGACGGCCTGATCGAGGAAATCATGCGCATCGAAACGCTCGCCGCGCAACGCGACGAACAACTGTCCGCCAGCAATCGCCCGGGTGTTGGTGGACACGCCGGAAATTTCCCGGTCAGCGCCATGCAGGCAGCCGCCCGTGGCGCCCAGGATTTCGGAGAGCAACCAGTTCATCACGCCACCTCCCGCCGGCCCTGGCGGCGCAACTCGAGCGCGCCGCGCGCCTGTTCAAGATCGGAGAACGGCGTCCGCACGCCGGCACTTTCCTGGTAAGCCTCATGCCCCTTGCCGGCCAGCAGCACGACATCCGCGTCCGCTGCAGCCGCGACAGCACGGCGGATGGCCAGCGCGCGGTCGGCTTCGGATTCGGCCTGCGCCGTACCGGCCCGGATGTCGGCAATGATCTGCACCGGATCTTCGCTGCGCGGGTTGTCGCTGGTCAGCAGCACGCGGTCGGCGAGACGGGCAGCCACTTCACCCATCTGCGGACGCTTGCCCTTGTCGCGGTCGCCGCCGCAACCGAACACCACACACAGCCGGCCGCCGCGCGCCGCTGCAACGTCGCGCAGGGTCAGCAACACATTTTCCAGGGCGTCCGGCGTGTGCGCATAATCGACCACGACCAGCGGCTCGCCAGAGCCGCCCAGGCGCTCCATGCGGCCGGCAGGCGGCTGCAAGGCCGACAAGCGGCGCGCGACTTCGGCGGCTTCGACACCGGCGTCGTGCAGGACGGCAGCCACAGCCAGCAGGTTGGAAATGTTGTAGCGCCCGAGCAATGCGGTTTCGACCTCGGCGCGGCCGTTCGGCAGAACCAGGGTGAAGCACTGGCCATGCGCCGTATCGCGCAGCTGTTCGGCACGTACGGCCGCCGCCTCGCCAATCGCGTAGCCGAGGACCGTACGGGCCGTGGTTTCAGCAATCAACTTGCGGCCGAGCGCATCGTCGAGATTGACAATCGCCGTGCGCAACCCTGACCAGGCGAAGAGCTTTTCCTTCGCCGCTGCGTAGGCTTCCATGCTGCCGTGGTAATCGAGATGGTCGCGGGTGAAATTGGTGAACACCGCGACATCGACCCGGGCGCCGTTCATGCGCCCCTCCTCGATCCCGATCGAACTCGCCTCGAGCGCGCACGCCGTCGCCCCGGCGCTCCGGAAGCCGGCCAGCAGGCGTATCAGCGTCGTCGCTTCCGGAGTCGTGAAGCCGGTCTCGGCAAGCGCTCCCGGGAAGCCGGCACCCAGCGTGCCGATAACAGCACAGCGGCCGGCGTGGGCACTGGCGATGAACTGGCTGACCGTGGTCTTGCCGTTGGTGCCGGTGATGGCGATGAGGGACAGGCCTTCGCTCGGCCCTCCATACACGGCATGCGCCAGCGGACCGGCCAGCGCACGCAGGCCGTCGACCTGGAGGTTTGCTGCGGTCAACGCCGGATTCCAGGCAAAATCGCCGCCTGCCTGCCACAGCACGGCAACCGCGCCGCGCTCAATGGCGTCGGGAATGTAACGGCGCCCATCGGCCAGGTCCCCGGGATAAGCGAGGAAAAGATCACCGGGCTGCACCTGGCGACTGTCATCGGCAACCCCGGCGGGCTGGATGCCCAGCGCCTTCAGGCGAACGAGAAGTTCCGGCACGCTGCTCACAGCCGCCCTTTCCGGTTATCCGCATCGGCCACCTGCAGTAGCGCATCAGGCGTTATGCCGAGGGTGCGCAGCGAGGCGCCCATCACCTGCGAGAAAACCGGCGCCGCCACCTCGCCGCCATAGTGCTTGCCGGCGCTGGGTTCGTCGATCATCACGGCAACGATCAAGCGGGGATCGGAGACCGGCGCGAAGCCGACAAAGGCCGAGACGTACTTGTTGGCATAGACCCCGCCCTCCAGCTTGTGGGCAGTCCCGGTCTTGCCGCCAACCCGGTAGCCTGGCACACGCGCCTTGGGGGCCGTACCCTCCGGCCCCGCCGCCATTTCGAGCATGGCCCGCATTTCGCGCGCGGTCTGCACCGAGAATACCGGAACGCCGTGAACTACGGGCTCGTCAGTCTTGAGCAGCGAAAGCGGGATCAGGTCACCATCACGCGCGAACACCGAATAGGCGCGCGCCAGCTGGATCAGGCTGACCGAAATGCCGTGCCCGTAGGACATCGTCGCCTGCTCGATCGGCCGCCAGTTCTTCCATGGCCGCAGACGACCCGTGACCTCCCCCGGGAAGCCGAGTTGCGGCAGCTGCCCGAAACCGACCGCGTCGAACATCTGCCACATCTCCTGCGACGGCAGGGTCAGCGCCATCTTGGTGACGCCGACGTTGGACGATTTCTGGATCACCTGCGCCACGGTCAGCGCGCCATGCGGGTGGGCATCGGAGATGGTGGCATTGCCGATGGTGATCCGGCCCGGCGCGCAGTTGATCACCGTGTCGGGACGGAACTTGCCCTTTTCCATGGCCAGCGCCGCGGTAAACGGCTTCAGGGTCGAACCCGGCTCGAAGGTGTCGGTCAGCGCCCGATTGCGCAACTGCGCCCCCGACAGGGTTTCGCGATTATTCGGGTTATAGGTCGGCAGGTTGACCAGCGCCAGAATCTCGCCGGTCCGCGCATCGATGACGATGGCTCCACCGGCCTTGGCCTTGTTGGTTTCGACCGCCGCCTTGAGTTGACTGTAGGCCAGGTACTGGATCTTGGAATCGAGCGCCAGCCGAACGTCCTTGCCATCCTGCGGCGGCTTCAGCGCGCCGACGTCCTCGATGATGTTGCCGCGTCGGTCGCGAATCACGCTGCGGCTGCCGGAACGCCCGATAAGGCTTGGCTGGAACGCCAGCTCGACGCCCTCGAGACCCTTGTCGTCGACACCGGTAAAGCCGACGATGTGCGCCGTCATGTCGCCGGTCGGATAGTAACGGCGGTATTCCTTTTCCTGATGCACACCGGGCAGTTTGAGCGCAGCGATGCGGTCTGCGGTTTCCGGCGGCACCTGGCGCTTGACGAAGACGAAGGTCTTTTCCGGCGCGATTTTGCCATCTAGCTCGCGCACGCCGATGTCGAGCAAGGCGGCGAGTTGCTGCTTCTGCGCCGCGCTCATGGTCCGCGCGTCGCCGGGAATTGCCCAGATCGACTTCATAGGTGTCGATACGGCCAGCAGGTCGCCATTGCGGTCGATGATCTTGCCGCGCGAGGCCGAGACCTCGATATCGCGGCGGTAGCGCGACTCACCCTTTTCCTGCAGAAAATCGTTGTTGATGACCTGCAGATAGAAGCCACGCCCGACCAGCGCCGCAAAGGCGCCCATCAGCAGCAGGCCGACGGTACGCGAACGCCAGCCCTGCAGGGCCAGTTGCAGGACCGGGCTTTCAGCGAAGCGATGACCGCGTTGCGGGCGACGGCGAACGACCATCAGCGCACTGCCTTCTTCTTCGGCGCCGCAGCGACGGGCTTGTCCACCACTTTGCCCACGGCATCCGGCGTGACCATGTGCAGACGGTCACGCGCGATCTTTTCGATCCGCGGATGCGTCGCCCAAGTGGATAACTCCAACTGCAGTTGCCCGTATTCGATATCCAGCTTGCGCACCCGCTCCTGCTCACCCTCCAGATCCTGAAACAGCTTGCGCGCGCGGTGCTGGGAGGTCACCACACCCAGTGCACAAACGACGGCGATCAGAAGAAGGATCATGTTGAAACGGACCATTACAGTTTTTCGGCAACGCGCATCACGGCGCTGCGCGCCCGCGGATTGGCGGCGATTTCACCGGCCGATGGCTTGATCGCCTTGCCGACCAGGCGCAGCTTCGGTTTCGGCAACTGATCGGCGCGCAGCGGTAGATTCTTCGGCAGGTCATCGGCGGTCGACTGCCCGCGCATGAAGTTTTTGACGATACGGTCTTCCAGCGAATGAAAGGAGATGACCACCAGCCGCCCGCCCGGTTTCAGCAGTTCAAGCGCCTGCGGCAGGGCTATTTCCAGCTGGCCGAGTTCCTGATTGATATGAATCCGTAGAGCTTGAAAGCTGCGCGTCGCCGCGTCCTGCCCTGGCTCACGGGTGCGCACGGCCGCGCGTACAAGGGCCGCAAACTGCGCTGTTGTGACAATAGGTTGTTCGAGCCGAGCAGCCACAACCTTCTTTGCAATCTGGAAAGCAAACCGTTCTTCGCCATAGCTCCTAATGACCTCCGTTATGTCTCTTATTTCAGCCCGCGCCAGCCATTCGGCCGCCGTTTCGCCCCGCGTGGTATCCATGCGCATGTCCAGCGGCGCGTCATGGCGAAAGCTGAAACCGCGCTCACCTTCATCGATTTGTGGCGACGACACGCCGATGTCGAAGAGAATTCCATCCACGTCGCGCAGGCCCGCCTCGTGCGCGGCGGCGCCAATTTCGCCGAACGAGCGATGGATCAGCCGAAAACGCGGATCGTTGATTGCCGCACCGGAGACAATCGCCTGCGGGTCGCGGTCGACGGCCACCAGGCGGCCTTTGTTACCAAGCGCCGAGAGAATGCGGCGGCTATGACCGCCGCGCCCGAACGTGGCATCCATATAGGTACCGTCAGCCTTGACCGCCAGGGAACTTACCGCCTCTTCGAGCAGCACCGTGACGTGGGTGCCACCCGCGGTCACAGCACCAGATCCCCGAAACCCGGCGGCAGATCGCCGGACAGCGCCTCCGCAGCCAGGTCGTTCTGCTGCTTCCAGCCCGCCTCGCTCCAGATTTCGAAATGGCTCCCCATTCCGACCAGGTAGACGGTCTTTTCGAACTGGGCATATTCGCGCAATTCCGGCGCAACGAGAAGGCGGCCAGCCGAATCAAGTTCTTCGCTACGGGCGTTGCCGACCAGCACGCGCTTGATCGAGGCAGCGCGCGGATCGAAGCTGGAGGCCTTGAGAATCTGATCGCGGATCGGCTGCCAGGCCGGCGACGGGTAAAGCAGCAGACAGCGGTGCGGATGCGCGGTCAGAACCAGCGAGCCCTCGGCGGCGGCGAGCAGGGTCTCGCGGTGCCTTGCCGGTATGGCAAGCCGCCCCTTCGCATCCAGACTCAGTGCCGCAGCCCCCTCAAACATCCCGCCCCGCTCCTCGTTTACCCACAATTCAACACGTTTTCCCACTTTAAGACATGATCTGACACCCGTCAATAGAAAAATCAGGGAATTTTCTTATGCAACAATGACTTACAAGCGAATCCACCGAAGAAATTTAAGGAAAATTAGCCTTAAAAATCAATGCTAGAAATACGACTCTTAAAGTGACTTGTCAGGACTTGGGGAAAATCAAACACCCACCGACCGGCCATGCCGTCGTGGTAGAGCGTGGTGATGATTTTTGGCTACGATCGGCAGTCGACCGCAACAGGTCGGCGACCTGTGCCAAGGCATGCCCGAGGTCAGCGTCGGGCTGCGCGAGGGTGAGTCGGCCTGCCCGGACGAAATCCGGGCAGGCCGCAAACGGCAACAGCCGTTACTTCAACTGACTGAGCTTCTGCTCGATCTTGGGCAGCGGCATGGCACCCGGGACGCGTTCGCCGTCGCCAAAGAACATGGTCGGCGTACCGCTGATGTTGAGACGGCGCCCGAACTCCTGGTTCTTGACGACTGCCGAAGTGTCGCAATCTTCCTTGCCGGCCGGCGCGCGGCCTTCGACCATCCAGTCGTTCCAGGCCTTGGCGCGGTCGGCGGAACACCAGATCTGCTTGGACTTCCTGATCGAGTCTTCCGAGAGGATCGGATAGAGAAAGGTATAGATCGTCACGTTGTCGAGCCTCTGCAGATCCTTGGCCAGACGCTTGCAGTAACCGCAATTCGGGTCCTCGAAGGTCGCCAGGACGCGCTTGCCGTCGCCGCGCACCTGCTTGATGGCACGCTCCAGCGGAAGGTCGGAGAACTTGATCGCCGTCAGCTTGCGCATGCGCTCCTCGGTGAGGTTTTTCATCGTCTTGCCTTCGATCAGCTGCCCACCGGCAATGAAGGCGGTCATCTTTTCGTCGGTGTAAAGAATGTTGCCATCCGCATAAATCTCGTAGAGCCCCAGGTAGCCTGACTTGCTGACGCTTTCGACCTTGGCGCCGAGCTTGGCTTCCATGGCCTTCTTGATGTCAGCCTCATCGGCATTCGCCGCCGTAACCCAGAGCGCGGCCAAAGCCAGCGGCAGAATTCTTTTCAGCATGCAGTTCTCCTAGAAGGCACCCAGCGCGTAGCGCACCAGGGCATTTTTTACGAAAGGTAATCCGTTGGTCGCGTTCAAGCCCAGGTTGCGCAGGGCACGTAGGCCAGGCGGTGACTCCTTGAACAGGCGGCGCAGGCTGTCGGTCGTCGTCTGCATCAGCGCCGTTTCCTCGCGGCGGGCGCGCTGGAAACGCTGCAGGAAGCGCTCGTTGCCGATGTCCTGCCACGACTGGGCGCCGGCGAGCAGTGCGGCGAGTTCGCTGGCATCCTGGAAGCCGAGATTGATGCCATGCCCGGACAACGGGTGGATTCCGTGTGCCGCGTCGCCGATCAGCGCCAGGCGCGGTGCCACGGTTTGCGGGACGCGCATCAGGCGCAAAGGAAAGGCGACTGGCGGCGTGAGCAGTTCGAGGCACCCAAGGTCATGCTCGCCAGCAGTGGCAACCCGTTCGCAAAAAGTCTCGGCAGGCAACGCACAGAGTTCGCCTGCGTGTTCATCGGGCGTTGACCACACGATCGAGATGCGGTTCCCCGGTAGCGGCAGATAGGCAAGCACACCATCGTAACGAAACCATTGGCGGGCTATGTGGCGGTGCGGCTTTTCGGTAGACAGGTTGGCGACGACGCCTTTTTCGCCGTAAGGCGTGTTGACCGCAGCCAACCCGGCCGCCTGGCGGACCCATGAATCCCGCCCGTCGGCGCCGACCAGCAGACGCCCGGAAAGCCGGGGGCCATCGGCGAGACCGAGAACCGCCTTGTCTGGCTCGAATGTCAGTTGCTGCGGACGAGCCGGACAGAACAGCGTGAGGTTGCCCTGCCGCTTAGCGGTCTCCCAGAACTCGCAGGCCAGCAGCGACGATTCGAGTATCCAGCCCAACTCGTCGACACCGGAATCGTAGGCCGAAAACGCCAGTTTGCCGCCGGCATCACCACGGATATCCATGCCACGAATCGGCGCCATGCGCTCGGCGTCGAGGTGCTTCCAGGCGCCGATGCGCTCGAGAAAGCCGGCATTGGTCGGGCTGATCGCGTAAACGCGAGCGTCCCAACCTTCCGGGCGGCTCGGTGGCTGGTGCTCGACCAGCGCAATGCGCAGCGGCGTGTCGCGCAGGGCTACGGCAAGGCTGGCGCCGGCGAGTCCACCACCGACGATGATCAGATCAAATTGCTGCATGGCGGCGAGATTGCCGTTTCGGTGCGGCTCGGAGCGAGGAATCAGCCCGGATTGCCCGACGGTTTGTTGGGACGCGGCCGGCGATTGTTGTTATTGCTGCGCGGCCGATGCTTCTTGGGTTGCCCCGATGGCTTGTTGTGGCCACCACCGGCATTGACCGGAGCGCCTCCGTGCTCGGGGGGCAAGGCGCGATTGCCCGGCGCCAGCTGGATTTCCAGCTCGATGATTTCATCCCACTGCTCGTCTGTTCTGTCCCGTTCCGGAACAGACAGCAATTCGCGCAGGCGGCGACGATTATCGTTGGGCGGCGGCGCCGGCGGCGGAGTGACGGGGGGATTTTCTGGATTCTGATCGTTCATTGGAAACTAAAGAGCGGAGCCCGTTTGCCACGAGCCCCGCATTGGATGATGCCATTATTTCTTCTTGGCGGCAGTCTTTTTGGCGGCAACAGATGCCTTGAATGCGGTACCGGCGGTGAACTTTGGCACCGTGGTGGCCGGGATTTTCAGGGTAGCACCGGTCTTGGGATTCTTGCCAGTGCGCGCAGCGCGTTTGGCAGACTTGAACGTGCCGAAACCAACCAACGTAACAGACTCGCCTTTCGTCACAGTCTTGACGACTGCACCGATGATGGCCGACAACGCCTTGTCAGCAGCGGCCTTGGTAATACCAGCTTCTTTTGCAGCAACTTCGACCAGCTCGGATTTATTCATCTAAGTGCCTCCTGTTAACTACTTGTGTTTAAGAAAACTGGCCGTTGGCACGGCAGCACATCAAAAGTAGCACATTTTCCGGATAAGTGCTGATGCCAACAGGGATATATGACGCGGAGCGGTCCATTTTGTGCCTTTCGCGCACGTCGACCGCAACAGCCCCGCAAAAGAAGACCCCGGCGCATGGCCGGGGTCTTTGCTCCAAAGCAGGAACTTACTTCTTCTCTTCGGTCTTCGCTTCCGGCTTTTCACCGTGCGAGATTTCGACGGCGCCCTCGTTTTGTTTGCCGATGTGCTGATCGATCGCCGGCAATTGGTGGGCGATGCCCTTGTGGCAGTCGATGCAGGTCTTGCCCTCGACGAAGGCCTTGGGATGCATGCGGGCGGCGCGATTACCCTGCTCGGTGTAATCCATGTAGTCGTAACGATGGCAATTGCGGCACTCTTTCGAGTCGTTTGCCTTCATCCGGTCCCACTCGTGCTGTGCCAGTTCATGCCGCTTTGCATTGAACTTCTCGGGTGTATCGACGCTGCCCAGCAGCTTATGCCAGACCTCGTTGGACGCCTGGATCTTGCGGATCATCTTCGGCCCCCACTCCTTCGGCACGTGACAATCCGGACAGGTCGCGCGCACGCCGGTGCGGTTGGTATAGTGAATCGTATTCTGATATTCCTTGAACACGTTCTCCTTCATTTCGTGACAAGAAATACAGAACTCCTCCTTGTTGGTCGCCTCCAGCGCCCAGTTGAAACTTCCCCAGAAAACGATACCGGCCACAAACAGCAACAGCACCGTCACCGCGCCAATGCGTTTCACCCACGCAGGCATGTATTTTTCGAGACTCATCATTCCCCCTTCTTGGCGGCCGGTTTATAGGTATTTTCGACAAGCGGCTTGGCGTCAAACTGCGGCACATGACATTGCATGCAGAAATAACGGCGCGGAGAGATGTTGGAGAGCTTCTTGTCTTCCCGGTCCAGATAGTGCGACTTGGCCACCTTGGTCGCTCCCGTTTCCTCGGCACGCTCTTTGGAATGGCAGTCCATGCACTTGTTGAAGTTCTGCGTGATGTTGTAGCCCTTGATGCTGTGCGGGATCAGCGGCGGCTGTTTCTGGAAGTTGCGCGGAATGATTTCCTGATCTTTTTCCGGCCGGAACATGTTGTCCGACCGCGCTTCCTGATTGATCGGCGTCTTGCCGCGCAACGACTCCAGATTTTCCTGCGCGCTGGCAACGCCCGCCCCCGAGAGGAGCACCGCAGCCGCCAGGGCCAGTGCAGGGATGAATCTCATGGTTGTTTCCCTCCAAATGACGGCCGGGTTTTCTCCCGGCCGTTTTTCATGGTGATGATTTTTCGGCAATCAGGCCCTGGTCACCTTGACCGCGCACTTCTTGTAATCGGTTTCCTTGGAAATCGGGCAAGTCGCATCCAGCGTGACCTTGTTGATCAAGCGCCCAGCGTCGAAGAAGGGCACGAAGACCAAGCCACGCGGCGGCTTGTTGCGGCCACGGGTTTCGACACGCATGGTGACTTCCCCACGTCTTGACGCCACCTTGCACTCCATCCCGCGCTGCAGACCGCGCGCCTTGGCATCGTCCGGATGCATGAACACCACGGCGTCCGGGAAGGCCTTGTAGAGTTCCGGCACGCGGCGAGTCATGGTCCCGGTATGCCAGTGCTCAAGCACACGGCCGGTACACAACCACATGTCGAACTCCTTGTCCGGCGACTCGGCGGCCGACTGGTAGGGCAGTGCGAAAATCACCGCCTTGCCGTCCTTGTGGCCGTAGAACCTGACGCCCTCGCCCTTCGGGACGTAAGGATCGTAACCCTCGCGGAAACGCCACAGGGTTTCCTTGCCATCCACAACTGGCCAGCGCAGACCACGCGCCTCATGGTAGACATTGAAATCGGCCAGATCGTGATAATGCTTGCGACCGAATTGCGCGTATTCCTCGAATAGCCCTTTCTGGACATAAAACCCGAAGTACTTGGATTCGTCGTTGTCGAAACCTTGGGCAATTTCGCCGATTTTGTACTTGTCGACGACCCCGTTGGCGTACAGAACTTCATACAAGGTCTTGCCCTTGAGTTTTGGCGCCTTGGCGACCAGCTCGGCCGGCCAGACATCCTCAACCTTGAAGCGTTTGGAAAACTCCATGAGCTGCCAGAGATCGGAACGGGCCTCGCCGGACGCCTTGACCTGCTGGCGCCAGAACTGCGTGCGCCGCTCGGCATTGCCGAAGGCCCCTTCCTTCTCGACCCACATCGCGGTTGGCAGGATCAGGTCGGCCGCCATCCCGGAAACGGTCGGGTAAGGGTCGGAAACGACGATGAAGTTCCCCGGATCACGCCAGCCGGGGAAGAGCTCCTCGTTGATATTGGGGCCAGCCTGCATATTGTTGTTGCACTGCTGCCAGTAGAAAGTAACTTTCTTGTCCTTCAGCGCCCGCGCCATCGCCACGGCATGGAAACCCGGCTTGTCGGGAATGGTGCCGTCCGGCAACCCCCAGAAGCGCTCGGCAATTTTGCGGTGCTCCGGATTCGTCACCACCATGTCGGCCGGCAGGCGATGCGAGAAGGTACCGACCTCGCGCGCAGTGCCGCAGGCGGACGGCTGGCCGGTCAGCGAGAACGGGCTGTTGCCCGGCTCCGAAATCTTGCCGACCAGCAGGTGGATGTTGTAGATCATGTTGTTCGCCCAGGTACCGCGGGTATGCTGGTTGAAACCCATGGTCCAGAACGAGGTGACCTTGATCTTCGGGTCGGCGTACAGTTCGGCCAGCGCCTTGAGATCCTTTTCGGAAACGCCGGAGAGCTTGGAAACCTTCTCGGCGGTGTATTCGGAGACGAATTTCTTGTACTCGTCGAAGGTGATCGCCTCGGACTTGCCAGTATCGCCCTTCGGCTTGCCGTCGGCGCCCGGATAGCCGTTGTTGCCCTCATCCTTTTCCAGCGCGTGCGTCGGACGCAAGCCGTAGCCGATGTCGGTGACGCTCTTCTTGAAATTGACGTGCTTGTCGACAAACGCCTGATTCACCTTGCCGTTCTGGATGATGTAGTTGGCAACATAGTTCAAGATCGCCAGGTCCGTCTGCGGCGCGAAGATCATCGGGATGTCGGCCAACTCGTAGGAGCGGTGCTCGAAGGTCGACAGCACGGCCACCTTGACCCCCTTGTTGGACAACTTGCGGTCGGTCACGCGCGTCCACAGGATCGGGTGCATCTCGGCCATGTTAGAACCCCACAGCACGAAGGCGTCGGCATGCTCGATGTCGTCGTAGCAGCCCATTGGCTCATCGATGCCGAAGGTGCGCATGAACCCGGCAACTGCCGAGGCCATGCAATGGCGGGCATTGGGGTCGATGTTGTTGGTGCGGAAGCCAGCCTTCATCAGCTTGGAGGCGGCGTAGCCCTCCCACACCGTCCATTGTCCCGAGCCGAACATCGCGAGGCCGTTCGGGCCTTTGGCCTTCATCGTTTCCTTGGCCTTCTCCTCCATGATGTCGAAGGCCTGCTTCCAGGTGATCGGCGTGAAATCGCCGTTCTTGTCGTATTTGCCGTCCTTCATGCGCAGCATCGGCGTCTTGACGCGGTCGGCGCCGTACATGATCTTGGACAGGAAGTAGCCCTTGATACAGTTGAGACCGCGATTGACCGGCGCATCCGGGTCGCCCTGGGTGGCCACCACGCGGCCGTCCTGGGTGCCGACCAGCACGCCGCAGCCGGTGCCGCAGAAGCGGCACGGCGCCTTGTCCCAACGGATATCGTCTTTGCCCGCGGCAACCGCTGCTACAGGCGCAGATAGCCCGGCAGCCGAAATGGCCGCCGCCGCTGCATTCGCCTTGATGAAATCCCGTCGATTGAGTTTCACGCCTCTACCTCCTCAGTAACTGACTCGTCGTCGCTATATTGATAAACCATGGCCACCGCCATGACGCCAGGCACGTCATGCAGGGCGATGTAAGTGGCCGATGCCAGGGACGTATCGCCGTCCTCGATCGTCACGACCACCTTGCCTTCCGGACTGCGGGCGTGAATCTCCACCCCCGGCATTCCCGCCAGAATTGCGCACGCCTCGTCGAGACGGGCTGGAACTACGTGCACGATGGCACTGGAAATATTCATTGAATCCACTCCCCCTGGATGACACTTCGCCCATAGCGAGCACCATATCGGATGCAATGATCCCGATCCGGGGCCCGATTCCGTTGATTTGAGTCAACTAACGCGGGCTTGGCTCCCTGAGCGATACCAATGAACGATGGCAACTACTACTTTTGGACTAGGCTCCCGACCGGCGGCCGCGATAGGCGATGCCTATCAAAGATATTTCCCGATTCAATTGGCTCAATGCCGGGAGGCGAACTATCATTCATCCGTTGTGATCATCATCAACCAAGGAGAAAACCCCCATGTCGCTCATCAACACCCAGGTTCAGCCGTTCAAGGCCCAGGCATTCCACAATGGCAAGTTCGTCGAAGTCACCGAAGCCAGCCTGAAGGGCAAGTGGTCGGTCCTGATTTTCATGCCGGCCGCCTTCACCTTCAACTGCCCGACCGAAATCGAAGACGCCGCCAACAACTACGCCGAATTCCAGAAGGCCGGCGCCGAGGTTTACATCGTCACGACTGACACCCATTTCTCGCACAAGGTCTGGCACGAAACCTCGCCGGCCGTCGGCAAGGCCCAGTTCCCGCTGGTCGGCGACCCAACGCACGCTCTGACCCGCGCCTTCGACGTGCACATCGATGCCGAAGGCCTGGCCCTGCGCGGCACCTTCGTGATCAACCCGGATGGCGTCATCAAGACCGTCGAAATCCACTCCAATGAAATCGCCCGCGATGTCTCCGAAACCCTGCGCAAGCTGAAGGCCGCCCAATACACCGCCGCCCACCCGAACGAAGTCTGCCCGGCCAAGTGGAAGGAAGGTGAAAAGACCCTGGCGCCTTCGCTCGACCTGGTCGGCAAGATCTAAGCCTTAACGCGACACCGCCAAACCGCTCCCGTTTCGGGAGCGGCGCGGATTTCAGCGCAAAGGGGCCGGCGAGCCCCTTTTCAGTGAAATCCTAAAAAAGGAGAACAGCATGCTCGACACAAACATCAAGACCCAACTCAAGGCCTACCTCGAAAAGCTGCAGACGCCGATCGAACTCGTTGCTTCGTTCGACGACAGCGCTGCAGCGCAGGAAATGCGCGGCCTGCTGGTGGACATCGCCGAACTGTCGACGAAGGTCAGCCTGCGCGAGAACGGCAACGCCGCGCTGCGTCCCTCCTTCGCCATCGGCCGTCCGGGCGAGGCGGCACGCATCAGCTTTGCCGGGCTGCCGATGGGCCACGAATTCACCTCGCTGGTGCTCGCCCTGCTGCAGACCGGCGGCCACCCGCCCAAGGTCGACGCCGAAGTGATCGAGCAGATCAAGGCCCTGCCAGGTACATTCGAGTTCCAGACCTTCATTTCGCTGTCCTGTCATAACTGCCCGGACGTCGTGCAGGCGCTCAACCTGATGGCCGTGCTCAACCCCGGCGTCAGCCACACCATGATCGACGGTGCGCTGTTCCAGGATGAAGTCGAGCGGCTCAAGATCATGGCCGTGCCGACCGTCTACCTGAACGGTGAGGAATTCGGCGCCGGCCGGATGAGCATCGAAGAAATCGTCGCCAAGCTGGATACCGGCGCCGCCGCCCGCGATGCGGCGAAGCTGGGCGCCAAGGAAGCCTACGACGTGCTCGTCGTCGGCGGGGGACCGGCCGGCGCTTCCGCCGCCATCTACGCGGCGCGCAAAGGCATCCGCACCGGCCTGCTGGCCGAGCGTTTCGGCGGCCAGGTGATGGATACGCTGGCCATCGAAAACTTCATCTCGGTCAAGGAAACCGACGGCCCCAAGCTGGTCATGGGGCTGGAGGAGCACGTCAAGGATTACGACGTCGACATCATGAACCTGCAGCGCGCCACGCAACTGAAGGCCGGCGACCTGATCGAGGTGACGCTGGAAAACGGCGCCGTACTCAGGAGCAAGTCAGTCATCCTCGCCACCGGCGCCCGCTGGCGCGAGATGAACGTGCCGGGCGAGAAGGAATACCGCGGCAAGGGCGTTGCCTACTGCCCGCACTGCGACGGCCCGCTGTTCAAGGGCAAGCGTGTCGCGGTCATCGGCGGCGGCAACTCGGGCGTCGAGGCGGCGATCGACCTCGCCGGCATCGTCGGCCACGTCACGCTGCTCGAATTCGACAGCAAGCTGCGCGCCGACGCCGTGCTGCAGCGCAAGCTGGCCAGTCTGCCCAACGTCGAGGTGCATACGATGGCGCAGACCACCGAGGTCAGCGGCGACGGCAGCGAGGTCAACGGCCTGCTGTACAAGGACCGCAATACCGACCAGATCAAGCGCATCGACCTCGAAGGCATCTTCGTGCAGATCGGCCTGCTGCCCAACACCGACTGGCTGAAGGGTACGGTCAACCTGTCGAAATTCGGCGAAATCGAGATCGACGCCAAGGGCCAGACCTCGCTCCCCGGTGTCTTCGCGGCCGGCGACTGCACGACGGTGCCCTACAAGCAGATCGTCATCGCCATGGGCGCCGGCGCCACCGCCTCGCTCAGCGCCTTTGACCACCTGATTCGTACTTCGGCGCCGGCCTGACGGGTCGCCGCTGCGCAAGCCGGCCGCTGGCGCCCAGGCGCCGCGGCCGGTTTTTTTTCGCCTACTGGCCGCCGAGGCGCTTGGCGAACGACACCGCGTAGGCCTGCGAGCGGAATTGCAGCACCGGGTCGTTGGTCGCGGCGATGCCGTCGGCCATGACCAGCGGATCGAAGTTGACCGCCTCGCACTCGGCGCCCTTCTGCGGCATGGCCTTGGCGATGGTCAGCGTGCCGACTTTCAGCTCCTTGCGCTCGGCCGGCCAGGCCAGCGTCGGGTTGTCCTGCGGGTCGCCCGGCTGGCCGATGGTCAGCAGCATGTCCCAGCGCACCGGGCCCTGCTCGGTGCGGCTGACCAATGTCTGTTCGAGGAAATTGGCACCCGCCGTCTTCAACTCGTCGTCGGACAGACGTTTTTCACCATCCTGCGGCACGAAGCGCCAGCGCACCAGCGTTTCCTGTTTCTTCCTGTTGGCGAACTTGAAGGTGTGGATGCCCCAGTAGGTGCTGCTAGCGTAGCTGGCCGGCGGGTTGTTGGCAGCGAGGTATTGCCCCTGAGCTGCGGCGTCCGGGTGGCTGGCCCTGAAGGCCTTCATCTTTTCCGGGTCCGGCTTGCCGGTCGCCGGATCGGGCTGCAGCGCCTGCATCAGGTCGAGGAAAGTTTGCGGGCTGGCGGCGCCGAAAATCGGCGTGTTGAGCATCGCCATCTGGTGCAGCTGGCCGCCCGGCAGCTTGAATTGCAGCGCCATGCCGCGTACGCTTTTCGCGGTATCCGGCGCTTTCGGGTTGCCGCCGCCGAGCGAGAAGCGGGCAATCACCGGCACCGGCTTCCCGGAAAACAGCGCGGAACGCGAGTAGACAGCAGCCTCCTTGTTGCCGACGAATTCGCCGACCGCGCAGACGCCTTTGATATGGTTGCGCCGCTCGCCCGGCGTAACGCCGAAGGCGCCTTCGATGGCGGCGACTACCGTGCCGGCATCCGGGGCATTTTCGGCGGCACTGGCCAGTGGGGTGCCGATGGCAAGCAAACCGGCGAGCGTATATTGCGGCAAATTCTTCGCATGCATTTGTCTTCCTTCTCTCTGGGTTGGGTGATTATTTGTGTTCGAGCTGGTCGTACACGGCCGTCGCCACGCGCGCCAGTTCGCTCTTGTCGATGCCGGCCGACAGCGCGTAGCCGAATTTGCCGTCGATCCAGTAGAAGACATTGACCGGGCCTTCCTTCGCAAAGCGGAAGCCGGTGTCGCGGTTGGCCGCGTTCTCGGTCGTCACGTACAGCGTCAGGCGCTGGCCGCTGGCGTCGTGGTACATGAACTGCGCCACCGGGCCGCTGTTGCCGGGCAGCAGGCGGCCGCCGATCAGCTCATAGCCGATCGCCGCCAGCTTGGGCGGGCGCACCGGCGTGCCGAGGCGTTTCGATAGCCAGGCGACGAGCTGGTCCTCCTGGTCGGCGCTGACTTCGACCGGACGCCGCACATCGGGACTGAAGACAACGTGCGCCACAGCCGCCTGCCGGGGCAGCGGCATCAGCTGCGCCTGTTTGTCCGAGGCCTGGTACTGCGCATGACCCAGCCAGCCGGCAGCGCCACTGACCAGCGCGACGAGCAATCCGGCGGCAATGCGTTCCAGCGACCAGCGTGCCAAAAACGGCCGTTTTTGCGGGTCGACCGCAACAGGCGCCGGCGGCGATGCCAGCGCCTGCAGCCGTTCCGGCAGCGGCTCGTCGAGCACCGGCCTGAACAAGGCCTTGAGCGCCTGCTTCTGGGTCTGATAGGCGCGCACTCGCTCGTATTCTTCCAAGTGGGCGGCCAGATATTCGTCGACCTCGCCGCACCGCGCTTCGGGCAACTCGGCATCGACATAAGCTTGCAGGTCGGCTTCGGTGATCGGGAGTTTGCTCATCGCACGACCCTCAAATTGGCACCGGGCGGGCGGCCGTCCATGAGCAGGCGCAATCTTTCGCGTCCACGCGCCAGGCGGGACATGACAGTGCCGACGGGAATACCCAGCGTGCTGGCGATCTCGGCATAACCAAGATCCTCCAGCGCCACCAGCAGCAGCACTTCGCGCTGTTCGTCCGGCAACTGGCGCAGGGCGGATTCGAGATCCCGCACTTCCAGCCGGTCCGTCTGGGTAGCCCGTGTCGGCACCTCGAAATCATCCTCGTCAAGCGAATGGGTTGGCATGGTCGGCCGGCGCA
>Ga0209310_1001061_pt1 | contig 23013 bp, 15 predicted proteins | sample AD_UKC030_MetaG_FD_184415 | JGI IMG/M metagenome (GOLD analysis project Ga0209310, IMG submission 184415) | Active sludge microbial communities of municipal wastewater-treating anaerobic digesters from USA - AD_UKC030_MetaG (SPAdes) (version 2) | ecosystem: Engineered > Bioreactor > Anaerobic >...
TGGTTGAGTGTGGATCCGTTGGCTGAAGAGTTTCCTAACTTTAACCCGTATAATTATGTGATGCAGAATCCTATTAAGCTTTCGGATCCGACGGGAATGTGTCCTGATGAAGGCTCAGGTGATGGAGATCCACTTCCTGTAGGAACAGTTCTTAAAGGAGTTTCTCATGCTGGAGATTTAGATGAAGTTGTTGTTACATCTACGAGGAGTAAATCAAGTTCTGAAAATACACATAGTTCACAAGTTGATCAATCAGAAGTATTCTCTTTTGCTTCAGCTTGTGCAACAGTTGCTAAAGAAAGTCAATACAGTAAAACTTTTGAAATTTGGACTGGAAAGAATGGCAAAATGTATCAAGGTTTAAGTGGACGTGGGCCAAATGGTGCAACTGGCTCTAGAGGTTATGCTAAAGCAAAAGCAGGGAAGATTGGATTATTTGGTGGAGGATTAGGACTGGTGTCTATTGGAGCAACTGAATATGAATATGCTAATTCTCTTAAAGAAAACTATGGACCAAACATGAGAAGGCACCTATCTAGAAGAAGAGCTTGGGATCAAGCAGCAAATGGTACGGGGTTTCTAGGTGTTTTTGGTGCTGCTGGAAGTTTTGGATATAATTTAGGACATTTAATTGAGGGTACTCTAAATGTTAATATTCAATTAAATCCTTATACAGGAGATTTTACACCAATAGAGGAAACTCTTATGTTATACGATAGACTTGGGATTGAAATAAATAAATAAAGATCAACAATGAAATACCTATACATCACATTATACTATTTCTATACCAAGATACTATTTGTACAGAAAGATTATCCTCCAATCATCAATATAACAGCTGTTCTGTCTTTGTTTATTTTATTTTTAGTTATGATTTTTATTGAAATTTTAAATTTCCAATATTTGTATGATTACTATTTATTGAAAGTGTTTTTTGTTATATTTTCCTTGTTTTGTTGGTATCTTACATACAAATACTATCTGACAAATGAACGGAATTTGGTAAAGAAATTTGAAAATAATACACAAATAGTAAAAGTTGTAACACTTTTTTTAAGTACTATTTTTATAATCACACTAATTATTATTTGGTTCAATAGGTTTGATTATTTTAGAGGATAACTACAGATAACTATGGTTTGAGAAAAAAAATTTTTGAAGTTAAAAAGCGAAACCTTGCAGATATGCGAGGTTTTTTGTTTAAAAAAGTGAAAAATTTGTTCTAATTCTAAACTCTCAATCATATTATTAAGTTTGCTTGGTTTTAGATCTTCTTTTTTACCTTTATCGTAAATGGTAAGGAAATAACTGCTCCAACCAGCTTTTCGAAGTGTTTTCTTCTTTAATAGCACGTTGCTCTCCCAGCTAATCTAAGTGTTCTCTTCTATAACAGCACATTGTTCTCCGAATGTCTCTGACTTCGGAGCAAATATTTCATATCCAATTTTTCTAAATTTTGGTAAAGAAAAAATGGAACAAGCATTTATATGAAAACGGACAATTACTAAGCAGTACTGTTCAAATGGGTAATTACACTTCGTACCCCAGCTACCCGAAGAATTCTCTTCTAAAATAGCATATTGCTCTCTCAATCCCATACCAAAACCAGTATGGGATTTTTTTATATTTCTTCGCAATGCGTGTTTTTACCCTTGCTTTTCAGTGAAAATTACGTGTTTTCACGTATTGACCGCTTTAGTTTTTAAAGTTAAATTTGAAAATTATCCTTTTGATACAGAATGGTTTATTTCGAACTAGTTCTGAACAAAATTGATAAAGTGTACCTTTTTGAACCTATGGTGATGATTTCCTGATACCAAAATGTATTGTACACCTCACGTTTTTTGGATGTTTCATTTGACAAAAAAAGATCGTTTTAAAATAAACCAATTTAAATAGATACAATGAAAATCAACAACACCATTCGGTATTTGTCCATTCACAAAGGGCTATTCCTCCTTCTTTTTGTGCTATTAAGCAGTAGCACTACTCTTTTTGCTCAACAATCCGGTATTATTTTTTATTGGGATTCGCAAGTGGGTTGTTTGAATTATGAAGAAGATAGAGTAAAAGAGGTATTTATTGAAACGATAGGCGAGGGTAGTTGTACCAAAACCTGTGAAAATAACATTGTCAACTATTTTATAGAAGGACCTAACATTGATCATGTGAACTGGAGTGTTTCGGGTGGTTCTATAAATGCCGTGTCACCAAACGGTTTACAAGCTACCATTCTATGGGGAGCTTTTGGTAGTGGTTTTGTAAGCTTTGAAATCACCCTGACAGACCAAACTGTTATTCAAAAAGTTTTTTGTGTTGATATTATAAAAGGTCCGATTGCGGATTTTACCATCGCAGGAATCAATGATAATCTGGATTTTTGTGCGGAAGTTCCTTTGTATTTTATTAATAATTCACATCCTGATGGAGGTACCCAATTGGTGTCTTATTTTTGGGATTTTGGCGATGGTACGTATTCATCCGAGTTTGAGCCATCACACGTTTATATGAATTCAGGTCATTATACCGTGACCTTGCAAGTTAGAAATGAATGTAATTGTATTGCGAAATATTCCATAGATATACGGATAAACCGCCCGGCTTTACCCATTAGTTGTCCCACAGTTGTTTGTGAAGGAGCTATTGAAATATATTCCGTTGAAGGTTCTGAATGTGGCATACGATGGAGAGTGGAAGGAGGGCATATTTTAACAAATCCAACCTCTAACTCGGTGCAAGTTATTTGGGATGATGTAGACGACGAAGGATTTGGGTATTTAAGTGCTTATGATGAATGTAATTGCCCGTTATGGACTACGGTTAAAATTCCGGTAATTAAACAAATAGGAACAATTTTAGGTGAAACTGAACTTTGTACTCCACAACAATACCGTTATAAATTGCCTCAATGGCCGGGTACTTTTTATGAGTGGACAGTTACTAATCTTTCCGGTACTTCATCTACCACTAATGTCATTCAAACGGATCAGTTAAATGAAGCCATTTTGAGTGCGTTAGAACCAGGTACTTATTTATTAAAATGTGTTTATCAAAATGAATTGACCGCGTGTGGTGGTGTTGCAACGCTTACTTTGACTATTAATGAAAGTCAGCAAATAGCCGGTGATTTTGTTTTATGTCAGGGTTCGGTTGGGAATTATACGACCAATTTTGCAAACACCACTTGGCAACTTAGTGCTAATGGAGCCGTAATTTCAACAGGTTCAGGGAGTAGCTTTAGTTATTCGTTTTCGCAAGCTGGTACTTTTATGCTTTCTGCTTCTTCGGCGGATAGTTGTACTGATAACGCCGTTGCTATTACTGTTCTTGAGACCGGAAGTTTGACCGGAAGTATTTCAGGAGATACACTGGTTTGTAAAGGTTTGCCTTATACTTATACAATGCCAACCGCAGGTAGTGGATATACCCTTATTTGGTCTACCACTGGAGGGACGTTACAAGGACCAAATTCAGGAAATTCAGTAGTCCTTGTTTTTGATGACCCAGTTCCTTCTTCAGGCTATTATGAAGTGAGTGTTGCCCTACAACGAAATGAATTTCCATTTTGTACCACTGAACCAATAACTTTACAAGTGTATCCGAAGGAAGCAGATATTGTTATTGAAAATTTAGATAACTTATCTACTTTTTGTCCAAGTTCATTTACCTCTTTTACGTTTGATTTTGACTATATGAGTGAGGCGGAAGATATCACGTGGCGAATTGAAAGTATAACCGGTAATACAAACTTTGGTAATATTATTGGAGGACAGGGAACCGATACCGTTGAGGTATCGTGGAATGAGGTTTCTGATAGCCATTTGGGGAAAGTGTATTTGGATATTCGTTTTTGTGGTGAAGTACGAACGTTTGAATTTGATGTTACTTTATATAGAACGCCGACTTTGAGTCCAACAGGTGTTCCTACCGATGTGTGTGCAGGTGAGTTTAATCAATTTCAAATAACATTTACTTCAGATATTGACATAACCTCAGGAATAATTGTTTGGAATTTAGGTAATGGTACAATTTATAGTCAGCCTATTACCTCTCCAATACCTTTAAACACCAGTATCATTAGCCCAAATATGTTTTTCCCTAACATTTTTGATGAAAATACTATACGAAATATTACCGTTACAGTGGAAAACCCTAATGGCTGTTTAGTATCAGCTATTTTCAGTAGAGATGTTTTAGTGCGACCATCTCCTAGAATTACGATTACGCCAAGTTATAACTATCCAGTTTGTTTAACTACTAATCCGAATTTTACAGTTAACCTAACTGCCAATTTGCAAATTGGTTTTACTTATGTTGGCGACGTTCAATGGTATAGACGTTATCTTGGCGTTGTAACACCTATTACGACTGGCATAACCAATAACGGCATTAACATAACGATTACCCAAGCTGAAGGTTTGGGGGAGTATTATGCACAAGGAAGTACCATTAACGGATGTGTAGGACGTTCTGCAAGTATCACTATTTATGAAAATTGTGGTGGAGGGAGTACTTCGTGTACTTTACCTTTTTCGCCAACGGTATCAGCCAGTTTAGCCACACAAACTGCTTGTGGCACTTTTCAACTCAATGGAAATTTTGATTTTACACCTGCCCAAGTCTCTTGGACATTTGATGTTAATACCGGAATGACTATGACCACTTCAAGCAACACCTCTGCCACTTTTGAAGTTATGGCTCCCGGTAATTATATTGTTCATTATATCGTTAGTTACGATAACGGAAGTGGTCAAATTTGCAGTAGATCTGATACAGTAAGTATATATGTTCCATTTGTAGCAGATGTCCGTTATCAGTTGTCTTGTTTGGGAAGTAGTACGTATGATGTTACCGTTTGGGATAATTCTACCCATATCTTAAATGAAAATCAAATCGGGGATTTTGTCTATGTATTTGTCATTGATGGAGTAGCTGAAAATCCAAGTAGTATTCCCTTTTTAGACGTTACAACTTTGACCCCGGGTACGCATACATTGGGTGTGCAGTTAAGTCATCCTGATTTTCCAACTATAACCAGTTGTTTAGCAGAAACTACCCTTACCCTTTATCCTGACCCAGATACCAACTTTACCATTAGTCATGTTCCTAATTGTACTGAACAAGCGGTCGAGTTGACACTTGCCACGATTACTACAGCTCCTGGTTATCGTTATGAATGGCAATTTGATGGCACTAGCTTCATCGTTCAAAGTCCTTTAACATCTTTAACCACTATTATTAATTTAAAGGAGAGAAATCAACAAGTTCCTGTTAAACTGATAATTACAGACCCTAATGGTTGTGTATTTGAAAACACAGTTTTAACGGATGATGTTGTTTCAGTGGCTAATTATCAATTCGGGCAAATTGATGGTGGTGGTACTTTTTGTTCAGGGGATTTTGTAATTCTTGAATATGTTCCAGATGCCCTAAATACACCTTTTAGCTACCAATGGATGCAAGGTACTCAACCCATAGCGGGGGCGACTTCTTCCACTTATTCACCTACCCAGAGTGGCAGTTATTGGGTAGTGCTTTTTAATGCTGTTGGTTGTTCAGACCGACGTACGCCTTCTGCTACCGTTACATTTTATCCCGCTCCTAATGTGAGTATAAACGGACCGGATGCGGTTTGTGCCAATAGTAATTTTACACTTACTGCGACTGTGAGTGGTGGTGGTAATTTAGAAAAACGTTGGCTACGTGATGGTGTTGAAATTCAACCTTGGGGGGTGTCTACAGCTACCACTCTTAACCTTAGCGAAAGTGTTGCCGGTGTCTATACCTATCGTATTGAAGTGCGTGATGCCTTAACCGGTAGTTGTTCGTCATGGGCGGAATTTGAAGTAACTGTATTGGAAGTTGCCGCATTGAGTGTAGTGTATGATTTATTTAATTGCAACCCCTATCAAGTGAAATTGAGTGCTACGGCAACAGTAGCCGGAGGAACCTTTTTATGGAGTAACGGAGAAAACGGTGAAAGTATTATTGTAAATGCAGGTGGTGCTTATAGTGTAACTTATATAGCAGGGAATGGTTGTGCTGTTATCGCACAGCTTTTTGTGCCGAAAGACCCTGAAATCTATTTATGGTTGTTTCCATCGGGTTGTGTCAGTTTATGCAAGGACGAAATAGCCACTAAAATATTATTACCATCACCTAATGCTCCATTTCATCATTACAGTTGGGATGTAGATGATGTGCCTGACGTTTTTGGTTCTGGTTTTTCTCCGGTTTATCAAATAGGTGGTGATGGTTCTTTGGATCTTACCCTTGAAAATGAGTTGTGTTCTGTAACTAGTGCACCGTTGGTTATTACAGAATTAGCTTGTAGAGCATGTGATCCAAAAGTAGCTATTAAAGAAATCAAATTACAAACGGAACCTTATACTTTTTATGAGCTTGATGCTTCTTTTGAAAACAGTTATGGAACAGATATTATTGTTGAAATTTCCTCTCCGCAAAGCTTCGGTGTATTTGTACCCTCTACGGTCTCTATTGCTAACGGGGTTATTCATTACTTTTCTCCGTTACTATTTATCCCCTCCAATGGGTTTACGGGTGGGGCCATTGTAATTCGATTTCTTATTAAAGACAAGAATGGAAGGGTAATCTGTTTTGCTGATGTATCAGTTGAATTACCAGGTTCAGGAAGAATGGCAAATGTACTATCTGATTTGAAGGTTGTCCCTAACCCATCGGTGTCAATTACTTCTTTTGACTATGATTTAGGAACTTCTCAATCGGGACAAATCCGAGTCTATGATATGCTTGGGATTCCACGCGGTTCATTTGATTTGAAAACTTCCAAAGGAAGTGTACCGTTTGATGCAAGTGCACTCCCTTCAGGGAACTACGTTGTTGTTCTTTTTGCTGATGGTAAAGCCATACAACAGCAAGTATTGGTAAAAAAATAAGTATCTTTATACCGCAGGTACCCCAATGCCTGCGGTTTTTTTTATTTTTATTTTAAATTATGTAGCTATGAAAAAACAACTACAATACCTATGTTCTATTTTTTTTATTCTATTCACTATTTTCTCTTTTTCTCAAGACTACCAATGGCAGTGGGCCCATCGAGGCGGTGGAAATCAAAATGCGGGGAGTAATGCCTCTTGGCAGGCGAGTTTGGAACAAATTTTTGATGTCAAAATAGACCAGTTTAATAATTATTATTTTGCGGGAACAGTCACCAATTTCAACCCAGAGTTTATGGGAGAGTCCATCATTAAATATGGAACAAACAACATCGATACGGATATTTATATCGTTTCTACTGATTGTGATGGAAATTACAGATGGCATACGACTATAGGAGGGGATGTAGGTGTGGCTCATATTTCTATGGATTTAGATGACCTTGGAGGACTTTATATATCATTCACCACCCTTAATTCATCACGAAGTAATAATACAAATGTGCCACCACATTATGCTCCTGGCGTATTTTTAGGTTTTGGAACCAGTGGTGCCAATCCAAATCCAAATAACCGAAGAATCGCTTTAATCAAGTATGATACAAACGGAAATTATCTATGGCATAGAATGCCTCAGGATGAAAATGTTGTAGCTTCTACAGCTACGGGGTATTTTTCTTCACTTGGGGTTGGTTACTCTTTACTTGCAGAGCCTGATGGCACGATACATTGGCATTGTCTATTTACACCTGGTAATCATTTGAATGGTCAACTTATAGTGCCAGATGATGTTCCTCAATACAATGCAATCTTAAAATATGATAAAGATGGGAATTATCTTAGTCATATCCCGCTACCTTTTACGGGAGGTGCAGGACCTAACTACACCAAGCTTTATCGTGACCCATTAAATGAACGGTATTATTTTTATATTATCCCAGTAAATTCTAATGGTCTTTCGCCTACTACTTGGGAAGGTGAAACGCTCAACACTGCCGGTGCTGTTTATGCATTAGATGCTGCTGGAAATGAGTTGTGGCGAAAAGTAGCATCTTCACCTACGACAATAAGTGCCTCTATTTGGGGGCTAACTACAGATGAAGCTTCTAATGTTTATTTAACCGGAAGTGCAGGAAATCAATCAATTAATAATCTATATGCTTCCCTTGCTGGTTATACTTTTACACATTCTTTTTCAAGTCCCTATTTAATGAAATTAGATTCTGATGGCAATTTGTTATGGGGAACTAATTTGAACCCTGCTTCAGGATCTAGTCTAAATGATTGTGGAGGTTGTTTCGGAAGAACTGTTGCCATCAATGATGATGAGGTGTCTATCGCTGGTAGTTTAGAATCTAATTCATGGGGAAATCTAACGATGCCACGAGTATATGGAGATGGTCCGGCCCCGGTATTGGTGAGATTTAATAAAGAAACCGGAGAGCCCATTGCTATGAATGATATTAAAGATGTTTTGGGCGTTAATTCCTCTGAAGAACTCATGACAGTAGCTACTGATTTAAATGGTAATTATGTTGTGGGTGGTTATGCCCGTAGCACTATTTTTTTGAATCATCCCAGTATTGCACCTTTAACTACTAATGGCGGTTACAGCGATTTTTTTATCGCCAAGTTAGGTACAGGACCTTGTGAACCGCTTTCGGTTGATGAACCAATAAAAAATAAAATAAAGTTTTATCCAAATCCAACCGGAGGTATGTTGAATATAGAAGCTGAAAACTTGCGAAGTTATGCGGTTTATAATTTATTGGGTCAGGAGTTGATGAAGGGGGATTTCAATGGCAATAACAATTTCAGTATCAATTTGGAGGTGTTGAGTAGGGGAACTTATTTGGTGCGGTTTGTTGGTTTGGATGGTGAGGTGGTTACGGAGAAGGTGATTCGTGAATAGTTTAGATTGCTAATACAACTTATGATCATGGTAAAAAAACAACTACAATACCTATGTTCTATTTTTTTTATTCTATTCTCTATTTTCTCCTTTTCTCAGGACTACCAATGGCAGTGGGCACATCGAGGCGGTGGAAATCAAAATGCGGGGAGTAATGCCTCTTGGCAGGCGAGTTTGGAACAAATTTTTGATGTCAAAATAGACCAGTTTAATAATTATTATTTTGCGGGAACAGTCACCAATTTCAATCCAGAGTTTATGGGAGAGTCTATCACAAAATATGGCACTAATAATACACAAACTGATATTTATATCGTTTCTACTGACTGTGAAGGTAATTTTCGCTGGCATACTACTTTAGGTGGTGAAGCTAGTGTATCTTATGTATCAATGGATTTAGATGACCTTGGTGGTTTGTATATTTCTTTTACTACTGCTAATTTTTCAAGGATCAATAACACCAGCATACCTCCTCATTATGCTCCAGGTGTTTCCTTAGGAGTTGGAACTTCAAATACTCCCAATCCTAACAATAGATCGATTGCTTTGATTAAATATGATACAGATGGTAATTATTTATGGCATAGGCTACCTCAAGATGAAAATGTCACTACTGTTCCTACCCCTGGATTTTTTGACACAAGAGGACTTGGATATTCTTTAATTGCAGAGCCGGATGGCACTATTCATTGGCATTGCCGATTTGCACCGGGTAATCATTTGAATGGTCAACTTGTTGTTCCAACTGATTTAACAGAATATCACGCTATCTTAAAGTATGATAAAGACGGGAATTATCTCAGTCATATCCCGCTACCTTTTACAGGAGGAGCAGGAACCAATAGAACTAAACTTTACCGTGACCCGCTAAATGATAGATATTACTTTTTTATAACAACTGTAAGTTCAAGTGGTCTTGAACCGACCACATGGGAAGGTGAAACGCTTAATACAGCAGGAGCGGTTTATGCTTTGGATGCTGCCGGAAATGAGTTGTGGCGTAAAGTAGCTTCATCGCCCTCCTTAATCAGTGCCACGATATGGGGACTTACTACTGATGAATCCTCTAATGTTTATCTAACGGGAAGTGCAGGAAATAATACGGTTAGTAATTTATATGCTTCTTTAGGGGGCTATACCTTTACCCAGTTTTCATCAAGTCCTTATTTGATTAAATTAGACCCTCAAGGTAACTTGTTATGGGGAACTAATTTGAATCCTGCTTCTGGCTCCAGTCTAAATAGCTGTGGAGGTTGTATTGGTAGGTCAATAGCTATCAATGGTGATGAGGTGGCTATAGCCGGTAGTTTAGAATCTAATTCATGGGGAAGTTTATCGATGCCACGAGTATATGGAGATGGTCCGGCACCGGTGTTGGTGAGATTTAATAAAGAAACCGGAGTTCCCATTGCTATGAATGATATTAAGGATGTTTTGGGAGTAAACTCCTCTGAAGAATTAATGACCGTAGCTACTGATTTAAATGGTAATTATGTTGTGGGTGGTTATGCTCGAAGTACAATATTTTTAAATCATCCCACTATTGCTCCTTTGACTACTAATGGCGGTTATAGCGATTTTTTTATTGCTAAGTTAGGAACCGGGCCTTGTGAACCACTTTCGATTGATGAACCTGTTCAAAATAAAGTAAAACTTTATCCCAACCCAACCGGAGGTATGTTGAATATAGAAGCTGAAAACTTACGAAGTTATGCGGTTTATAATTTATTGGGTCAGGAGTTGATGAAGGGAGATTTCAATGGCAATGGCAATAACAATTTTAAAATTAATATGGAGGTGTTGAGTAAGGGGACTTATTTGGTGCGGTTGGTTGGTTCGGATGGAGAAGTTGTGACGGAGAAAGTGGTGAGGGACTAGTTCTTAAACAAAAAAACCTATCCAAAAAATGAACAGGTTTAGGGTTGGGTATTTGGATTTGGAATTATCTAGATTTCAATTTTCACTCGCCGGTTGATTTTGTTGAGGAAGTCGATGTATTCCTGCAGCTCGTAGAGGTGGACTAAATTTTGAGGGTTTTCGGGTAGCTGGGCCAGTTGGACCAAGGAAATTGTTTTTTTGAAGTTTTCTTCCCCAATCAGGTCTTGGATTATGATGTAAACGGCTTCGTCGATAGCATCGTTGTCAAAATGGTATTTGTAGTTTTTTAAATAGACTACAATTTTCATTTTCTTTTGAAAGGTGTTAAATTCTAATGGTTTGAAATAGAGTTCACTTGTTTTGAGTTCAAAGTCTTGGAAAATGTACGGATTGTCAATGCCTTGTTTAAACATTTCAATATCTTCATTTGGTTTTATAAAAGCCTGAAAATTCCAATGTGTCGATTTTGGGGCATTGTTGATTAAACCATTTACTTTTGGATAAAGTTTTCTGTAGCCGTGTGCTGTGATGATTAACTTCACTTTTTCGTCGTTTGATTTTTTTCCGACTAAAATAAATCCAATTCTTTTTGAGACGTAACTTAATTTTCTGTTGAGCTGATTAAATACTTCATCATGTTTTGAGTTCAAAGTAAAAGCTTCCAAGATTTGAACTTCGTTTTGACCAAACCATTTCCAAAATGATTTAATTGTTCTGAGCATTGCCGGTGTGATTTGTTTTTTCATAATTTAATAATTTAGCGTTTATCAATTGAATCTTTGTTGAAAGCAATCAGGTTAAACATCTGACGCATTCTCGAGCGAACCCGGTCGCCGTAAAAAGCTTCGAGTTCCGAAGCTGACAAGTTTGTGGTGACGTGTGTCATGGTTTTGTTGTGGATGAAACTGTCGTAACGGGTTAAAATGATTTCTGCCATGACGTTGCATTCGTTACCAAAGTGTTTGATTTGTTTTTCAGTTCCGAGGTCATCAAAGCAAAAGGTATTCATTCGCGATTGTTTGATTTCTTTTTTGGTGAAAGGCGTGAGAGCTTCATACCCTTTGGCCGCAAATTCAAAAGCAATGTCCCGGCAGGGTTTCATTTTGTAGTCGTAGCCATTTTGAAAAAAGTAGTTGAGTAAAAACATCAACGATGTTTTGCCGCAACCCACCGGACCCGATAGAATAATGCCTTTGTTGATGTTCATGTTCATGGCCGTTGCGGTAACCTCATCGCGAATGGCGTAGATGATTAGTTTTTTAATCACCGGAAGATCATTTTCGTAGACTTTGAATTGACTGCCGAAATGAAAGCGGCCGATGTCCTCGAGTACTTCCACGCATTTGACAAAATCGTAGATTTTGACACCGTTTTGAATTTCAAAGACTTTCTGAATTTCGTTATAGGGGTTCATCGTATTTTTTTTGGTTTGACGTTTTTAAATTACCGGGCACCGGTGTTGCCGCTACTACTTGGATTGGCGTGAAGCTTTGCAGGTTCATGATCCAATTTTTTGCTGAAGCTTGCCAATTTTTCATTTTTGATTTTCCACCTACCAACCAGCCATTGCTTTGGAAATGGTTGAAGAATCGTTCGGCTTCGTTTTCATCCGTTTCCAATGAACTGAAATAGGTTTTGACATCTTCCAACTTCGGCGGAATGATTTCGAAACTTTCTTTTTTTTCACGGAACTTTTTTTTGACAACTTCTTTTTGTTTGCTTTTTATCGGTGTTGTCGAATGCAAGCATTTCTTTTCTTTCGGGTTGAAGTTTAAATGGACTTCTTTTTTTTCGGTTTCTATTTTTTTTTCGAGCGAGTGCCCGTTTGCACTGTTTAAATTGTTTGTATTGTTTATATTGTTTATAGAAGGTACTAGTGCTTGTCTAGGAGTTGGCAAGGTACTTGTCTGGTACTTGTTCACTACTTGTTCAATAGGATGTTCAATAGGTTGCCTACTTTTTGAACTTCTTTGTTCTTTTTTTGTTTGTGGTAATGTGTTGTCTTCTAATTCAATAACCCAAATTAGACTTCCCTTGAATGGATTGTGTGAAGGCTCGTAATTGATGTACCCTTTTTGGTGCAATTCATTGACACATTTGTGGTATGTTGCTTTAGAAAATATTTTACTAATACGCATTACTTCATTGCGAGTGATGCTAATCGGATTTTGAAAACGGTTGAGGTTCCAGGATTGAAAAAGTGCCATGTAGAGACTGACGTGGGTTGGGTTGAGGTCTGTGTCGTGGACTATTTTATTGAAGAAAGCGGAGAGGTGTTTGATGTAGTTCATTAAAAAAGTTTAAGGGTTTAAAGGTTTAAAAGTTTAAAAGTTAACGGAAGAGGGTTAGGTTTGCGGCTCTTTTGGTGCGGTTCATGAGTTTTTCGATGTCTTCGTTTGCGTAATAAATGGTGCCGCCGACTTTGGAGAAGGTCAGGTTACCACTTATGCGGAGGTTTTGGAGGGTGCCGTGTGAAATTTGGAGTAGTTCGCGGACTTCTTTTGATTTGAGCCACTTTTGATTCTTTTGTGGGGATGCGTTGATAATACCGGTGATTTCTTTTAAAAGTTCGTGACGGAATTCATTTAGGTCTTCTTTGGTGATTACTTCGATTGCCATGATAATTGATTTAAAGATTTGTTTGGCAAAGAGAAGACATAAACAAATACTAAAACAGTTCAGGGGGTTGTACAACCCCCTTCAAAGTGCCGTGAATAGTGACAACTTTCATAAAAAGTTTTTTAAAATCGGTTTAAAATGATTAGAATCAGGATGATTTGTATAAATTTGTGAAAGAATAAATATTTGAAGGAAACTTCAAGAACATATATAGCGAAAGTTATTTAGAGCATCAGAAAACCGGCAAACTTCTTTGATACAGCTCACGAATATAACTGTTCGCCTACGCAATGCGTGGGCTCGGTTTATCGTGGCTGTGGGTGCTTGCCGGTACCTCTGATGCTGATGATCGATGTCCCACGCAGTTTGTTTCTGTACGATGGGAATTAAAAAATATAACCTATGAGAGAGCAACATAATTCCCAAGTTAGTCCAGCATTGGCCACCTTTATGCGAGTCAATGCTATAGCTTCCTTAAAAGAGCTACTCCTGATACCTGATGAAGTTCTCGTAGAAATGCCAGGTTTTGGATGGCATTTACTGAAAGAAATTTTACTACTTCGTAAGATTCAATAATTCGATGATTTTTTCTTTTATGGTGTTTTTGGTTGATGTTTCCACGTTATAGAATTTTGAGCTCAAACTATCTATAGAAATGTTATCCGTACCATTTGTTTTAAAGTTCTCTGCAATCATTCTGAAGACATCTCTTTGGTTCGCATGTTTGATGATACCCGTTTTCATTAAGATACTTACAAAGTAGCTTATTTGGGCCACCGATAAACCAATGAGAATTTTGTTTTTCACTTCCATTGGTTTTATCGCTAATTGGTTCTTACCAGTAAGGTTAAGCTTGCGGTTTAGGAATTCAATTTCTTCTTCAATCCAATTGCATATTTGGACTTTACTATCAGGGAGTTTATGGTTGAATGCTTTTATGATTTTACTTTGATGTTGGTTGAATTTTTTGAGTTTCTTGTATAAAAGTTCCAATTGTTCAAAATCCGATTCACATTTGTTCAATTCTGCTTTTAATTTATTTGTCTTATAATCAAAATACTTGAATGAATTCAAGTTGAGGTCAAGTAACCATTCTTCAATTACGGAATCATTCACCAGGTTTGGGTTTTCATGTAACAATAGCGTCAATTCATAAATGTATTCTATTGCATAATTGAATTGGTAATAGGTAATCTGATTTTGGATGTTGATGGTTGAGAGTATAATTATTGGTTCAAATATAATTTTGAGCAGTTCCTGGTTCATTTCCTTTGCCATTAATGAGTCTCTCACAAAATCTAATTTTGGTTTTATGGCATACTCATTCATCAGCACTGTTCGCTGTGGCACCTTGATGTTGACATTCAAATACTCATTGTATTCTTTTTCAATAAATACTAACAGCTTTTCCAAATTGCTATAAATGGTTTTCAGGCAGTCTGTAGTATCGAAGTCAAGCGAATACTCATATAGTTCATTGTTGGTTTCCGGATTAATCTTTTTGATCAGTTTGTTCAACTGGCTTTCCATGGCCAATTGGTTTTTATGAATGTAGTGCTCAATTTTTAAGGTTGATTTCAGCTTGAACACTTTTTCTTTGATGGCTAATTTGATATTTTGGTTTTCCAACTTTAGAGATTGATGGCAATAGAGAAAGAAACGTTCTTTTGGGTTTAGCTTTGTAATTGCACATTTTTCACACACATAAAATGTGTTTGGATATTCTGGATCAATTGCAAAGTAAATTGTTTCACCTGTAAATTCTATATGCTTTTTTAGAATTGGTAAGTAAATTTCAAAATCATTTAAATCAAAAATTGTCTTTAACTCCAAAGGCTTTACTTTGGGGTGGAATGAATGAAATGGTTTACTAATTTTGAGGGATTCAGTCCCTTGTCGATTAGTAATCACAACCTTATAAATCCGTAACGATTCGGATTCATGTTTAGAAAGTTCTTTAATTATTTCCTTATTGGAAATAATTGAATGTGCATAAATCTGACGTAAAATAGCGTCATACGATTCAAGTAGGTAAGCAGATTTCATAGTAAGCAAAAAAAATCCTAGCGTTAATTAAACACTTTTAAAAACTAGAAGTAAATTTGTTTTTGGATTTTTAGTCAATTCACAACACTATGGGCAATAGTGTTGTTAAATTTGTCGCAATTTAAAAATTTATTTACAATTGTTTAACTTTTCGTACAAAAAATCGATTAACTGACATCTTGGTTTTTTAACTCTTTAGCAATCATTATGTTTGAAAATTTATCTTTTAGTATTTTCATGTCCTCACTTACTTTTTTATCTAATACTTTGGCATAATGTTGGGTTGTTCGGAGGTTTTTATGCCCAAGCATTTTGCTTACCGATTCGATGGGTACACCGTTGGTTAGGGTTACCGTGGTGGCAAATGTATGACGGGCAATGTGAAAGGTTAGTTCTTTGTTGATGTTGCATACAGCTGCTATTTCTTTTAAATACGCATTCATTTTTTGGTTACTCAAGATTGGTAACAGTCTATCCTGGTTGTTTGCTTGTGGATGGTTTTCGTATTTGTCGATAATCATTTGCGTAACCGGAAGGATTGGAATTTTGGAGGCACTTTCGGTTTTTTGACGGTGGGTGAATATCCATTTCTCGCCATCAATTCCGATGCTTACATGGGATTTTGTTAGGTTCTTGACATCAATATAAGCCAAGCCCGTAAAGCAGCTAAAAAGGAAGATATCACGAACTAAAGAAAGTCGGTCAGTCCCGAAGTCTTTATTAATGATTTCTTGGATTTCTTCTTCAGATAGGTAGACACGGTCGACTTCTTTGACTTTTCCCTTGTAGTTTAAGAAAGGATCTTTATCTATCCAGCTATTTGCATAGCATTGCTTGATGATTTTTCCAAAGTTTCTAATGTATTTTATTGTAGAATTGTTGTTGCAGTTTTTTACTTTTCGTAAGTAAAAATCAAAATCATTGATGAATGCGATATCAACTCTCTTTATTGAAATGTCATCTACCTTATATTGATATTTCAAAAATTCCTTTGTATGACCGATGGTAGTTTCATACTTTTTGAAAGTATTGTTTGCATATTCTTTACCCACTAATTGTTTGATACGCTTGTTGTGCTCCTCAAAAATTACAATTAGTTTACGTTCTTTTTCTTCTATACCTAAAAGTTTGTTTTTGAAAGTTTGAGCGGTAATTTCTTCATCGTTATTGACCATCCATTTTTCAATTTCAAAAACTTTATTTTTGAGCATGTCAAGATGACTATTAATTAAACGGGCTTCAACATTTGAACCCCTAATTTTGCCTCCTGAGGAATTCCATTTCGTTTTTTCTACAAGTCGAGAAGTACTTAGTTCAATTCTAGTTCCGTTAATTGTTATCCTTTGATAAATTGGTAACAATCCATCCTTAGTAGCTTTTGTACTTTTTACAAAAAAAAGTATAGATAATTTATGTTTCATTTTAGGTAACCTTTTAGATTAAACAATTTACATTTTTTTGTCTTTACTGTCAAGATGTTCATCTTTTGAACCTCTTGCCATTAAAGGGCTGGCGTGAAATTCGGTGTCCCAAAATTTGATTTTTATGGGGACACCGATTATAGCACCTAAAGAATGATTTAATTTGAATAAATTACGAAGTGTACCAAAACATAAAACCCTGCAAATCATAAGATTTGCAGGGTTTTAGTCAATAATGTAAGTAATACTGTGGAGTCGGAGAGAATCGAACTCTCGTCCAAACAGGCAACCAAAGAGCTTTCTACGCGTTTATCCTCTGATTGAGTTTTCGACAAAAAGCAAGGCCAAAGGCAGCCACTTCTTGCTTAGCTTAATAAGTGTCAGAAGGGATTCAAAGCATTACCCTTCCTAGGTTTATTTTTACGGTTCACCTGTTTCAAACGCCACAAACCAAGGCTTTCGAGGTGAATCCAGCTTTCCTACCTAGTAGGAACGAGGCAAATCTTACTATAATTCAGATTAAGCAGCTAAAGCGTAATTATTTTCGCCGTTTATAAGTTGTGAACCTTGATATTTACGAGCCAAATGTCCAATGCTCGACGTGCTTACCGTCTAGTTCCACCCGCTGTCAAAACCGGTCGACCCCATTTTTTCTGTTTTTTATTAACAATTGTCTGTTATCCACTGCTTGTATCTCGCAACCCGCAACTCGTAACTCGCAACACAATTCATTATCAAAAACCAGACCACAAAGATACATGAAAATTTGGCAGAAATAAAACTTGCCTGACTTATTCTATAATGTTACATTTGAAACAATTTTTAAATATTGCACTAAAAATATCACAAATGACATTCGGAATCATCAAAGAACGCAAAAACCCACCCGATAGAAGAGTTGTTTTCACCCCGGAAGAACTAGTCCGATTACAAAATCAATTTCCGCAAGCGAAGATAAAAATAGAAGCCTCAGACATCAGAGTTTTCCCCGATACCGCCTACGCTGACCTAGGCCTCGAAGTAACAACAAACATGACCGATTGTGATGTGTTAATTGGTGTAAAAGAAGTACCCGTAGAAGCTTTACTTCCCAATAAAAAGTATTTTTTCTTCTCCCATACCATCAAAAAACAGCCGCACAATAGAAAGTTATTACAGGCTATCCTTGATAAAAACATTGAACTATACGATCACGAAACCATCGTCGATGCTCAGAACAAACGCCTAATCGGTTTTGGCAGATACGCCGGAATCGTCGGCACCTATAATGCCTTCAGAGGCTTCGGAATCAAATATGAATTGTTCTCCATCCCAAAAGCCGAAACATTAAAAGGAAAAGATGAGTTAATCGCAAAGCTAAAAAGACAAATACTCCCTCCAATCAAAATAGTACTCACCGGAAAAGGGAAAGTAGGCATGGGAGCAAAAGAAATTCTCGACGCCATCAAGATAAAAGAAGTATCAGTCGATAACTTCTTAAACAAAACCTATTCAGAACCCGTCTATGTTCAAATCGACGTATTAGATTACAACAAACGAAAAGATGGACAACAACTGGGAAACAACGATTTTTATAAAAACCCCCAAGATTACACCTCTGATTTCGAACGGTTCACAAAAGTGTCAGATGTTTTCATCGCCGGTCATTTTTATGGAAACAATGCTCCCCACATTCTTACCAATGATATGCTCAAAGCCGCTGATTGTAAAATCAAAATCGTCGCTGATATTTCCTGCGATGTCGACGGTCCAATAGCTTGCACCATCAAAGCTTCCACCATCGCCGCCCCATTTTTTGGTTATTTACCACTAGAAAGCAAAGAAGTTTCCTATACCCATCCGGCCGCAATTTTAGTCATGAGTGTCGATAATTTACCCTGTGAATTACCAAAAGATGCCAGTGAAGGTTTCGGCGAAATGTTTATGGAACATGTAATCCCCGCTTTTTTTAACGGTGATAAAGAAGGCATTTTACAACGAGCAAAAATCACCGAATCCGGAAAACTAACGCCCCGTTTCAGTTATTTACAAGACTATGTAGAAGGTAAATAAAATACAAAAATCACCCGTTTACTTCACCTAATTAAATGGTTTAGTCCAATTAGTTTTTTTACATTTGAGGAATATTAAACCCAATGTTGAAAAAATATTGCCTTTATCTTTTCCTTTTATGGAGTTCCTTGAATTGTTTTTCACAGGAATTACTTCCTTTTGTCGAAAATTTCACCAAATCAAACTATAACGGTGACAATCAAATTTGGAGCGTAACCCAAGGGAATGATAATGCGATGTATTTTGCCAATAATCATTATTTTTTAAGGTACAATGGCGTCAAATGGGATAAATATATCCTACCCAACAAAACAATTATTCGGTCTGTTTTATCTGATGGCAACAGAATTTACTGTGGCTCCTACACTGAATTTGGTTATTGGATTAGAACTAACGGTGAAATGATTTACCACTCCCTAAGTAAAGGAAAGGGATTGTTTTCGGGCTATTCGAACAATGAAGAAATCTGGAAAATATTTAAATTCAACAACACCATTTACTTTCAGTCATTCAATGACCTTTTCGTTTATAACGGCAAGACCATTGAAAAAATCAGAATACCATTCCAAATTTCTTATTGTTTTGTCGTAGATAATAAAATCTATGCCGCATCCGTCAGAAATGGAATCTATGAATTTGAAAACAAAAAATTCACCAAAATTGAAAAGTGGAAGATTGTCGAAAATAATATCGTTCATTCCATTGAAAAAAACCAAAACACCCTTTTTGTTTTTACTCAAAAAAATGGCGTTTTCGTAGAAAGAAACGGGGAATTATTTTCATGGCAAAACAGTTTAAATGAAGAGTTGAAAAATGAAATTATCATTGTGGCAAAGTTCATTGATTCCAATCGATTAATTATAGGAACTGCTTTTAAAGGATTATATTTAATTGATACTAAAACTGGCACTTTTCAAAACATCAGCCGGAATAATTCACTCAAAAACAACTCTGTTTTAAGTATCGGATTAGATAAAGAAAATGACCTTTGGCTAGGTCTCGACAACGGAATATCACACATCGAAATCAATTCACCCTATTCCATATTTTCAGACAATACAGGAATTTTAGGCTCTGTTTATTCCGTTTCATTCTTGAACGACGGCTATTTGTTAGGCTCAAATCACGGAGTTTTTAAATACAATAACAAACAGTTAGAACTACTGCCCAATTCTCAAGGTCAAGTCTGGGATATTCAAAAAATAGATAATCAATATGTAATTGGACATAACGACGGTACTTTTTTATATGATAACAATCAACTCAAACGAGTAAATGCGGTGAGCGGTGGCTGGAAACTTTTAAACAGCAAGTTTGATTCTAAACTATATCAGGCAAATTATTCCGGGATTGTAATGTACAACAATCCAACTGATTTAACCCAATATGAAATCATCCGGAATTTGACCAAACCCATTAAAAATATTGCTCAAAACAAACCATATGAACTTTGGGCGGTCGATAATTACAGAAGTTTATATCGAATTAAGTTCAAAAAGGACTATCAACTAGATAAAATTGAAAACATTACTCAAAAAAACAATATCAAAAATGATTTTGAAGTAAAGCTTTTTCATTTTAAAAATGAGATGCTGTTTTTCATTGATAATACTTGGTATCATTACAATTCACTGGCAGAAAAATTAGAAAAGAATAGTTTATTTAATCAAAATTTTTCAACGGTTACAGAGTTCGTTCCTGTAGATGATGAAAACTTTATTTTGCTCAAAGACAAACTGTTATATATTATCCATCAAGTAGACGGAAAGTTTATTTGGGAATTAATTCCTGAAAAATACTATGAAGGAAAAATCATTAATCAAGACACAAAGGTTTTCAGAAAAGGAAATCAATTAATCATGAATTTGGATGATGGGTTCTTTACCTTTCAATTGAAAAATTCTAAATTGAAAAAGCAAAATGTAGTAATTGAAGCTTTCAGTCAAGGTACTAAAATCAAAGAGAACGAAACAATTAGACATAATCAATCACTCGAAATTAATGTCATTTCAGAATATTTCGGATACAACCGTTCCGGATTATTTTATAAACTAAATGGTTTAGATGCTTTTCAACCCATTCAAAACGGGAATTTGATATTGAACAACCTTTCCAGCGGTAATCAAAAATTAGAAGTTTTTTACAATAATGGTGAAAATTATAAGCTAATTTCAAACTTTAAGTTTGCGGTTGCTAAACCTTGGTATTTTTCAATTTGGATGATACTGATCTATTTTTCATTAATAGCTGGTACTTTTTTCCTTTATTACAAATGGAATAAAGTGCGGTATCTGGAACAATTAAAATTAAAAGAAGAAGAACTCAAACATCAAAAAGAAATTATACAACTTGAATTAGAGGCTGAAAATAAATTGAAATTACAGGAATATGAAAAACACATTCTGGAAATTCAGGTACAAACGAAAGCAACAGAAGTAGCCGGTAAATCATTATCTATTGCAAAACAATCAGAAATGATAGAAACCATAAAAAAGATATTAGATTCAGAATCTGATTTAGCACAACTGAAAAGTAAAATCAATAAATCAATCAAAGTTAACGCCATCAATAAAAAAGAATGGGAGAGTTTTGAGAAAAATATTTTACAAAGTAATGATGAATTTGTACATCGCTTGACAAATTTATATCCTTCACTTACTTCAAAGGATATTAAACTTTGTATTTACTTAAAAATGAATCTCTCTTCCAAAGAGATTGCACCTTTAATGAATATTTCTTATCGGGGTGTAGAACTTCATCGCTATCGATTAAGAAAGAAATTAGAATTAAATTCAGACGACAACCTGTCTAACTTTATGATTAATTTATAAAAAATCTTTTAAATTTATCATTTAATCAATTTTTACTTTAAAAAGTTAAAGAATTATTACACATCATTACTACATCAAATCGCTAATTAAACGATGTGTTTTTAATGATTATTTTTAATTATATATTATTAAAAATCAAGTAAATAAAAAATATTTTTATTGAAATGATGTAGTACTGTAGTAAATTAATTAATACAACTATATCGTTTTAGTTAGTATATTTACACAACTAACACAAACAAACTACATTTTTTATGAAAAGGTATTTACTAATAATAGTAGTTCTATTCATCCAAACATTAATTCAAGCTCAGGAAATTTCAGGTAAAGTAACTGATGCTAGCGGTATGCCGTTGCCAGATGTAATTGTTCTAGTTGTAAAAACACAAGAAAATACAGTAACTGATTTTGATGGTAATTTCAAAATCAAAGTTGAAGTTGGCGATGAAATTCAGTTTTCTATGTTGAGTTTTCAAAAAATAGTAGTGAAAGCTTCACCAAATATGGTTGTTGTAATGAAAGACGATGATCAAAAGCAATTAGGAGAGGTAGTTGTCGTAGGATATGGAACAAAAAAGCTGGGATCCATTACGGGTTCTGTCTCTCAAATAAAATCGGCTGAAATACTTAAGACACCTGCTCAATCTGCTATCCAATCTGTTCAGGGAAAATTAGCTGGGGTAAATATTGTAACAAATGACGAACCGGGTTCAACACCATCCATTCAAATTAGAGGTCTTGGAACTTTGTTGGGAGGTCGTAATCCTTTGTATATAATTGACGGTATTGAATCAACAAGCCTAAACGGATTAAGCCCAAATGAAATCGCTTCCATGGATATTTTGAAAGATGCTTCTTCCTTAGCTATTTATGGTCAAAAAGGTTCTAATGGTGTAATCATTGTCACCACTAAAAAAGGGAAAGAAGGCAAGTTTAAAGTGAATTTCGATTCTTATTACGGACAGAAATTTATTCAACGGGAAGTAAAAATGGCAGATTCTTACCGATTTGTCTATTATAATAATTCAGCATTAGGATCAAGTTCTTATTTTAACTTTGAACAGCCTTACAATACTAATTGGCTTGATGAAATTACCGATACGGGAACCGTGATGAGTAATTTCCTTTCGATTTCCGGTGGAAGTCAAAACGCTAATTATTATTTAGGGTATACAAACTATAAGGAAGAAGGTATTTTGAATGGAACAGATTATGAGCGTAATAATATTAATTCTCGTATGGAAGTTAAATTATTTGATGATCGATTAAAGATATCAAATGCTATAAATTTTTCAATCGTAAAAAACACGCCTAAACCTTTGAGTGCATTTACA
>Ga0209310_1001068_pt1 | contig 22722 bp, 22 predicted proteins | sample AD_UKC030_MetaG_FD_184415 | JGI IMG/M metagenome (GOLD analysis project Ga0209310, IMG submission 184415) | Active sludge microbial communities of municipal wastewater-treating anaerobic digesters from USA - AD_UKC030_MetaG (SPAdes) (version 2) | ecosystem: Engineered > Bioreactor > Anaerobic >...
GATCAATTCGGTCACCGGATGCTCGACCTGAACACGCGTGTTCATTTCGATGAAATAGAACTCGTTGTTCTCGTAGAGGAATTCGAAAGTCCCGGCGCCCCGATAACCGATCTTGCGGCAGGCTTCAGCGCAACGTTCGCCGATGCGATTGATCAGGCGGGCCGGAATGTGCGGCGCCGGCGCTTCCTCGATCACCTTCTGGTGGCGACGCTGCATCGAGCAGTCGCGCTCGCCGAGGTAAATGGCATTCTTGTATTCGTCGGCCAGCACCTGGATTTCCACATGGCGCGGATTTTCCAGATATTTTTCCATGTACACCGCGGGGTTGCCGAAAAAGCTTCCGGCCTCCTGGCGGGTCAGCGCCACGGCATTGACCAGCGCGGCCTCGGTATGCACGACACGCATGCCGCGACCGCCGCCACCGCCCGCCGCCTTGATGATTACCGGGTAACCGGTGGCGCGCGCCATGCGCACGATTTCCTTGGGGTCTTCCGGCAACTCGCCGTCGGAGCCGGGAACGCAGGGCACGCCGGCCTCCTTCATCGAAGCCTTGGCCGACACCTTGTCGCCCATCAAACGGATCGTTTCGGCGCGCGGGCCGATGAAGACGAAGCCGGAAGTCTCGACGCGCTCGGCAAAATCGGCGTTTTCAGACAGGAAGCCGTAGCCGGGGTGGATCGCCTCGGAATCGGTCACTTCGGCGGCCGAAATGATGGCCGGAACATTCAGGTAACTCAGGGCCGACTGCGCCGGGCCGATACAGACCGATTCGTCGGCCAGTTTGACGTACTTGGCTTCGCGATCGGCCTCGGAGTGCACCACAACGGTCTTGATGCCCAGTTCGCGGCAGGCTCGTTGTATGCGCAAGGCAATTTCGCCCCGGTTGGCGATGAGAATTTTCCCGAACATGACGCGATCAGCCGATCACGAACAGCGGTTCGCCAAATTCGACCGGCTCGCCATTGTCGAGCAGGATGGCCTTGACCACGCCGGAAGCATCGGACTCGATTTCGTTCAGGAGCTTCATCGCCTCGATGATGCACAACGTGTCGCCTTCCTTGACGGTCTGGCCAACCTGGACAAAGGATTCGGCACCCGGCGACGGCGAGCGGTAGAAGGTACCGACCATCGGCGCCTTGACGACATGCCCTTCCGGCAGATCATCTTCGTCATCCAGATTGACCGAGGAGGTACCGGCCGGCGCGGCACCGGCCACCGGCATAGCCGGCGGCAGCGCGTACTGCATGGGTGCAGCGGCAACCGCACCGTAATGCTTGGCGATGCGCACTTTTTCTTCACCTTCGGTCACTTCCAGTTCGGAAATACCGGACTCCTGAACGAGGTCGATGAGCTTCTTGAGTTTACGCAGATCCATGGATACTCCCTTCTGTTTTGCGTCGTTTTGACGCAAATGCCGGCAAATTGCCGGACTATTCGATATTGAGCTTGTTAAGCAGATATTCGAGGGCCAGCAGATAACCCTCATGACCCAGGCCGCAAATCACGCCGACGGCCAGGTCGGAAAAATAGGAATGATGCCGGAACGACTCGCGGGCATGTACGTTCGAGAGATGTACCTCGATGAACGGAATCGTTACCGCCGCCAGCGCATCGCGCAGCGCCACGCTGGTGTGCGTATAGGCCGCCGGATTGATGATGATGGCGCGCACGCCCTGTTCTCGGGCAGCATGGATGCGCTCGATCAGGGCACCTTCGTGATTGCTCTGGAACGCTTCGAGCTCGACCCCGGCATTCTCGGCCATGCGCGCCAGCGCCACATTGATGTCGGACAGCGTGAGCTTGCCGTAATGTTCCGGCTCACGAGTGCCAAGCAGGTTGAGATTGGGCCCGTGCACCACCAGGATGCGGGGCTTGTCGACCGGCTTGGAAGCGGTTTTTTGCTTCTTCATGGCTGCAAGTTTGCCGCAAATCGCCGCATTTTGTCCAGTCTTACTCCGAAAGTAATGCTCTCAGGGCATCGGCGCGAACGCGTTCGCGCGGGCGTCCGTCGCGATGTTTCAGCACCACGCGCTCCAGTTGCGGCGGGAAGATGACCAGATTGGCATCCGCCGTATCGGTTTCCATCACCAGCACCGCTTCGGCACGGTCATTGCGCGGCTCGACATGCTCGAAAACGATGCCCTGATTGAGCAGAAAAATCTCTACTTCCTTGGCGCTGTCGGCAAACAACAGGATATCGATGTGCGAATGCTCGCCGGCCGTGCCATCAAGTACCGAACCGGCAAGGTAGGGCGAATAGTCGACGAGCAGGTCCAGCAACCCCAGCGCCGTCTGGCGCAGTGCAAGAATCAGTTCGGCGTGGCCCTCTTCCTGATACAGGCTGCGGTAGGCACGCAATTCAGCCTCGATCTCCGCATTGTCCGGGTAGGCCGTATGCTCGGACAGCCCCAACTGCCGAGCCGCCTTGCGCTTGGCGTGATGAAAATCGGTAATACCATCTTCCGCCATCAGGCGTGCAGCGGCGCTGGCAATGCTGGCCCGGGCGCTGCTATTGGTACGGGGCCGTTCATGACGGGTCATGGGGGCTCGATCAGGGTAAAATCGCCCCCATTTTAACGGGTCTATGTGACATGCACATTCATATTCTGGGAATCTGCGGGACTTTCATGGGCGGCCTCGCCCAGTTGGCGGTAGCCGCCGGCCATCGTGTCACCGGCTGCGACGCCAACGTCTATCCGCCGATGAGCGACCAGTTGCGTGCCGCAGGCGTCGACCTGATCGAAGGCTTCGACCTCAGCCAACTGGCGCAGCAACCCGATGCTTTCGTGATTGGTAACGCCATCTCGCGCGGCAATCCACTGCTCGAAGCCATTCTTGATCAGGGCCTGCCTTATGTTTCCGGCCCGCAATGGCTGGCCGAACACGTGCTGCAGGGGCGCTGGGTGCTCGGTGTCGCCGGCACCCACGGCAAGACGACGACCGCTTCGATGCTGGCCTGGATTCTCGAAGACGCCAACATGGCGCCGGGCTTCCTGATCGGCGGTGTACCGCTCAACTTCGGCGTCTCGGCCCGCCTGGGCGACACACCCTTCTTCGTCATCGAGGCCGACGAATACGACACGGCCTTCTGCGACAAGCGGTCCAAGTTCGTCCATTACCGGCCACGGACCGCCGTGCTGAACAATCTTGAATTCGATCACGCCGACATCTTCCCTGATCTGGCGGCGATCGAAACGCAATTTCACCATCTTGTACGCACCTTGCCCCAATCCGGGCTGATCGTTTCCAATGCGGGTGAGACCAGCCTCGAACGCGTGCTGGAGCGTGGTTGCTGGACGCCGGTCGAGCGTTTTAATGATCCCGCCGGCTATCGGGTGACGGGTGACGATGCCCGGGGCGAGTTGGTCCTGCATGGCCCCGAAGGAAGAATCGGCCGCACCGTCTGGCGACTGTCCGGCGAGCATAATCGTACCAACGCCTGCGCCGCCTTGCTTGCGGCTCGCCATGTCGGCGTATCGCTCGCCCACGGGCTGGATGCACTGTCGCGCTTCGTCAATGTCAAACGGCGCATGGAAGTGCGCGGTGAAGTACGCGGTGTCACGGTCTATGACGATTTTGCCCATCATCCGACGGCCATTGCCACCACCGTCGCCGGCCTGCGCCGCAAGGTCGGCCCTGCCCGCATCCTGGCTGTGCTCGAACCGCGTTCGAACACCATGAAGCTGGGGACGATGAAAGCGCAGTTACCCGAGAGCCTGCGCGAGGTCGACATGGCTTTTTGCTACGCCGGCAATCTCGGCTGGGATGCCCGCGAGGCGCTGGCCCCGATGGGCGAGCGCGCTATCGTCGAAGAGGACCTGGCTCGCCTGGTCGACCAGATCGTCATCGCCGCGCAGCCGGGCGACCACATCCTGGTCATGAGCAACGGCGGCTTTGGCGGCATTCACGGCAAGATACTGGCGGCACTCTCCGAATAAACGCCCACCCAACAAATCCGCGGCTCATTGCTGCGGTCAACGGCAAAAAAGAGGTAAAAATGAAAAAGGCGCGGCGAGGTTTCCCTCCCGCGCCTTTTTATTGTGTGGAAATCAGCGTTCCGTCGATTCCACGACGGCCAGTGCCGTCATGTTGACCAGGCGGCGCACGGTGGCGGTCGAGGTCAGCACATGCACCGGGCGGGCCGCGCCGAGCAGGATGGGGCCGATGGTCACGCCTTCGCCACCGGTCATCTTGATCAGGTTGTAGGAAATGTTGGCGGCGTCGATGTTGGGCATCACAAGCAGGTTGGCCTCGCCCTTGAGCGGCGATTCCGGGTTCGCTTCGCGCCGGATGTCCTCGTTCAAGGCGGCGTCACCGTGCATTTCACCGTCAACCTCCAGTTCGCCGGCTGACATGGCGGACACCAGGCTGGCGGCAATACTCATCTTGCGTGACGACTCTGAACTGCCGGAACCGAAATTGGAGTGCGACAACAGCGCCACCTTCGGGTGACTGCCGAAACGCTTGACCTGTTCGGCCGCCATCAGCGTCATTTCGGCGATTTCCTCGGCGCTCGGGTTTTCGTTCACGTGGGTATCGCAGATGAACAGCGAACGGCCGGGCAGCATCAGGTAATTCATCGCCGCCAGCGTGTTGACACCGTTGCGCTTGCCGATGATCTGGCTGACCACCCCCAGATGATGACTGTACTGGCCGGCCATCCCGCATATCAGGCCGTCTGCGTAACCTAGCTTGAGAAGCATCGCGCCGATCACCGTCGGCTTGCGGCGCAGGGCTTCCTTGGCGATCGCCGGCGTCACGCCGCGGCGGACCATCAGCTTGTGATAGGCCATCCAGCATTCGCGGAAGCGCTCGTCGGATTCCGGATTGACAACATCGAAATCGACGCCCGGCTTGATGCGCAGCTTGGCCTTCTCCAGACGGTGCTCGATGACCGCCGGACGACCGATCAGGATCGGCCGGGCGAACTTCTCTTCGATGACCACCTGAGCGGCCCGCAGCACGCGCTCGTCCTCGCCCTCGGCGAAGATGATGCGCTTGCCCTTGGCCTGACGGGCGGCCTGGAAAATGGCGCGCATGCCGACACCGGTGTGATAGACGAATTCCGACAGCTTGGCGCGATAAGCCGCCCAGTCCGAGATCGGCCGCGTGGCGACGCCAGAGTCCATGGCGGCTTGGGCGACAGCCGGCGCGATCTTGACGATCAGGCGCGGATCGAACGGTTTGGGAATCAGGTATTCCGGACCGAAGGACAGGTCGTGGCCGGGATAAGCCATGGCGACTTCGTCAGTGACTTCGGCTTCGGCCAGCTCGGCAATGGCGCGCACCGAGGCCATCTTCATCTCTTCGGTGATGCGCGTGGCGCCGACGTCGAGTGCGCCGCGGAAGATGAAGGGGAAGCACAGCACGTTGTTGACCTGGTTTACGTAGTCGGAACGGCCGGTGGCGATGATCGCGTCCGGGCAAACCTCCTTGACCAGCTCAGGCATGATTTCCGGGGTCGGGTTGGCCAGCGCGAAAACCATCGGCTTGTCGGCCATGCTCTTGACCATATCCTGCTTGACGACGCCGGCAGCGGACAGACCGAGGAAGATATCGGCGCCGACCATCGCATCGCCCAGCGTACGCTTCTCGGTATTCTGGGCGTAGCGCGCCTTGGTCTCGTCCATGCTGCCCGGGCGACCGACGTAGATGACGCCCTTGGAGTCGCAGATGGTAATGTTCTCGCGCTTGACGCCGAGGTCGCACCACAGGTTCACGCAGGAGATGGCTGCCGCACCGGCGCCGGAGACGACTACCTTGACGTCGTCGATCTTCTTGCCGACGACCTTCAAGCCATTGAGCATGGCAGCGGCGGAAATGATCGCGGTACCGTGCTGGTCATCGTGGAAGACGGGGATATTCATCCGCGCCTTGAGCTTCTCCTCGATGTAGAAGCACTCGGGCGCCTTGATGTCCTCGAGGTTGATGCCACCGAGCGTCGGCTCAAGGGCGGCAATCATGTCAATCAGCTTGTCAGGGTCGTTCTCGGCCAGTTCGATGTCAAACACATCGATACCGGCAAATTTCTTGAACAGACAGCCCTTGCCTTCCATGACCGGCTTGGAAGCGAGGGGGCCGATATTGCCGAGACCGAGCACGGCGGTGCCGTTAGTCACGACACCAACCAGATTGGCACGCGAGGTGTACCAGGCGGCAGTCGCCGGATCTTCGACGATCGCATCGCAGGCGGCGGCGACACCCGGCGAGTAGGCGAGCGCCAGGTCGCGCTGGTTGGTCAGCCCCTTGGTCGGGCGGACGGAAATCTTGCCCGGGGTGGGCCAGCGATGGTATTCGAGTGCGGCTTCGCGCAGGTCCTTTTCCACGAAATCTCCTCTGGTTTTCTGCGGTGGGGAAACCCTGTAGATTACCGGAAAGATCGTGGCCCGGCAAAGCGTAATTATGAATTTCCGGGTCAGAAGCGATACGAAATTGTCAGCCGGAAGGTACGCGGTTCGGCCGGATGAATGTGGCGATCGAAGACCGGTGACGATTCCGCAGCCAGTTGCGAGTCATACCAGTATTCGATGTCGTTCACCTGGCGGTCGAACAGGTTGTAAACATCCAGCGCCAGTTGGGTACGCTGGTCGATCCGGTAGCCGACGCGCAGGTTGGTCAGCGCCGACCCGGACGAACGAACGGAATTGTCTTCGTTCAGCGGCCGCGGGCCGAAGTAGCGGAAGCGCAGGGCGCCGAACCACGGGCCGAAACGATCGAGCGTCAGACCCAGATTGGCGGTGGTGGCCACGGCCCCGGGAATGTAGTCACCTTCGGGCGCGACATCGCGGAAGCGGGCATGCGACCAGGCCAGGTCGGCATCGATGGCCAGCCAGTCAGTTGGCGTATACAGGTTGGTCCATTCGACCCCATAGCGGCGGGACGGGCGGGAAGCTTCCGTGGTCCCGGCATCGCCGACGAACAAGAGTTCGGAGGCCGACTCCAGTTGCCAGAGGGCTACGGTCGACTGCCAGCCGGAGACGATTTCCGAGCGCAGCCCCAGTTCGTAGCCAGTGGTTCGCACCAGCGGCTTGACCTTATCCACCGAAACTGCCGGATCGTTGGGGTCCACCGTGATCGTCGTGCCGCGCGCATCGTTGGAGTGAAAGCCCTGGCCATAATTCAGATAAAGCTCGCTGCGCTGCCATGGCCCCAAGACCAGGGACAGCTTGGGCAGCAACATCTGGTCGTTCGCCGTGCCGGAATTCGCCGGCAGACTGGAGTCGACCGTGAAATTGTAGGCCTCGCCGCGCAGACCGGCAACCGAACGGAACCACGAAGCCCAGCGGATTTCGTTCTGCCCCCACAGCGACAGGCTGCGCTGGGTGACGTTGTCCGCGCGTACCGTGTTCCACGTGGTGCGCGCGCTGGTGTTGTAAAGGCCGATCGGCCGGATGCGGTCCACCCGCCCCTGAATGCCGAAAGCGTTGGCCACTTCGTAGGCACCCCAGCGCTCGAACAGGGTGTGCGAAGCGGAAAATCCACCGGCCTGGCGGCTCTCGCCCTGCTTGAACTGGTCGCCGGTGGCGCAGGTGCCGGTCGCTGCAAAATCGTTCAGGCAGTACTGAAAATTTGACCACAGGTCGAGCCCGGATTTCAGCCACCAGAGGCTGGCGTTGCTCTGGCTCGCCTCGCCGCGCTTCGCCCACTCGCCCGCCAGGCTGTAGCGATGGGTCTCGCCGCCGGTCGTCGAATCCAGGCTTCCAAAGCGGTCGACCGCACCACTGTCGATGGCGCGCCGGGCGATCTGGTCGGTCGAATTCCAGCGGCCACGATAGGCCATGCCGGTCAGCGAAATTCCGTTGTTGCGCGAGCCCTGGCTGTAGCGCAGCACGCCGTTCACCTTGCGATAGTCTTCCGGCTCCTGCCACGGACCATCGTTGTGGAACAGTTCCAGGCCATAGAGCAGGTTGCCTGCGCCAACCGCCGGCGAACCGGCGAGCAGGGTCCGGGCGTAACGGTTCTGGCCGAGGGTCACCTGCGCCAGCGAACTCTCCATCCTCCGGAAATAGTCGATATGCGCTGCCCCGACTGATGAAAAATCGCCTTCGTCGGCGAAATACGGCCCCTTGCGGTAGCTGATGCGGTCGACCAACTCGGGAATCAGGAAATTGAGGTCGGTATAGCCCTGGCCATGGGCGTGTGTCGGCATGTTGACCGGCACGCCACCGACCCAGGTGGCGAAATCGGTGCCGTGGTCCAGGTTGAAGCCGCGCAGGAAATACTGGTTGGCCTTGCCGTCGCCGGCATGCTGGGTGACGATCAGGCCGGGCACCATTTCCAGCGCCTCGGCCGGGCGCAGCAAGGGCACCGCCACCAGGCGCTGGCTGGAAACCACACCCTCGCTGGCGGCGGTCGCGATGCCTTCGAGGTTCTCGGCCCTGGCCCGGACTTCCACCGTCGACAACTCGACAGGCTCTTGCGCGAATACACCGGCGGAAGCCAGAACAAGATAAGAACAACTTAATTTTTTTCTTAACTGCATCGCCAAAAAAAGCCAGTCTCCCGGCCGCTTTCTTCAAAAATCGTTCACGCCATCGCTGGCTGACGCGTCAGACGAACCGCCGTGACGAAGCTGATGGCGACGATCGCCACCAGCGCAAAGCCGAAAATCAGTTCCTTGCCCTCGCTCCAGGCATCAACCGCCGGCGACAGCAGCTTGGCCACGCCAAATCCCGCCACCAGCAGGCTGACACCCGAGACGACCAGCCCCATCACGCGCGACGCGACCAGCGCCACCTGATCGGCGCGGGCAATCAAGCGGGCGATCCACAGGCCGTTGATGCCGTCGGTCAGCAGCATACCGAGGGTGAACAGCAAGCCGAGCACCAAGGCATGCTGCCAGCCGCCGAACTGCGTGGCGGTCAGCGCAAAGAAAGCGGCTTGCGAGAGGGTATCGAACGACAAGGCGAACAGCGCCCCGACGACGGCCACCAGCAGCGGCTGCGAAACCTGGCCGAGACCGCCGAGGAGCCGGCCCTTGAGGCCCACCGGTTGCACCACCTCCCGTGGTCCGGCGCGCAGCACGGCGGCGAGATTGAGGCTGCCAAGGGCGATCAGGAATGCGATGGAAACCAGCGAGCCGACGACGCCAAACCATTCCGGCACCGCCCAATGGCCGGCGATGAGCGAAATCCCGAGGGCGATGCCCACCACCACAGCCCCATGGCCGAGTGAAAAAAGCAGACCGCAATAGCGCGCCATGCGCGGCCGGGCGCGGGTGTTGAAGCGGGTCAGCCCGTCGATGGTGGCGAGATGGTCGGCATCGAAGCCATGCTTCATGCCAAGCACGAAGGTCAGGATCAGCAGGGACAACCAGTCGGAGGACGGCGCGGGGATCACGGCGAACGTATGAAGGAATCAAAATTTGTCATATCGCATGATGCCACGCGAGCGCATCGCTGCCCATACGCACTATTGCGCAAGGTCAACGCAGGGGGCGATAGTGTTTGTGCTTGCTCCCCTGCGGGCCGTGCGTGTGGGCATGCTCGGGTTCGAGCGCAACCACGTTCAGCGCCCCATGTCGAACCCCCCGTTCCGCCATCAAGCTTTCAGCAAAACGGCGAACGGCTGCCGTTTCGCCGCGCAGGACGACCGACTCCAGGCAGTTTTCATGGTCGAGATGGGCGTGCATGGCCGCCACCGTCAGGTCGTGATGGTCGTGCTGCAGGCCGGTAAGGCGCTCGGCCAGTTCGCGTTCGTGATGGTTATAGACGTATGAGAGGTTGGCGACGCAATAGCCGGTTGGCGCCGCCCGCTGGCGATCGCCTTCGATGGCGCCGCGAATCAGGTCGCGCACGGCTTCGGAGCGGTTGCTGTAGCCGCGCTCGGCAATCAGTCGATCGAATTGACTGGCCAAGGATTCATCGAGGGAAATGGTAAAACGGTCCATGGCTGCCTCCCGGGCGAACGATAGATACGAATTCTTGCATACCGATCGGGTTTTTTTCCTTTATGCAGGAATTCTGATGCAAGGCCTGGCGAGGCGAACCACCATCCGACCTGCCAATGCGCATAAACATATAACCTTCGCCCTATTTGTCGCCCCCTCACTCTTGGTTAGGATGTTGCAAAGCAGCAAATAAACAAGGGGTAATCGATGCAACGACAACGCAAGCAGACCGCCGCGCGCCGGCCTCCGCCAACCGTGGCTGCCCGTCCGGAATTCACGGCAGCGGTGCGCTACCACAGCGGCAGACGGGAACTTTTCCGGGTCCGTAACGCCGACGACATGAGCGATGCCCGCGCCGTCGTGCTGGCCGAGCTCGAGAATGTTGAAAGCTTGGTCATCGCGCTGCGCAACTGACGCGCAATTCAACAAATTCGCGGCAACTGATCGCCCGTAAGCCAGTCGACGATCCGTCTGCCGCCGAAAGCAGTCGTCATCTGTACGAAGTGGTGGGGATCTTCATGGACCGAGCCGATGATCGCCGCCTGCGCCCCCAGCGGATGCGCACGCATTGCTGTCAGCAAGCTTTCGGCGTCATTTTCCGCGCAGATCGCCACCAATTTACCTTCGTTAGCAACATATAGCGGGTCCAGCCCAAGAAACTCGCAAGCTGCCGCAACCTGCGGACTGACCGGCACCACTTTTTCCTGCAGCATCATGCCGACACCGGATTGCCTGGCGATCTCGTTGAGCGTCGTCGCCAGCCCGCCGCGCGTCGGGTCGCGCAGCACGTGCAGGTCAGCGCCACTTTCCAGCATGGCGGCAATCAGTCCGTGCAGCGCCGCCGTGTCGGAGACGATGCGCGAGTCGAAGCCGAGGCTCTCGCGCCCGGCCATGATCGCCATGCCGTGGTCGCCGAGGGTGCCGGACACCAGGATGGCGTCGCCCGATCGCGCCCGGGAACCCGACAATTCGCGCCCGGGCGGCACAACACCGACGCCGGTGGTGGTGATGAAGACGCCGTCCCCCTTGCCGCGCTCGACCACCTTGGTATCGCCGGTAACGATAGGCACGCCGGCGGCTTTGGCGGCTGCTGCCATGCTTTCGACGATACGCGCCAGATCGGCCAGCGGAAACCCCTCTTCGAGGATGAAGGCCGCCGATAGCCACAGCGGCTGCGCACCCATCACCGCCACATCGTTGATCGTGCCGTGCACTGAAAGACAACCAATATCGCCACCGGGAAAGAACAGAGGCGACACCACATGGCTGTCGGTGGCCATGACCAAGCGACCGGCCCCCGACGCCGGCAGCACGGCACCGTCGTCGCCCTGGGCCAGCCATTCGTTGCCGAGATGGCGGGCGAACAGCTCGTCGATCAGTTGCGCCATCGCCCGGCCGCCGGCACCGTGCGCCATGTCGACGCGGCCGTGTTTGATGTCGAGCGGCCGCACGTAGTTCTTGCGCGGCTCAGACATCCTTGTAGCGCCCGTAGGTGTAATGGGCGGCACAGGCGCCTTCGGACGAGACCATGCAGGAGCCGATCGGGTTTTCCGGCGTGCATACAGTGCCGAACAGCTTGCACTCTTGTGGTCTTTTGACACCGCGCAGGATTTCGCCGCAATCGCAGCCCTTGTGGTCGGCCACCGGCTGATAGGCAAGCGCGAATCGCCGTTCGGCGTCGAATTCGGCGAATTCCGCACGAAGCCGCCGCGCCGAAAGCGGCAAGGTGCCCAGGCCGCGCCACTCGAAATCTTCCCGCAACTCGAAGACTTCATCCATCAAGGCCTGCGCCTTGCGGTTGCCGTCGCGGTCGACGGCCCGCACGAACTCGTTTTCGACCTCGGCCCGCCCTTCGTTGACCTGGCGGATCAGCATGCGGATGGCCAGCAGCACGTCGAGCGGCTCGAAGCCGGCTATCACCACCGGTTTGCGATACTGCGCGGCGAACGGTTCATAAGGCCGGCTGCCGATGATGGTCGAGACATGGGCGGGGCCGACGAAGCCGTCGAGTTGCAGTTGCTCGTCGACGCCTTCCATGATGCTGGCGATGGCCGGCGGCGTCAGCACGTGGCAGCAAAGTACGGAAAAATTCTTCAAGCCGAGCGCGGCGGCCTGCTTGATGGCGACCGCCGTCGGCGGCGTCGTCGTTTCGAAACCGATGGCGAAGAAGACGACCTGCTTTTCCGGATTCTGCTGCGCCAGCGCCACTGCATCGGCGCACGAATAGATCATGCGGATGTCGCCACCTTGCGCCTTCGCCTTCAGCAGCGACAGTCCGTCCGACGCCGGCACGCGCAGGCAGTCGCCGTAGGTGCAGAGCGTCACGCCGTGCGCCAGCGCCAGGCGGATCGCCTGATCGACGCGGCCGATCGGCAGCACGCAGACCGGGCAGCCGGGGCCGTGGATCATGCGAACGTTTTCCGGCAGCAGATCGGCAACCCCATAGCGTGAAATGGCGTGCGTGTGGCCGCCGCAGAATTCCATGAAATGGTAGCGGCGGTCCGGGTTCACTTCCCGGCCGATGGCGGCAGCCAGCTTTTGCGCGACTTCGCCGTCGCGGAATTCGTCGATATATTTCATCAGTGCAGCGTCGAATCGCCGCCCAGCTGGCCGAGTTCGGCAAACAGCGCGAGCGTCTTGGCGGCTTCTTCCGGGTCGAGCTTGTTCAGCGCGTAGCCGACATGGACGATCACGTAATCGCCGACCGCGACGTTATCGACCAGCGACAGCGAAATCTCTTTCCTAACACCGGCCAGATCGACCACGGCGTTGTCGCCTTCGCGCAGCTCAACGACTTGTGCGGGAATTGCCAGACACATTTACATCTCCTTGAACATCCGCCGCGCCACCCAGCCCTGGCCGAGCGCCAGCCCGCCGTCGTTGGGCGGCGCCTGGCGCGCTTCGAGCAAGGTCGCGCCCGCGTCTTCCAGATGCCCGCGCAGCGCCGACATCAGTACGGCATTCATCGCGCAGCCGCCGCCAACCGCGATTTTTGCCCCTTTTTCCCGGTCGACCGCAGCAAGCGTCCATTCTGCCAGCCCGGCGGCCAGTGTGGCATGGAATAGCGCGGCGCCGTAAGCCGCATCGTCGCAATCGAGCAGGGCGGGCACCAGCGGCGATAAATCGAGCACACCATCGCGCATGCACCAGCCACCGGCCAGCGGCGGCACCGGACCACAGACTGCCGCAAGTCCTTCCAGCTCCATCGCCGCCTGACCTTCGTAGCGCGATGCGGCACGCAACCCGAGAATCCCGGCCGCCGCATCGAACCAGCGCCCGAGGCTGGAGGTCGGTGGGCAACGCAGGTCGCGGGCGAGCATGGTCAGCAACGGGCCGGCGTCGCGTTCCGGGTAAGTTGTTTTCAGCCAGGCGCCGATCCGGTAGCCGAGACCAGCGCCATGCAGGGCCGACACCGCCATCCGCCACGGCTCGCGGGCGGCGCGCTCGCCGCCGGGCAATCTGAGCGGCTGCAAATGGCCGAGCCGCTCGCACTGCGCGCCGGCAACGCGCAACAATTCGCCGCCCCACAGCCCGTCATCCGGGCCGAGACCGACGCCGTCGATAGCCAACCCGAAAACTGGCTCGTTGAGGGCATGTTCGGCGCAGATCGCAGCAATGTGCGCATGATGATGGGCGACTGCCAGCGCCGGAACACCCAACTCGCCGGCCAGTCGCAGCGCCAGATGGGTCGACGGAAAATCCGGATGCAGGTCATGGGCGATCAGGTCCGGCCTGATATCCAGAATGGCCAGCAGATGGGCCACCGTTTCTTCGAGAAAGCCGATCGCCGCCGCGTTGTCGAGACCGCCGATATGCTGCGACAGAAAAGCCTCGCGGCCTTTCAATACGCAGACCGTGTTCTTCAGGTAGCCACCGAGCGCCAGCACGGTCGGCCCGCCATTGGCGAGCGGGATCGGCGCCGGCACGTAGCCGCGGGCGCGGCGAATGAAGGCCGGCCCTTGGGCCGATGCGCGCACCACCGAATCGTCGCAACGGACGACGATGCCGCGGTCGTGCACCAGGAAGGCATCGGCGATGCCGGCCAGGCGCTCAAACGCCTCGTCGTTGCCAATCACCAGCGGCTCGCCGTGCGGATTGGCACTGGTCATCACCAGCAGCAGGTCGCTGGCCTGATCCAGCCAGCCGGTGCCGGCCGGACGCCCGGCCGCTTCGTGCCAGAGCAGCAGATGCAAGGGTGTCGCCGGCAGCATGGCGCCGAGCCAGGAGAGACCGGGCGCGATGCCCGGCAGTTCATCTTGCCCCTTAGCGCAGAGGACGACGGGTGCGGCGGCGTTTTTCAGCAGGCTTGCCTCGGCTTCGCCGATCCGAGCGTAATCGTGCAAGGAGGCGGCATTCAGCGCCATCACGGCAAACGGCTTTTCCTCGCGTTGCTTGCGCCGGCGCAGTTCGGCCACCGCTTGCGCATTGCGCGCGTCGCAGGCGAGGTGAAAGCCGCCCAGCCCTTTGATGGCGACGATTTTCCCCGCGCGCAGCTGGCGCAGGGTTGCGGCCAGAGGATCGCCGGCCAGCGCCTCCCCAGCCGCATCGAGCAGCCGCAGTTGCGGACCGCAATCGGGACAGCAGGTGGTTTCGGCATGAAAACGGCGGTCGACCGCAGCGGCGTATTCGGCGTGACAAGGCGGGCAGAGCGGAAAGACAGCGAGGCTGGTCTGTGCCCGATCGTAGGGGATGCGCCGGCTGACGGTATAGCGCGGGCCGCAGTGCGTGCAGGTGGTGAAGGCATAGCGCCAGCGGCGGCTGGCCGGGTCGCAGATGTCGGCAATGCAATCAGGGCAGATTGCGGCATCCGGGCCGATGGCGGTAGCCACATCGCCGGCCACGCTGTCGAGGATTGCGAAACCTTTCCCCACCACCTCGGCAACCTCGCTTGCGATGGCATCGATGCGCGCCAGGCGCGGCGCCTCGTTCGGCAGGCGAGCCATGAATTCGGGCACTTTTTCGCCGACGACCGCAACACTCACCCCGGCGCCGTCGTTGCGCACCCAACCGCTTAAACCGAGTTCGTTGGCCAGCCGCCAGACGTAGGGACGAAAGCCGACGCCCTGAACCAGGCCGCGCACGCGGAAGAGGCGGCCATTCACGGGCAAAGATCGGGAACAGAGGCTAGCATCGGAAATTGCACCCCCTCGTATCCACCGTCCGTCATCCCTGTGAAAGCAGCAATCTCCTGGCGAAGCTGCTTAGCCGCTTCAGGCTCCGGGTAATGAAAATACGATGCCGGAGAAAACACTGCCAGCGTCAAAGCACGGAGATGTTCAACCTCAACCAATTCAACACGGATCTTTGGATACTTTCCACGCATGGCAAAAATCGTGCAAACTCGGCTAAAACGTCCTAAATGGTAGGCTTCGCGAACCAGTTGCCATCGCCAGTTACGACGCTGGATCTTGATTAGCCCTGTCGCAAGGTCAATATTCACCTGTAACGAACGACGCAACAATTCCGCGTAAGCAAACACAAAGCCCACAGATGCAAAGATGCTAGACCCCCATACCTCCTGAGCGCGTATTTCAGTCAATTGGCCAGAATGAACAAGCAACGCATATCCACAGATTAGCCATAGGCATGCCCCAAAAATCAACTCCCAACGTTGCGGAGCAGGGATTCTCACAAGCTCACTTCGCAGCCAACTGGCGTTCGAGTTCGGCGATCCTTGCCTTGAGGGCGTCGACGATCGTTGAGCGCTTGCCGCGCTGCGCTTCCAGCCCCGACTCGATCCACGAAACCCATGCCGCCAGGCCGTCGCCGCTGGTCGCCGAAACGCGGAAGATGGTCAGCTCCGGATTGACCCGGCGCGCGTTGGCCTCGGCCAGATCGGCGTCGAATTCGAGGTAGGGCAGCAGGTCGCACTTGTTGAGCAGCATCACATCGGCGGCACGGAACATGTCCGGGTACTTGAGCGGCTTGTCCTCACCCTCGGTAACCGACAGGATGGCGACCTTGTGGTGTTCGCCAAGGTCGAAGGCGGCCGGACAGACGAGATTGCCGACGTTTTCGATCAGGAACAGCGATTCGTCGGACGGCTGCAGGCGCTCCAGCGCATGGCCGACCATGTGGCCGTCGAGATGGCAGCCCTTGCCGGTGTTGATTTGCAGCGCCGGTACACCGGTGGCGCGGATGCGCTCGGCGTCGTTGGAGGTCTGCTGGTCGCCCTCGACGACGCTGATCGCCACCTTGTCCTTCAGCAGTTCGATGGTTTTCACCAGCAGCGTGGTTTTGCCGGCGCCCGGGCCGGAGACCAGATTCAGCGCAAAAATGCCGCGTTCGTCGAAGTGCTGACGGTTTTCGGCGGCATAGCGATTGTTCTTGGCGAGAATATCCTGTTCGATCTGCACCATGCGCGACTGGCTCATGCCCGGCACGTGGGCGCGGGCCGGGCCTGCCCCAAAATCGAGATCGCTGCCGACCCCGTGTTCGTGATGATGGTCATGCTCGTGAGCATGTTCATGGCTATGGCTGTGCACCGTGCCGTCCGCATGCACATGCACCGCGCCCTCGATCCGCGCCTCGCCCTCACCGCAACCGCAAACTGTGCACATCGCCTGACTCCTATTCGATTTCTATTTCCCGGACCCGCATTTCCGTCCCGGCGGTCGGGCGCAAACGGTGGCTGCCGCAACCTGGACAAATGCCGAACAGGGACTCCATCGGCACCGCCAGTCCGCACGCCAGACACTCCCCGGCACCCGGCACATCGACGATCACCAATCGTGCCGCTCGGGCAACACCTCCCGCGGCGACCGCGGCAAAGCAGAATTCGAGTGCCGACGCTTCGACCGAAGAAAGTTGCCCGATCTCCAGCACGACGGTCTTCACCCGCTGCGCCTGTTCACGCCGGGCGGTTTCCTCGACAAGCTGAAGAATGCCTTCAGCCAGTGACATTTCGTGCATCGGTCTTCCAGTATCCAGCGAAATGCCGCCCGCCGTTGCCGACGCCCGACATTTGGTTCATCCATACATTTTAACGATAGTCCATAATGTTGACGAAGCTATATTCCACGAGCCGCCATGCCCATACCGTCGCCTGATTCCATGCTTGCCATCCGACCCATTCGTGGTCGGCATGTTCCGGCAATCTGCTTCGCCATCGGACTACTGGCAAGCTGTTGCGTGGCGACGGCTGCCGCCGACCCGGGCGACACCTCCGTGGACGGAACGGTGACGCAAAGCGCAGCGCCGCCGCCGTTGCCGCAATACGCCGAACTGCACCAGGCGCTCGCCCGCTACCGGGAACTGGCCGGCAATCCGGCCTGGCAGCTGAAGCTGCCGCCATTGCCCGGCGACAAGCTGACCCCGGGACAGCCCTACGCCGGCATTCCGCTGCTGGCCCAGCGGCTGGCACTCCTCGGCGACCTGCCCGCGGACACCCTGCCATCATCACGCTACGAAGGCGCCATCGTCGACGGCCTCAGGGCATTTCAGGAACGGCACGGTCTGACGCCGGACGGCGTCATCGGCAAGGGCACTTTCGAGCAGCTCAATGTCGCGCCGGATGCCCGCGTCCGCCAACTCGAACTGGCACTCGAACGGCTGCGCCTGATATCGCTGCCGGATGCGCCGCGCGCCATCGTCGTCAACGTCCCGGAATTCCGGCTACGCGCCTACGAAGTCCGCGACGGCAAGCTGGAGGTCAAGGCCTCGATGAACGTAATCGTCGGCAATGCGCGCAAGACGCGCACCCCGCTCTTCGATGCCGAAATGCGCTTCGTCGAGTTCAGCCCCTACTGGAACGTGCCGCCGTCGATCGCGCGTGGCGAAACCCTGCCCAAGCTGCGCCGCGAACCCGGCTATTTCGACCAGCAAGGCTTCGAATTCGTCGGCAGCGACGGCCGGGTGGTCGGCGGCTTTTCCGAGGCGAATCTCGACGCCGTCCAGCGCGGCCAGATGCGCATCCGTCAGCGGCCGGGGGCCAGGAACGCGCTCGGCGACATCAAGTTCGTCTTTCCCAACCCGGACAACATTTACCTGCACCACACGCCGACGCCGCAACTGTTCAAGAAAGACCGCCGCGATTTCAGCCACGGCTGCATTCGTGTCGAGGAACCGGTCGAACTGGCAAAATTCGTTCTCGCCACGGAACCGGAATGGACCGAAGACCGCATCGTTCAGGCGATGACCAAGGGCCGGTCGGCGACCTTGCGCCTGCGGGAACCTTTCCCGGTAATCATTGCCTATGTTACCGCTGCCGTCCGGGATGGAAGGGTTCACTTTTTCCCGGACATCTATGGGTATGACAAGATTCTTGATGATGCCCTGCGCCAGCGTTCAGCTGCGCTCAGTTCTTCCCATACTGGAAAAAATGGCGCAGAATCAAAAGATTAGATATTTGCTGGATCCGCAATGCCCAATTCTCATAAGCACTCGCGCCGCCTGTTTCTCAGTCGCGCGGCCCGCCTTGCCGTTGCCGGCGCCGTCCTGCCGATTGCCAAACCTGCACTCGCTTCGCTGCCCAATGCGCGCAGCCTGGATTTCGATCACACCCATACCGGCGAGCGCCTTTCGGTCGTCTTTGCCGTCGGCAACCACTACGTTCCCGATGCGCTGATCACGCTCAACCGCTTCCTGCGCGATCATTACTCGGGCGAAATCGGCACCATCGACCCGCAGTTGTTCGACCTGCTGTTCAAGACGCGCCAGGAACTCGGCAGCGACCAGGCGTTCCAGGTCATTTCCGGCTACCGTTGCGCCGCCACCAACTCGCACCTGCGCAACTCCCGTGGCGGCGGCGTCGCCCGGCAGAGCCTGCACATGCACGGCCAGGCCATCGACATCCGCATTCCCGGCGTCCCCCTTTCCGACCTGCGCGATGCCGCCATGTCGCTGAAGGCCGGCGGTGTCGGCTTCTATCCCCGCGACAAGTTCGTCCATGTCGATACCGGCAAGCTCCGCTATTGGTAGTCCGGCCCATTCAGACCAAGCGAGACGGGGGCTGCGGCCCCCGTTTTTCTATCCCGATTTGTTTGATGATCGTCAATCTGCCGGTACACTTGCGCGTTCATAATTTCGGCCTGATTTCTTTCGGTTTTTCCCTTGATGCTTGAAGCTGACAATCTGGAATGCGTGCGCGGCGAGCGCCGCCTGTTCGCAGGCCTCAACTTCAAGTTGGAAGCCGGAGAACTGCTCTATCTGCAGGGCAGGAACGGCTCGGGCAAAACAAGTCTGCTGCGCATGCTGATCGGCCTGCTGCCACCCGAAGCCGGCGAAATCCGCTGGCAGGGCACCTCGATCAAGGCGCAGGGCGACGATTTTCGTGCCGATCTCTGCTATCTCGGCCACCTCAATGCCATCAAGGAAGAATTGACGCCGCTGGAAAACCTGCTCGCCGCCGCCCGCCTGGCCGACGAGGATCTTTCCGAGGACGACGCGCTCGACGCGCTGGAACAGGTCGGCCTCGCCGGGCGTGAGGATCTCGCCTGCAAATACCTGTCGCAGGGCCAGAAACGGCGAGTTGCGCTGGCGCGGCTGGTCAAGGAGAAGCGCCCCCTGTGGATTCTCGATGAACCCTTCGTCGCCCTCGACACTGCTGCGGTCGACTGGCTGGCGGGCATCATTTCCGGCCACCTGCAGCGCGGCGGCCTGGCCGTGATGACCACCCACCAGCTGGTCAACATCCCGGCCGGCACCGTGCGCGAATTGCGTCTTTCCTGATGTTCAGGATCATCACGGCGGTGATCGGCCGCGATCTCAAACTGGCCATGCGGCGGCAGGCAGACATCGTCTCGGCGCTGTTCTTCTTCATCATCGTCGTCAGCCTGTTCCCGCTCGGCATCGGCCCGGAACCCGATTTGCTGAGAAAGCTCGCGCCCGGCGTGCTGTGGGTCGCTGCCCTGCTCGCCACCATGCTGTCGCTGCCGCGGCTGTTCGCCGACGACCACCGCGACGGCACGCTGGAACAACTGGCGCTGGCCCCGCACCCGCTCGGGCTGGTCGTCACCGGCAAAGTGATCGCTCACTGGCTGGTCTCCGGCCTGCCGCTGGCGCTGATCGCTCCGGTCCTCGGCATTCAGTTCGATCTTTCCGCCGACGCCCTGATCGTCCTCACCGGCGCCATTCTGCTCGGCACCCCGGCGCTATCCGGCATCGGCGCCATCGGCGCGGCGCTGACCCTCGGCCTGCGTGGCGGCGGCGTGCTGCTTTCGCTGCTTGTGCTGCCGCTCTACATCCCGGTGCTAATATTCGGCGCTGGCGCAGTGGATGCGACGGTGACCGGTCTCGGGGGGGAGGGTCATCTGTCCCTGCTGGCCGCCATCACTTTTGCCTCTGTCGGTTTCGCCCCCTGGGCGACGGCCGCTGCCTTGAAGATCGCCCTCGAATGAAAGACCGTTTCAATCTCTACCGCTTCGCCTCGCCGGCCACGTTCTACCCGCTGGCCGGCGCAATGATTCCGTACTTCGCCGCCATTTCAGTCGTTTTCGGCCTCGCCGGCCTCTATCTCGGCATGCTGGTCGCGCCGACCGACTTCCAGCAGGGCGAGGGCTACCGGATCATCTTCATCCACGTCCCGGCGTCCTGGATGTCGATGTTCATCTATCTGGTGATGGCTTTCTGGGCGGCCATCGGGCTGGCCTTCAACACCCGCCTGTCGGGCATGATGGCGCAGGCACTGGCGCCGACCGGCGCGCTGATGGCCTTCCTGTCGCTGTGGACCGGCGCGCTGTGGGGCAAGCCGATGTGGGGCGCGTGGTGGGTGTGGGATGCGCGCCTGACTTCCGAACTGATCCTGCTTTTCCTTTATATCGGTTATATGGCGTTGACCGCAGCGATCGACGATGCGCGCCGCGCCGACAAGGCCGGCGGCCTTTTGCTGCTGGTCGGCGTCGTCAACATCCCGATCATCTATTTCTCGGTGAAGTGGTGGAACACGCTGCACCAGGGATCCAGCGTCAACCTGACCAAGTCGTCGATGGCCGAAACCATGCTCTGGGGCATGCTGATGATGGCGATGTGCTTCTGGATGTATTCGATCGCCGTCGCCTTCATGCGGGTGCGCACCATCATGCTCGAACGCGAACGCAATACCGACTGGGTCAAGGCGCTGCTCGCGGGAGACGAGAAATGATCCACTGGAACAGTTTTTCCGACTTTCTCGCCATGGGTGGCTATGGCTTCTACGTCTGGGGCTCCTTTGGTGTCACCGTCCTGATCATGACCGTTGAACCGATCATGGTCGCCCGCAATCGAAAGACCACCATTACTCGTCTGAAGCGCCAGATGAGAGCAGAAACCCGCGCTGAAAACAGGAACACCGCAGAATGAAATCCCGTCACAAGAAACTCGCGCTGATCGGCGGCGCACTGGCCGTCATCGGCATCATCGCCGCGCTGGTGCTCAACGCGCTGAACAGCAACATCGCCCTCTACATCTCGCCGACCGACGTCGCTGCCGGCAAGGCGCCGCAGGGCAAGGTGTTCCGCATCGGCGGCCTGGTCAAGGACGGCAGCCTGCAGCGCCAGGCCGACGGCGTCACCATCGCCTTCATCGTCACCGACACCGACAAGGAGATCACGGTGAACTACAAGGGTATCCTGCCCGACCTGTTCAAGGAAGGCAAAGGCGTCGTCGCCCAGGGCAAGATGACCGATACCGGCACGTTCACCGCGAACGAGGTGCTGGCCAAGCACGACGAGAACTACATGCCGCCGGAAGCCGCCAAGGCGGTTGGCGACGCGCATGAACGGGCGGCCGAGAAGAAGGCCGCCGAAGCCGCCAGCGGCACCCCAAAAACCACAGCGAGCTACTGAGCATGATCCCCGAACTCGGCCATTTCGCCCTCATCCTCGCGACGCTGGTCGCCCTCATTCTCGGCACCCTGCCGCTGATCGGCGCCCATAACAACCGCCTGGCCTGGGTCGCCGTCGCCCGCCCGGCCGCTTCGGCAATGGCGCTGCTCGTCACCTTCTCCTTCGCCTGCCTGACGCATGCCTTCGTCAACAACGACTTCTCGGTCGTCTACGTCGCCCAGCATTCCAATTCGCTGTTGCCGATCCAGTACCGCGTCGCCGCCGTCTGGGGCGGCCACGAAGGTTCACTGCTGCTGTGGATGCTGATGCTTTCCTGGTGGGCCTTCGCCGTCGCCATGCTCTCGCGCCAGCTGCCGGAAGCGATGGTCGCCCGCGTCCTCGGCACGCTCGGGCTGGTCGCCTTCGGCTTCCTGCTCTTCATCCTGATCACTTCCAGCCCCTTCGAGCGCCTGCTGCCGGGTGCCGCCGAAGGGCGCGACCTCAACCCGCTGTTGCAGGACCCGGGGCTGGTCATTCACCCGCCGCTCTTGTACATGGGCTACGTCGGCTTCTCGGTGGCCTTCGCTTTCGCCATCGCCGCGCTGCTCTCCGGCCAGTTGGACGCCGCCTGGGCGCGCTGGTCGCGGCCATGGACGATGGCCGCCTGGTGCTTCCTGACGCTGGGCATCGCCATGGGTTCGTGGTGGGCCTATTACGAACTGGGCTGGGGCGGCTGGTGGTTCTGGGACCCGGTCGAGAACGCCTCGTTCATGCCCTGGCTGGTCGGCACGGCGCTGATCCACTCGCTGGCGGTCACCGAAAAACGCGGCAGCTTCAAGAACTGGACCGTGCTGCTGGCGATTTCGGCCTTCTCACTGTCGCTGCTCGGCACCTTCCTGGTCCGTTCCGGCGTGCTGACCTCGGTGCATGCCTTCGCCACCGACCCGCGCCGTGGCATTTTCATTCTGATCTTCCTGGTCGCCGTGATCGGCACCTCGCTCGCGCTGTTCGCCTGGCGCGCGCCGAAGGTCGGGCTGGGCGGCCGCTTTGCGCTGGTTTCGCGCGAATCGCTGCTGCTGACCAACAACGTGC
>Ga0209310_1001069_pt1 | contig 22717 bp, 16 predicted proteins | sample AD_UKC030_MetaG_FD_184415 | JGI IMG/M metagenome (GOLD analysis project Ga0209310, IMG submission 184415) | Active sludge microbial communities of municipal wastewater-treating anaerobic digesters from USA - AD_UKC030_MetaG (SPAdes) (version 2) | ecosystem: Engineered > Bioreactor > Anaerobic >...
GAATGGGGGGGGGGGGGCCAGGAAGAGGACATCCGCTACGAATACGAGTCTGTGTTGTGGCTTTTCCTGTTGTTGGCGCTCATCATGATGGCCTGGCACCTGTATGTCTTGGCTCGAAGTCCAGTGGCAACCTGAGATGATCACTCTCTCACAACCGGTCTGGTTAATCCTGCTGTTGCCCCTTGGAATGGCGCTGTCTCTGTGGCGATTGCCCACCCGCGGACTTCGTATCTGCCGGGCCATCGTGCTGATTTTGGTGGTTTTGGCCATGTGCCATCCCGACATCCGATTGCCTGATCGTGCGGGCACGGTGGTTGTGGTGGCGGACCGTAGCGATTCCATGCCTTCGGACAGCGCCATACGGCAGAAGGAAATTATCAACATGCTCCACCGTTCGATGGGCCCTCGAGATCAGCTGGCAGTCGTGTCGTTCGGATATCAGTCGGCCATAGAACGTCCCCCCCAACGGGCTGAGTTCGGCGGATTTTCGGCCATTGTCGGTTCCGACCTCTCCAACTTGAGTGAAGGATTGGATACCGCCTTAGGTCTGTTATCCATCGATACTCCCGGCCGGCTTCTGGTGCTTTCGGATGGGAGATGGACGGGGCGCGATCCCGCGGCGGCGGCGGCACGGGCCGCTGAACGCAGCATTGCGGTGGATTACCGGCTGCTGTCGCGTCCCCAAGTCCGGGAAATTGCGATCCGGCAATTCCAGGTTCCTCAAACAGTCGCTCCCCAGGAGGCCTTTTACCTCAATGCCTGGGTGCAATCTCCCATCGAGCAGAAGGCGCGCTATGAGTTGCGCCGCGGCTCTGAGATCATTGCCTCCGGCGAAAAACAGCTGGGCTCGGGTTTGACACGCCTGATGTTTCGAGATCGCGCCGGTCATCCGGGCACGCTGCAATACCAGTTGCGGGTAATGGGCCCGGAAGATGATCCCTGTCCCGAAAACAACCGGGCGCGCGCGCTGGTTGGGGTCCAGGGGGTTCGATCCATCCTGGCTGTTGCCGAATCAGGTTCCGAGTCGGGCCTCGCGCGACTTCTGCGGGACGGCGGACTGCAAGTCATTGCCCATTCGCCCGATCAATGTCGCTGGACGTTAGAGGATGTCTCGCAGTATTCGGCCGTTCTCCTGGAAAATGTGATGGCCAATAACCTGGGCAACGCGGGCATGGAAACCTTGGCCTCCTGGATCGAGCAAACTGGCGCCGGTCTCTTCATGACAGGCGGAAAGAAATCCTTCGGTCCCGGAGGTTACTTTCGATCTCCCCTGGAACGGATCATGCCGGTCTCGATGGAAATGCGCCAGGAACACCGCAAACACCGCATCGCGATCGTGGTGGCGCTGGATCGTTCGGGCAGCATGGCCATGGCCGCGGGAGGGGGGCGGACCAAGATGGATCTCGCCAATCTGGGCACCGTGCAAGTCTTGGATCTGCTGTCGCCCAACGATGAGATCGGGGTGATCGCGGTCGATAGCTCCGCGCACACGATCGTCGAACTGGATAGCGTGGCCAACAACCAGGGGCGCCGCTCCAAAATCCTTGCCATCGATTCGATGGGGGGCGGCATTTTCATTTTTGAGGCCTTGAGCAACGCTGCCCGGATGCTGCTCTCCGCTCAAGCAGAGACCAAACACATCATTCTCTTCGCCGATGCCGCCGATTCGGAGGAACCGGGACAGTATCAAGACCTGCTCGACAACTGCCAGAAGGCCAATATCACGGTCAGCGTGGTCGGTTTGGGCACCGAGGCTGACATGGATGCCGAACTCTTGAAGGACATTGCCCGGTTGGGGCAGGGCAACTGTTTCTTTTCGGACAGTCCTTATGAGATCCCCCGTCTGTTTGCGCAGGATACTTTTACCATCGCCCGCAGCAGTTTTGTCGAGGAAACCACCCCGCTCAAGGCTACACCGGGACTCAATACCCTGGGGGGAATGCCGGACTGGCAGCCGCCCGAAGTCGGCGGATACAACCTTTGTTATGCCAGACCGGAAGCCAACCTTGCGGTGCTGACGACCGATGATTACACCGCGCCCATCGTGGCGGCCTGGCAGGCTGGCAACGGTCGGGTCCTCTGCTTCACCGGCGAGGCCGACGGGCAGTTCAGCGGCCCCCTCGCTCAATGGCCTCAGGCCGGCGATTTCTACTCGACTCTCGCCCGATGGACGGCGGGAGAACAGAACGATTTGCCCGATCACTTCGCCCTGACCCAGGAAATCCGCGAGGGCTCATGCCACGTCGAACTGCATCTGGATCCCCGGCGCGCCGCCGATCCCTTTTCGGGAACTCCGCAAGTCCAGGTTCTCCATGGCATTCCAGGTCAAACCCCGGCCCGCACAAGCGTCGATCTGAAATGGAGCTCGGCGGATACCCTTGAAGCCTGGATTCCTATTCGCGGGAACGAAACCGTCCTGGCCACCGCGGCCGTTCCCGGAATGAAGCCCATCACGCTCAGCCCGGTCTGCCTGCCGTATTCTCCCGAGTTTGAGGCTGAGGCGGGCGATCGCGGGATGGACGCCCTCAAACAATTGGCGGCGGCGACAGGCGGCGAGGACCGGCTTGACCTGGCCAAAATCTGGAACGTGTTGCCCACTCGTCTTCGCCGGGTGCCCCTGGCTCCTTGGCTGTTGATCGCGGCGATGGTGCTGTTTCTTGTGGAGATCTTGCAGCGTCGCACGAGTATCCTCACCCTGGCCTGGCGCCGTTTGCGGCCGTCTCTCGTCGATCCGATAGCCCGGAGCGCGCCGTCGTGGACCCTTCGTCGTTTCTTCAAACGGAAATCCCCCCCCCGACCTATCGTATCCACGGAAACTCCCTCCGTGCTCCCGCAGCCCAGTCCGCCTCCTTCTCCAATCACCGCTTCGGTTCCATCGGAAGTCACAAATCCCGCCCCAGCAGGCACGATCGAGGCCATGCGAAAAGCCCGGGCCCGGGCCAAAAGCCGGCGTCAATCCGAGTAATCCACCGCCAATTGACATGCGTTGTGATTCATTAGATAACTTGAGCGTTTTCGCCGCCGTTGTTTCCAGAAGATCCTCCCCGGCGAGATGGCTGTTGGTTTGTGGCGGACTGTTGTTCGCCGGGATTCAAACATGGGCCGGCGGCTTGAGCTTCGACTGCGTCGAGTTGCCTCCCCTTCGGATCAAGGGTCAAATCGCAAGCGCCCACACTCAAGGACTGGAAGTGTTGAACGACCGCTTTTACGTGACGGCACGCCGGGAAGATGTGCTTCCCAAGCAAGCGTTGTTGCTGCGTGTCGCCGCGGGCGGTGGGGATTGGGATGTTTGGGATATTACACCCAAGGATGCCGGCAATCAGTTGTCCGCGCTCGATCATCCGGGAGGATTCCAGTCCGATGGCCGGTGCCTCTGGATTCCATTGGCTGAGAGCAAGCCAAAGGGGCGCAGCATCATTCGGGCGTTTGCCCTTTCGGGCCTGGTTCGCGGTCGACCGCTCCAAGCGGAGCGCGAGATTCCGGTAAAAGACCACATTGGCGCTGTCGCGGTCTCCCAAAACAAAGGGCTGCTGTTTGGAGCCAGTTGGGACACGGAAAGAGTCTATGTTTGGAATCTGGCCGGGCAATTGCAGCAAACCCTCGAGACGTCCGATTTGGCGAAACGGGGCCTCGGGCTGACACGCGATCCAACTAGCCGCAAAGGCTTGGCGGTTCAGGATTGGAAATTAGTTGAGGATCAGCTTTTCGCCTCGGGCCTTCGTCCAACGGCTGGGAATGCGGCTCCTTCCCGGAGCCAACTGCTGATTTTTGATCAATTCCTCGATCCTGGATTCCGGCAGCGGTCGATAATCCTGCCGAAACCGAGGGGAATCGAGCTTGCGCGAGAGGGCATGGCAGTTTCCGGTGGCTTGGTTTATTTCCTCCCGGATGACCTGGGAAAGTCCAACCGGATTTTTTGCGGAGCAGGGATCAGTGCTTCCAAGTGACCCTACAACACCGCCCGATTATCCAGCGAGTGTCGATGGTTAGAACTGCTCCCCTTTCCAATCTCACAGCGGCCGCAGGCGTGGCCATTCCAGTTCGACACCCTGAGCCCTGAGCGCCTGTTGGAACGTCGCCAGGTGCTGGGTGTTGTGTCGAACATGGCGAGGGGATTCTTTCTGCCGCAGACAATAGGCAACAAGCAAGCCGGCCGATTCGCCGATGTTCCATTCCACCGGATGCAGGCGATACGCCCCATTGGTGATATGAGTGGTCCCGATGTTTTTGGCCGCTGGCAGCAGGTTCTCGACGCGTTTGGGCAACAAGGCTCCGAGGGGGATTTGAAAGGGAAGACAGCTCAGATCCACATAGTTGCGGCCGGAAGCGCTCGGGTGCAGATCAATCCGATAATGGCCTACGCCTATCGAGTCAGGGAAAACTTCGGCTGTGGCTTCTTCGCGTGGTTTGCCTGTGGCTTCGATCCTCGATTCAGTGCTGATATGTTGCTCGCGGACGATGAATTCAGCCTGAATGCGGCGCGACTCGCGAATGTAGGGAGCTTTGGCCAGACCATCGGGGGAGCCCACGATATCTTCACGCAGCCGCAGTCCTTTCCATCCGGTTCCTCCATCCGGACGGGGCGCCTCGGTTTGCAGCCAGTAGAGCAGGGAGAGGCTGAGCTGTTTGGCGCGCTGCAGATGGCGGGAGGCTTCGGCCTCGGACACGCCGATCAACGGACCCAGAAAATAATCATTCTGCGGCCAGTTGACCAGGGAGATATCACTGCGATAGGAACCGGGAAGGAACTGGCCCATCTCAATCAATCGACGGTAGGTCCATAGGTTGGTTCCTGGCGATTTGAGGGTGGGATCGAACACAAAATGCCGTGCGACCAGCGAGATCGGATCGGTCATGGTCCAGCTGAAAAGCGGCCCTTGCCAGGGGGGCTGCATCTGGGGTTGATAAGCGCGCCAGAAGTCATATTCGGAGGGTTTCTCGATCGTATGATCTTCACCCTCGATATGGTCCACGGCAAAGCAATAAGTGAACGCCTGTTGATCCTGGGAATTGGCCGTTTCCGGCGCATGCGGCTCATCGGTCGCCTGGCGGGATTCGGCCCCTGTGACATGCTCAATTTTCGCCAAAGCCAACACATCGCCCAGTTCTGTGGCGTCGATGATATAAGGCGCGCTAAGAGTCACCAATCGGTTTTCCCGCAGGTCCTGAACCGTTAGGGCACGGACAGCATCCCCGCTGGTTTCCGCGCTCACCGGCCGGTGTTCCAGAAGCACTCGCAACTGTCGGTTGCTCAGATACGGCGCCAGCATTTGTTGAAGCACTGACAGACTCACCCGAGGTTCATGACAGAGGCGCGATACCCATCCGCCCCCCGGATTTAGCCGCTCATTCAAGCGCGCTTGAGCCGTGAGCGGATAGTGATCCCGATAGAGAGCTCGGATGGATTCCCGGTATTGCCGGTAAGAACGCGTGCCTCCAAAAGTCTCGATCCATGGATGCTCATCCGGGGGGACCGCTTGGGAGGTCGCTTGGCCGCCGATCCAATCCGTGTTCTCGGTGAGGATGACCCTTAGGCCTGCCCGTAGCGCCGCCAGCGCCGCCGCACACCCGCCTAATCCCCCGCCTGCGACCACCAGGTCCGCCTGCCATTCCCGACTGCGCTCGTTGATCTGGGATGCCAGGAGCCAATCCCACGAAAACAAAGGAACCGCAGTCGCCAAGGTCTTGATAAAGCCACGTCGCTTCATGACTCACCGTTATTCCCCACCTCATTGCCGAATGCAATACTAACTGGCTATCGAACCTTTCGCGAAGCCGAGATGCCAGTGAAGAATGGGGCGAGGACAACCGGATCTCACCGGCTCCTCCCGCGTTCCACGTTCGACTGCATGGCGGACAGTAACTCCTTGATTTTATCCGGGTGTTTAGAAGCAAGGTTCGTTGTCTCGGCTGGATCGGTGCGGAGGTTGTAAAGCTGCATCTCCGGTTCGCCAGGCTTGGGCTTGATTGAGCTGGGTTTGGTGAAGCCGCCAGAGCCGAGTCCATTGATCAGTTTCCAATCGCCGGATCGAATCGTCATCATCGACGCAACACTTCCGGCCTGCATCACAATGGGCGCGCGAATGGGTTTGTCGGCGGGCTGTGCGCCCTCCAGCACCGGCAGGAAACTGAAGCTGTCCGGGCCCGCATCATTTGGCAGTGTCGCGCCACAGATCTCAGCGAAAGTCGCGAGGAGGTCGGTGAAACATATCGTCTGATCGCTCACAGTGCCGGCCTTGACCCGACCTGGCCAACGCACGATGAACGGCATGCGATGCCCGCCTTCCCAGGCATCCGACTTCATGCCGCGCCATCCACCCGTAGAGGCGTGCCCGAGCCTTTCTACATCGGATTCATACCAGGCGGGACCGTTGTCCGAAGTGAAAATGACAAGCGTGTCCTCGGTCAGTCCGTTTTTGTCCAACACGGCGAGAATGCGCCCGATTTCCGCATCCACCATCATTGTAAAGTCACCATACATGCCTGCGCCGCTTTTGCCCACGAATTCCGCCGAGGGCAGCCACGGGGTGTGCGGGGCGGTGGGGGCGAAGTAAAGCAGGAACGGCTTTCGGCCATCCTGATTGGCCCTGACCTGCGTCTCGATAACCTGAAGGGCTTCCTCGGTCAGTCGGGGCAGCACCTCCTTGAGCGTCATGCCGGGCGCGATGCCGCCTTCCCGCCAAAATTCTCCTTGGATCGGCGACCATCCCTGCGAGTGATGCGCCCCGATGTGGTCCGTCGGCGGCGCTACAGCGCGGTCTCCCCGGATGAAGAAATACGGCGGGATATCCGTGGAGGCGCGCAGGCCGAAATACGTTTCAAATCCGCACGCCACCGGTCCGCCGGGCAGCGGTTTGTCGTAGCCATTCTCCTGAAAACCCAAATGCCATTTTCCCACCATCGCGGTGCGATAACCTTGCGACCTGAGCAGCGAAGCGATGGTCATCTGCCCTTCGTCGATTAACGGTTGCTTCGGCCACCGCGAGATGTTGATGCGGAACGGATACTGACCGGTCATCAGCCCGAAACGTGAAGGGTGGCAGAGCGGCCCCGGCGCGTGTGCATCGGTGAACCGCATGCCTTCCCGCGCCAGCCTGTCGATATGGGGCGTCGGGATTTTCGATTGCGGATTGTAGCAACCGGGATCGCCATAGCCCATGTCATCCGCGAGCAGAATAAGGATGTTCGGTTTGACGGCCGCCTTTGGCCCGGCAGAGGCGTGCAGGGCAGCCAGTGTTGCGAGGAGCAGGACGGTGAGGAGGGGAAGTGTGGATTTCATGGCTTGAGGGTTGTTTCTCGAAGTCGGAAGGGTTGACCCCGCCGACGCTGACTTTATCGCCGCGACTGGGTGTGTAATTGTCGAACACATGGCCGCGGCCCTCCATGCGCGAATCGCCCTGCGCCTTGAGCATTGTTTCCATGTGATCTGGAGTCTTATTTGCGGAAGCCTTTCTCGGAGCCGAAGCGTCGGCCGTCGTCTTTGAGGCTGCCCGGTTTCCAGGTGCGGGCGAGTTCAAGGTCGGCAGCCACCTTTTCGGTCAAAGCGGTGACATCCACAAAACCCACGCGGTTGTAGAGGGCCGGAACATAGTGGGCATCGCGAATTGCGGCATATTGCTTCCAGTAGGTCAAGGCATCTCCGAGGTGGCGGATCGCCGCGTCCTGCTCGAACGTGTCGCCGTTCACGTCAAACAGGGCCAGCGCGCACCCTCCGCGAATCTTTGAAGCATAGTAGCGCCCCAGCCAGGCCAGGGCCTCGCAGTCGTTCACGGTTTTCCGGAGTTCAGAGTCTTCCCTGGTGGCTTCCCGGAGCGCGTCGAGTGAGGCCATGGTTTCCGAGGCTGCACCGTCCAGGGCCACGGCAATTTCGAGCGGTGTGGTCTCCGTCATGGGCTGGCGGGTGGTGAGGCGGTTGCGCCAGTCGCGGATGCAAAGCACCTCCGCGCCCGGCATGGTGATGCCTTCCATGAAATGGCGCACGGTGTAGAAGCCCTTGCTCTTCCGATGGCTCAGGCAAGCCTCGGGATACCACTTGAGATCAATGTCCCCCCAGAAGAAGCGTGTCGTCAGCGGCATGACCTGTGAAGCACTTTGAAGAGCCCGGAAGAGATGATGTGACGAAACCTTGGGATGGCGGGCCGCCAGCATCCTCTCAAACCGGGAGTCCGGCATCGAGGGATCGTAGGCCAGCCGCCCCCAGAGCATGAACGAATACCATTGCTTTTCCATCACCAAGGGGCGCGGGCCGGGGTCGGGATGGCGCTCGAGGAAATCGCGCCCCCAGACATAGCCATCCGGTCCCATGTAAAAGCCGGCGATCTTGTCTGCCGGGGGGATGTTTAGGATGTATTCGCGGGTGTAAACGGGGTCGCCGAAGCGGAAGGTGTAGATGTCGTCATTGCGCACGGTAAGCCAGGTCTTCCTGCCGGGCGCGAGGTTCTCCAGCAGGGGCTGGATGAAGGGCGGATTCGGAATCGAATACATATGGGCCACCGAGTATTTGAAGCTGAAATCGAATGGTCCCGGGTAGTCCTTGAAGGCGTCCAGGATGTCGCTTTGCGCCGTCCAGTGGAAGCGGTGGATCACGCCGAACTCGCGTTTTGGCTGGTCCTTCAAGGCGTCGCGAATGCCTTCGCCGTAGGTGTCCCACAGCCAGGCTTCCTTGGCTTTGGAATCCATATGCTCCGGCATGCCTTCGCCCGCGGTGATGCCCAAGCCGGCGAGCAGCGGGTAGGTCATCACCATCTCCCGCACACTGGCGCGGAAGTATCCTTTCGTGATCTCGTTGCTCAGATCGTTCGTGACGCCGTGCTTGCCCTCCGCGCCGAAGGTAAAGACGTTCCAGGTGAAGAAATAGACCCGGATACCCCGATCGGCGGCATGTTGCATGACCCACCGCCAGAACTCGATTTTCTCGTGGATCGTCATGCGCTTGACCACCTCGTGGTCGGCGAGCATGGCGGGGCGAACCATGTCGCTGCCGGCAAAGCTGAAGGTGTCATCGAGCTTCGCGCGCGTGCGCCAGACATCGTTTAGCGCGACCTCGGGAAACTCCGGCACCTTGACCAGCGAAGGAAAGGGGTGGAGGCTCCAAAGCGAAAGCACGTTGTAGCGGTGGCGGGCCATCGAGTTGAGGAATTCGGTCCAGAACTCGCGCTCCCACATCACGGGGATGTTCGCCTGCGCGGCGTCGGAGCAGTCTGTGTAGCTTGGTGTGCGCAGATCGAGCGGGATGTTGAATTTGATGCCGCGCCGCGCGATATGCGGCGTGTGGTCGGAGTCCTTCAGGGAATCGAGCGTGCCTGTGCAAATCGCCTCGGCAATATCGAGCCCGCCATACATCGCGCCCGTGGCGTCGGCCCCGCGCACCGTGATGATGCGACCGCCGTCCGCGTTCTGCACGCGAATGTGATAGCTCTGCGCGACGGCTTTGCCGTCATTCGTGACGGTGAGCGTGATACGGGTCGCGTCTGCGGGTGCCTTGGCGGTGGCCTCCAAGACCCTCCTACCATGTGCCGCGGCCGCCCGGCGAATTTCCTCGCCGGCGAAGTTCCCGGGCCCGGCAGAGGCCGGGTCGATGGAAAGTGACAGGGTTGGGGAGGCAAAGGCTGGCGCGGACAGCGCGCAAAGCAGCGCGCAAACCCAGGTGGTGGTCTCTTTCATGGTGAGAAATGGTGGTCTGGTTTTGGCTTCAATCCGCAGAGCGGATGTGTTTATCGGGTTGAATTGATGAAAGCGAGCGGCGCTTTGGCAAGCTCAATGTCCCTCTCCACCGCCGGGGTGAGCCCCGCCCAGGAGAATGGTTGTCTCGAGTTCGATAGGACGGGCAGTTCGTTGAACTTCGCCCCGAGTACGGCCAGGCGATTCCAGTGAACCAGAGCCTTCTCCAGCGAAGCCACGGCGACGCGTTGTTGCTTGAGGTCGCCTTTCGCCCGCGCCGTGGCCAGCGCCACGCCGCCGCGCAATTTCTCGGCAAAGTAATTTCCATAGGCGCACCAGGCTTCAAGGTCCGTGAGCTCGCAATCGAACGTGGGAGACACGCCGCCACGCGCCCGCAGTTCCGCAACCAGTTTCATCGCTGTGGCGCAGTCCCGGTCCAGTTTCGCGGCCAGCTCGATGGGCGACATCACTCCTTCCGAAACGCGGTTCGTCTTCACGTAATCGGCGATGTTGACGTAGCGCTTGGCGTCGAGCACCGGATGCTTGATGAACGCGTCAATCCCGAAGAAGGTACGCCCTCCATCATCCCGATCTATCCAGGAAGAGAAACCCTCCGTGTAAAGCGACCCATCCCAAGTGCCCCGATGAAACGAGGCGAAATGCAGCGGGACGCGACTGGCCAGTTTCCACGCAACGAGCAGGTCCTTGCCCGCGCCTTTGCCGAACCGTTCCTCGAGCATCGCCTCGAACCGCGCGTCCGGTATGGCGGGATCGTAGAGCAACTGTCCCCACACCGCATAGAAAAACCATTGACGCTCGAAAGCCCAGCGCCAGGTCTTGTGCGGACCTTCCTTGGTGATGTAATCCAGCGCCGGGATGTAACACTCCGAGCCAATGATCGCGCCTCCGACGTAATCCTTGCCGCTCTGCCGGTGGACGAATTCACGCACAAAGTCCGGCTGCCCCCAGCGCAGGATGAAAATGTCCTCATTGCGCATCGTCCAGACGACCTTGTGTCGCGTGGGCGGCGGATCCCAGTAGGCATCGGAGAGCGTGCCGCCGTGAACCAGGAACAGGTCGGGCGAGGAATGCGCGTGCGACCAGTTGTGTTTGAACTCGACATAGACCGGCCCGGTGATGTTGTTGGCGAGCGACTCGATCTGGGCGCGGGATCGGCGGTCGTTCTCCTCGCTGGTCGTTCCACCGGATCGAGTGTCGGCCGAAAGAGGGGCGCGGTAGATGAACTTCGCTGGCCGTTTGGCCTTGGCGATGCCTGAGAAAAACGTCTGGTCCAGCCAGTCGCGCCGCTGGTCCGGCGTCATGCCGCCCATGCGTTCGCCCAAAGTGATGCCCAGTCCCGTCAGGTCGGGATACTCCTCGAGCAATTGGGTCACCACCTCCCGGGTGTATCGAACCACCAGTTCGCCCGCGTCATCGGCCTCCTTGCCGATGTGGCTCAAATTCACGCTCCAGGGGGCGACGTTGTGCGCGCGGGAGAATTCCGGCGAGACGAAGATGTTCCAGTTGAGCAGATAGGTTTCGATGCCGCGCTCCTTCGCCATCGCGAAGATGCCGGTCCAAAGTTTCTTCCATTCGGCCAGTTCAGCGTCGTTGAAAGGGCATGCCTCAGGGAAGTTTTTGGGTCGGATCATGTAGGTATAGGGATGCAGACTCCAGAGCGAGAGCACATTGAACCGGTTTTCAACCATCATATCGAGGAACGCCTCCCAATACCGGAGGTCCTTGCAGGTGTCCTGGTGTTGTTCGAGGGCCGGACTCGTCCGATAGGCCGACCAAGGTAAGTTGAACTTGATCGCGCGAAACTCAAACTGCGCCCGCGCCGTGCGGCTTTGGATTTTGTTCCAGGGCACACCCATGCGAATCTGCTCCGCCACATCCAGCAAGCCATACATTGCCCCGCGTTCACTGCCTCCGGCGATCTTCAGGCCCTGACGCGAATTAACCCGCCGGAATCCATCCGCGCCAACGCCGGCCATCAGGGGCGGATCAACGGTGACCACGATCTCTGCCCCTTGATCAGGCGCTGGATTCAAAGTCCGCTTCATAGTGACAGATTGTCGCTGGAGTGCCGATTCCAGTTTGCCCAGTGCGAAGCGAAGCGTCGGCGAATCGGGCGCAATGACGGTGAGTTCGACGGCTTGGAGCACTGAAGCGCAGGCAAACAGCGCGGCGAGTGGCGCCAGAATCTTAATAGTGTGAGCGGTGAACATATGTTTCATGCTGCTGTATAAAACCTGATTTATGGCCATCAACCCTTTCTCGAAGCCGGGACACCAGTCAAGTATGGGCCCAGGGGAAGAGAATTTCAACGGTTCCTCTCGCGTGTATTGCTCAACTCCTAGGCAGACAGCAACTCCTTGAACCTGTCAGAATGTTTGGCAGCGAGATTTGCTGTCTCGGCTGGATCGGTCCAGAGGTTGCATGGCTGAGCCACGGACTCGCTGTAGCCGATGTCACCGGCCATTCAGCACCACAAGCCCCGGTTGCACCTGTTTCTGTGGGGGTATATTGGCCGGCACATAGACCGCCTCGCTCCCGATGGGCATGTTCCAGATTGAGCTCTGCACCAAGGGCCATGCAAGCGGATCGCGCGATGCCGGGAAGGCATCCACCGAGACGACCTGCAACATCACAGACAAAGCGAGGGAGAGGACCAAAATTATCTTCATAGGCTGGGCAGGCATTGCCGGCGCACAATTGCCAGCCAGTCCTCGCCGGCATCGGCGGGCGGGGTGCCGAGGGCAACCTTGCCGCCACCGCTCACGGACTTGACGGAGCCGTCATGCAATGCACCACCCCGACGCGGATTGAACCACTCCACCGTGAACCCGCCAGACACACCGCTCAGATCGAGATCGGTCGTCCCGCCGTTGGGCAAATACACGAGGTAAAGCTCACCCGCCTGGGCAAAGCAATACTTCGAGTTGTCATTCTTCTCGTTGCCGATCAGTGCGTTGGCGTTCTTCATCTCCCAGAACGGAATTCGGCTCTCGCGGAAGAACTCGAGCGCGATACGGCAGTAATCCCAACTCTTGTCTCGGCTTCGAAAGTCCTCGCAGACAAGGTCGTTCTGCGGGAGTTGGTAGCCGAAGTAGTATTCCACTCCCGCGCCCCCGGCCATGAGGTTGCCCCAGAGCGTGGCCTGGCGGATGTCGTCGGTTGTTTGCACAGTCTTGCCATCATTCTTCTTACCGTTGTAACCCGAGTAGCCAATGTCGGGTGGCACGCCTGTGTCAGCGCCCCCCTGTTCGTCGTTGGCCACGACCCACGGTTTGCCAACCTTGGCCGATTCCATGATCCATTTGAGCGTGCGTTGGTGAGTCTGGTTCCAACCGTTCTGCAACGAAGCTCCGGTGAGCAGCGACTGGTCGCCAAGTAGCGGTGTGTAAACCTTATCCTGCTGGTTTGGAAAGGTGTGGATGACGATATGATGCCGATATGGATCGGTGTCATGAAGGAACTTCACCATGTCGCGAATCTCCTCCGTGCTCTGCGTGTTCTCCTCGCCAATATTCCAGTTCAGCGCAAGGTTGTGGGCATAACGCGCGATGAGCTCACGGCAGTAGAGCCGGCGCTCCGGTCCGAGCTTGCCGCTATCGAGCGACTCGGGCACGCGGCCCGGTTCGGACTTATCGCCTCGACGGTCATCATCGATTTCGTTCTCCTGGAGTTTGAAGTGGAGGTAAAGGCCCATGGCGGTGGCGTGGTCGAACACGAGGCCCCATTGGTCGAGCTTGGAGCAGTCCCAGTGGAACTTGTCATCTCGTGCGACGAATGGCCAGACGTTGTCGCCATCGCCGCCCGCGTTGTAAGGCAGGAAGGAGAAGGCGTTCAGGCCTTTGTCTGCCAGGTAATTCAAAGCCCCTATCAGACCCTTGCCCTTGTTACCTTTCCAAACCGGATCGCCCGATTTCCAATCCGCCACATGCGGCGCGTAATGATGGAGCGTTTGCGTCGGCGACGCTTCCCCCGTCCGGGCCTCACGCATGCGACCAGGTTGTGTGCCATCGAAATCCGCGTAGGCGAGCAGGGTTTCGGGCGCGTCCGCGCCCGCCTTGAGGAAATACTCCGTGGATCCGGCGTGCTGAAGGTGATGCTTGGCCACGTATCGCAGCCGGCCCTTGCTCCGGAAGTCTCGCCCAGTCTTGTCGGTAGGCGCAATCGTGAAGGCGCCGGTCTTTCCGTCGAAGGGTCTCATGGCTTCGCTTTTCGCGTCGCCGACAGCGACGTGCTTGCCCTTCAAGAACGATACGGCGTAAGTCCATCGACCGGGCTTGTCGGGCGAAAGATGCGCGCGCCATTTCGCGCCGGACTCGGCGGAGGTGTTGGCGGCATTGCCGTCGGCGGCGAAGTAACCGGGCACCGTGTATTGTGGCGCACCGGATTCGTGGGTGAAGGTGACGGTCATCACGTAATCGGTGAAGGGATTCGGCTCGTTGTCCAGTTCGTGCGCATACGGGCCGTCGAGCGTCAGCGTAACCTTGTGCCACTGCTTGAGTTCGCCGGAGATGACGGCCGCACCGTTTCCGTCGGGTTGGCGCGGTTGCATGAGAGGCATGAGCGGTTTCGCCCGCGCCGGCTTTGCCTGTGCAGCAACCTGGGCCACCGCCGCCTTCGTAGATTCGTCCGCCGGTTCAAAGGTCAGACGCGCGATGCGGGCCCGGCTGTGTTCCTTGCCGTCCTCGGAGGCAATTTTGGAACTGACCGTTACCACGTCCCCCTGATTGAGGGCGATGTTCTTCCAGGTCGAATGGAACTTTGAGCCCTCCTCAAAGGTCTCGGTGCTCAGCGGGCAGGTGAAATTGCCGACTGTTGTGTCATTGAGCATCACCTGGTAGGTGGATTTGCCGTCACTTTCACCCACAGCCTGCAAAGTGACATGGTAATGGCCGCTGGCATAGGGAAAGGGAGCGGCGGTTTTCGCCGTCTGATTCTTCGCCGGATTGATGGCGAGCCATTTGCCTTTGTCCAAATAATAACCCGAGTTTTCCAGCGGGAAATTTGCCGCTTCCATCTTCAGTCTCTGAGCCTCGGACGTGGCGTCCTTGTCCAGATTGTCTTGAATCCACTTCGCCAGCGTGCCGTTGCCCATGCCATAGCCACCGGGCAACTCACGCAGATCACGCGTCTGGATGGCGGGCGGTTCGCCCCAGTGCGCGGGAAACGCCTTGGAGGCCGGCGCGGCCTCAGCTACTTCAGGAAATGCGGGGGGTAGCACACCCGTTTTGACCTTGACCTCCGGGCCCTTGCCTTCAGGCTTGAACTCCTTGTTGCTGGCCAGAACAAACTTGTCCATTTCAAAGCCATCCTCACGCAGCGCGAACAGGATCTCGTGTTCGCCGGCCTTCTCGATGTCGAGGAATAACTGCATCGGAACCCCGGTGTGGACGTTAGCCGTGCGTTGTTTACAGTCCCACGCCCACATATTCTTTTGAACCGTCTGCCAGCGGCAGCCTGATTCCGGCCACTGGCCATTCAGCCCGGCATGCACGCCGTTGTCCTCGCTGCCGGTCGAAAACGAGCGCACCCAGACATAATAACGCCCCGGCGTCCTGATGTTCACCCTGTAATGCAGGACTGCCATGACGCCGGGCTGGTCCGTGAAATTCTCGCCCTCGACCAGCTTGTCTCCATGCGTGGCGCGCGTGTCGGGCAATATCTCCACATAAGCCCCGCCGCTCGCTCCTGCCACGTGCGCCGGGTCGGCGTCGGGCTTGAGATCCGGCACCTTCTTAGACGACGTGATATGCCACGCACGCTTGTCTGTGAGCCTCTGCTTGTAGAAATGCTCCGCCTCGACCGCGACAAGGCCGTCCATCTCCTCGAAGACGAGGTCAGGCGCGGCAATGGGGGCAGTGGAATCGGCGGCAGGCGTGGAACATGCCGCTGCCAACAACGCAGCGGCCATCAAGGCATGGATTCTATTCTGTCTCATAATTGGTTCTTCTGTCGCAGTTATGGTTCACTTGATTGCGGTTTCGCAGTGAATGGTGGTGCCTCAAGGAAATCACCGCATGATGGCCAACGAATCGTGCAACACATTGTAGCCTTTGGTTGCATCCCAGATGCCCTGATTTGCCAGACGAATTGAGTATTCAGGGCGTGACTGCAAGTCTGTGTGGTAGTCGGGCAGCCAGAGGGCCAGCTTGTACGTCCCGGGCGGCATGTGTGCCGGCAGTGCCACCGTCTGCTTGGGGAGCGTGACAGCGCCGCTCACCCACTTGCGCACATCCACATCATGGAGCGGGAAATTGCATCGATCGGTGCCGTTGTCAAAGACCAGGTAGATGGGGCGCGGCTTGATCACGCTGGCGTAACCGTCATTGCAGAGATTCGCCGCAATGACAAAACTGCTGCCCGCTTTAGCCGACGCTGGGAAGGTGGCGTCAATCAGGCGCAGGTAGCTGTGAACGAGCCTGTGGCCGGCCGCCTTCACGTCCGAGAAGTTGCGAACATCGTTCCCCCCACGACCGTCCACGTCACAGCGATTGTGCCATCCGCGTTCCGGGTTCGGGAACACGCTCGCGAAGTCTGCGGTGTAGAGAAAGGTGATTGCGCCTTCGGGCGCATTCGTTCCTGCGATGGAAAAACCAGCCTTTGCTTCGCAGGCCTGTTCAGGATGGTCTGTTGCCAGCACCAGCGCGGCCCACGATGAATCGGCATCGCTGGGCGGATTCCCCAACGAACGGATATCACCGCCGATTATTTTTGTGATCGAACCGTCTTGCAGTCCGCCACCGTCGCTTTTTCGGGGATCCCACCATTGGATCACTTCCGTATGGTGCTCCGTGTGCAACTGATAACAGGCGCCATGAAATTCTTTGAAGCCAAGCAGCGGTTTAAACTGCTGGTGCTGTTTTTCCAGTTGATGGAAGCTATGACTGACAACGGGATGGCCGTAGACATCGAGTGTGCTGATATGAGCGGCGATGGCTTTGATCTGAGCGGTATTCAGCCCGTGTTCCTCACCGACATTGTAGCGAAGCCCTAAATGATGGCCAAACCGGGCCACGATTTCGCGGCAGAATATGCTTCTTTCCGTCCCCATCATGCCGACGTTCAAGTGCCGGGAATTGTCCGCCTCGCACAAATACAGATCCGCATGGATTCCTTTGCGGTCCATATGAGTGTAAACGATGTCCCACTGGTCCAGTTTGGAAACATCGTAAACCAGCTGGGTTTCCCGATCCGTCCAGGGCCATGTATTGTCCGCGTCATCGTCACGGGTAAGGATGATGTGATAAAGGGTATTGGCGCCGATCTCGCTCAGATAGTTGATGGCTCCAGTAATACCTTTGCCTTTGCCGCCCTGCCAGGTGGGATCGCCTTCCTTCCAATGCTTTAAATGGAAAAGGTATCGATGCAGCCCCACACCTTTGCCTGCCCCAAATCCGTGATCTTCATACAAATAGGTGTCTTTTTTCTCGGTGTCGCCCTTTTCATTCGGATCGTCAGTCGTGCCATCAAAATCCTGACAGCCGAAAAAATCTTCCGGGCTTCCAGGTCCGGCCTTCACGAGCCACTTCTTGCTGCCCTGAAACTGCAGGTAGTGCTCGCCCACATAGGCAAGCATGCCCTGGCCGTAAAAGCCCGCTGCACCAGGGTCTGCAGGCCGCACAGTAAATGAGCCGGCCTCTCCGTCAGGAACGCCAGCCGATTTACCTTCCTTCGGACTGCTGACAGCCGGAACCGCGATCTCCGGCCCCTCCCGAAAGGCGACGGAATAGGTCCATGCGCCAGGCTCATTCGGGGTAAGTTTCACCCGCCATTTGTTTCCGCTGGTGGCCGACGACTCCGCCGCGTTGCCTTCGGCGGCAAAATAGCCAGGCACCCGGAAAGACTTATCGCCCTTGCTGAATGTGACATCCAGTCGATGGTCTCGGAAGGTGGCCTCCGTTTCACTCGCCTGTTTGCCGGTGAATGTAAGGGTGACCAGATACCATACCCTCAATGCTCCTTCAACCGAAGCCGCTGGCAAGTCGCGCTGCCCGCCGACTAAAGCAAATAACAGGGCCAAAACAGAAAATTGCATTTGTGGTGTTCCCATTGTTTTGGCGAAGTTACATTTATTGGCCGCCATCAGACAGCATCACCTGCTGCTCGCACAGGGCAGGCAGGAGCTTCACGTTTCAGAGCGGGCCTTCTTGATCGAGTCGATGGCGCTTTCCCAGGCCTGGATGAACATGTGCCGGAAGTATTCCACCGGGCCGTATGCGCCAAACTCCTCGACCGGGAGACCGTTTGTTTTGTATGCTCGCGCAAATTCAGGGACTTTTTCGAGCAATTCATCGATGATCATTTCCTGAACTGGATTGAAGAAGCGCGAAACCACAGGCGGGTTCAGCTTGAGCAACTCTTCGGCTTGTCCCTGCCAGTTCATGGTGATGCAAACATCGGCTCCGACCATTTCCGTAAAGTGGTGCAGACCGCGAACTCCGCCGCCGATGAAGCCGATTTCAGGCCAATGCGCCTTGGTGATCGCGTAGGTTTTTTTGGCAATGGCAAGGCCGGCGACATAAATCATGTCACTGGAAATCGCGATGCCCTGCTCCTTCACCCACTTCTGCAGATATTCATCATAAATGCCAGTAATCAGGGAATAGTAAACCTTGGGATGCCTGCCTGTTTGGCGGGAAATCCGCTCATACATCCGGCAAATCTCCAGCGCCTGGCTGATGCCCATGACTTCTGTGGCGTTGATCGGGGTGTTTTCGGCCATCAAGACGTTCATGGCCTCCAGGCCGGCCTTCGTCGCGGGTATCTTAATCATCACGTTCGGCCCCATACCGCGGTTTAACCGGCCTTCCTGAATGATGACCTCCGGATCCTCCTCGTGAATGGGATCTCCCTGGATGCTGACATAACCATGCTCACCGTGCGTGGACCGGTAAAGCGGTAGAAAAACGTCGGCGATCTCCTTGACAAGTTTGCGCTGCAGAATGCATTCGACCTCGTTGTCGCATGCTGATTCCTTCAAAGCCTGTTTCAACAGCGCTTTGGCATGCCCCGCTTCCAGCGGATGGGTCAGCATCTTCCATGTGTAGGAAGGATTCTGCGTGCAGCCCACGGCTCCGGCCTCTATGGCCAGCTGTGCCTCTTCGCGGGTCACGTTGTTGATCCAGAATTTAGTGGGTGTCAGCTGGCTGACCCGTTTGAAGTAATCGCTCATCATAGGGTAGTGAAGTTGGTGTTTATCATTTCCCGGTCAACTCGACCTGCACGCCCTGCGTCGCCGTCTTGTCCAGGAAAACCGCGCGCTTGCCTTCCGTGCCTTGGTGCGGTTTTGGCGCAGCAGGCACAGGCGAATTCTTCATTGCCTCGCCCACATCCTCCACCTTGAGGCAGAAGTGATGCAGCCCCGGCCCGTTTTTCGCGAGCCACGACTGCAGCGGATGATCCGGCGTGAGCGGTTGCGCGAGCTGCAGCTGCGTGTTGCCCAGATCGAGATGCGTGAGGCGCACCGTGCCGCCGTTCACGTCCTCGCTGTGAAGCACCTTGAAGCCGAGCGTGTCGCGCCAAAGTTTCAGCGCCGCCTCCGTGTCCGGAACGGCGATGGCGAGATGGTCGAGTCCTTGGTAAGGAAAATCTTGAAAACGGGCATCGGGCATCTTGAATCGGTCATTTTCCGTAGGCAGCCCGGCATGTCCTTTGGCGGCAAGCACTGATTTGCCGAGAATCTCACAAAGCTGCTCGGCTTCATCCACCAGACCGGCCATTTGCTTCTCGGGCAGCAATCCCGCCTTCACTACGAAACATAACCAGCCACGGGTTTCGCGAAGTTCCTTCAAGGCCACGCTAAACTTGTGAACGAAGTCCGCCCGGCTTTCGGCCGAGCCGCTCTCGTCGTAATTCGGCGGCGCGGATGTGCCGCTCCGCACCAACTGATCGCTCACATGTCGCCCCAGCCGCGAAGACGGCAAGGCATCAACCACTTTGCCCACTCGAGCCGCGAAATCCCACAAGCGTTCTGAAAGTTCCACCTGTTTCATAAATGCCAGATTTCCGATGACCGATTTTCAGTTTCCAAGATTCTCACTCCCCTTGACCGGCTCAAGGTCGTATCCCCGCATTTCCAGCCGATCAATCGTGGCGCGCGAGTTGCTCGCTGGCTGGGCAAAGCAGCATGTATTCGCCGTCATAACCGCAGTGAACGCCAGCCTAACAGCAATGGCGCCGCGCTTCGGCGCCCCGCTTTGCGGGCCCGCGTGCGCGGAAAAATGGCGGCTTGGGGCTGACGCCGTCCAGGCCCTCGCGGAGCTCTGCAAGGCTCGCCAGGCTGAAAATGCATCCTGATTCCGAGTGGCGTTGTTTGGCTTCATAAATGAATCTCTGCCGGCGCGCTTTTCGCGGCGGATTCATAGACCGCTTCCTGCACCGCGAACGATTTCAAGTATTCCTCCCCGCTCGTTTCGAATGGCTGGCCATCCAGCATCCGGTCCACGAAATGGCGCTGGGTGACATAGCAGCAGTCGCCGGCGAAATTCCGGTCGGCGCGTTCGTAGGACAGTTCAACCTCCGGCTCGCCCAACCGCTGGAGTGTCAGACGTGAATCCCCAGCCAGCCGGATGCTTCCGGCGGAGCCTTCGACCAGGAATTCGCCGAAGGTGTAGCGCGGATTGCGCGCAGTAGTTTCATTATAACGGTTGGCGTCCCATTCGCCGATGGCGCCACTGCAAAATTCAAACACCACCAGCGCGCAGTCCTCGCCCTTGATGACCGGGTTCAATCGACGCAGCCACGCGGCGACGCGGCGGATTTCGCCTGCGAGAAAACGGTAGGTGTCAATGAAGTGGATGCCGTTCTCGAAGACAAGCAGGCGGGGATACTCGCGGAAGTAAGGCTGGCGCGGAATGTAGGCGTTCCCGCCCCAGCCATCGCCCATGCGCGAGCGGAAGGCTAGTGAGTGCAGTTCGCCAATCGCCCTTGCGCCGAGCTGGCGCTTGATTTCGCGGTGCCAGGGTTGGAAACGGAAATTCTCGTGGACCATGAAGCGCACCTTCGCTGCCGCCGCATTGGCAACGATGGCTTTTGCCTCCTCAAATGTCGGTGCGAGTGCCTTCTGGCAAATGATGTGGATGCCGCGTTGCGCGGCCTCGGCGCAGATCGCCTGATGGGACGGTGGCGGCGTGATGATGTCCACGAAGTCAGGTTTCTCCACGTCGAACATCTCGCGGTAGTCGGCATAGAGCTTGGTGTGGCCGAACTTCTTCGTAATCTCGGCTGCCTTGATCGCATCGCGATTGCTGAACGCGACGATCTCCACTTCGGGAATCCGCGTCCATGCCTCGTATTGAAAATGGCTGAAGTAGCCGGCTCCGATGCAGACGCCCTTGAGTTGCTTAAGGCGGGAATTGCTGTTTTCTGATGGTTGATTGCTCATGGAAGATTCCATCTACCCTTCTTCAAGTTTGCGGTCGGGACGAGCCAGGAACCACAACACGACGGCAAATAGATTGAGTGTTGCGCCGACGTAAAAGAATGCGCCTGGTCCTCCGGTCCATTGGATCAGGTAGGGGAATGCGAGCGTCGTGAGGAAGCTCCCGAGGTTGCCAGCCATGTTCATGGTCCCTGAAACCGCGCCCGAGTGTTTCTGCCCAATGTCGACGCAGAGCGACCACGATGGCGGGAGGGTCATGTCGGCTCCGAAAATGGCAAGCGCCAGACAACCCACCTCGATTCCCGGGGTTTCCATCTGACGGCTGAGGACCAAGCCAAAGGCTGCCAGCAAAAATCCGCTCACGGCGGGCAGACGGCGCGACGCCGTCCATCTGCCGGCCCTGTAAATACGGTCAACGAGCCAGCCGGCGGCGATGTTGCCGATCCCGCCGCCGATGAGCGGCAGGCTCGCATAGAGTCCCGCCTGCAAAGGATCCAGAGCATACTTCTCTTTGATATAGGGTGGCAGCCAGGTGAGGCAGAAGAAGAAGGTGAAATTGCTGCAAAAATACTGACCCATCGCCAGCCAGAGGTTGCGCGAATGGAAAAGGCGCGGCGCGGAAGGGCGGCTTTCCTGCCGCGCAGCTTCTGCCCCGGTTCTATGAGTGTCTTGAGCAGGCGCCGTTACGAGTGGGCGGCTGGAAACTCGCCCCTCCTGGCGATGGTCCAAAATGAATTCGAGCTCCTGCCTGGAGATGCCCTGCTTCTGTGTCGGGTCGTCCCGAAACCAGAGAAACCACACTGCGGACCACACCAGCCCGGTTACCATGAGGATCAGAAACGAAGGACGCCAGCCAAGGGTGCCAATCATCCATCCGAGCAAGGGCATCGTTGCCGCCGCACCGAAACGCATGCCGGAGAAGCTCACGCCCTGCACCAGACCACGTTCCCGGAGCGGAATCCAGGAATAGACGGCGCGAGCCACTCCGGGGAGAGCGCCGGCTTCACCGCAGCCAAACAGAAATCTCGTGGCCAGCATCGAACTGAAACTCCACGCCAGTGCCGTCAGCCCGGTGAACGCCGACCAAAAAGCCACGATGACGGCCAACACACGGCGTGGCCCCAGGCGGTCGGCAAGCATGCCTGCGGGTGTCTGGCACAAGGCATAACCGAGAGAGAATGCGCCAAAGACCCAGCCCATCTGTGTGTTCGACAATCCCAAGTCGCGGGCTACGTCTCCTTTGGCCACGGAAATGCAGGCGCGGTCCACGTAGAGCAGCACCATCAGGGCAAAGGCGGCGAGCACCAGAAGATAGCGGAGGGGCATCATGGCTCAGGAGGGGCGGCAACCCTGCCACCCTTAATCGTGTCGACGTCATGGCCTCGAGCGGCAGAGATGCGGCCGGTACCGTATTCCATCGCAAACGCCCGTACAGGGGACCCATCGCCCCCCAGTGGTTTTAGAGGCAGCGCAGCAAAAAAGACTTGCTCCTGCGTGATGGCTTTAAGGTTTGTCAGCCCCTCGACAATTAACTGACATTTTGGCGATAAATTTGGGATGGATCTAGCGCCCAGACAGGGTTTTATCCGCATGATTGCGTGATATGGGCGCTTTTGGGTGGTCCCAATTTTACTTGGGCGGCTACCATAGTGATTCTAG
>Ga0209310_1001070_pt1 | contig 22670 bp, 19 predicted proteins | sample AD_UKC030_MetaG_FD_184415 | JGI IMG/M metagenome (GOLD analysis project Ga0209310, IMG submission 184415) | Active sludge microbial communities of municipal wastewater-treating anaerobic digesters from USA - AD_UKC030_MetaG (SPAdes) (version 2) | ecosystem: Engineered > Bioreactor > Anaerobic >...
GTGTGATATTTTTTGCTATTGATGGTTTAGTAGCCATGCCAATGATGTTTATGTTTTTGAAAAATAATAAAGTCAGCAAGCGAACTTATAAACTTTCTGTGATTTTAAGCTATATTTGTGTGTTTATAATATTTTTCATGTTTATGAATACGGTTAGCTTAGTTTCTGGGTTTGGAACATCAATTGATACATTTACTGGTTTAATGCCATTTTTAGGTAGAAACGTGCTAATACTGGGATCGATTATCGGATTACTAGCGGTGATTACGTCCTATATTGTTTTTGTTCATTATTATAAAGACATGCTAATTTGTGATGTGAATTGTAATAAATGATTGGGCTATATTGTTAGTATCTTTTTACCATTGTTGTTTTTATTAACCAATGTCAATAAAGTTGATAATTTAATGTCGTTAGTTGGCGGGGTAATTGGTGGTGTGATTGCGGTTATAGTTTTATTGATGTATGTTAAAGTTCGAGATAAAAAACAAACAGTTTCGCCTTATAATTTAAATTTGCCTAATTGACTATTAATAACCGTTGGAACCATTTGCTTTTTAGGGGCGACACTACAGATTATTTTAAGAATTTTTAATTTGGAATAGGCAAATTTTTATTGACAAAAATTTAATAATTTTATATAATATAACTAAGTATAATTAATTATTAACAAAGTTTTATGAAAAAAATATTATTATTTTTAATATTAATATTATTAATTTGTTCAGGTAACTTAGCTTTAGCTTTAAATAAAAAGCCTGGAGATTTGATTTCAACAAATCAAACTTGGAAGGGAAGAATTAAGAGTTTAAGTGCCAATGACAATTGGCTAGCTTTTAGTGGTAATACAACTTGGTCAACGTTTCGCAATAGTATTTTAAATTTATTGAAAATTCAGAATTATAAAAAAACTACCACTTATAGAGTAAATGTTTTGGACACAACTAAACTTGAAACTAACGATGGCAAAACTATATTGCTAGAAGAATTACAGATTGATGATTATGTGGCTGTAACGGGAACATTAATTAATCAGGCCACTAATAAAATTGATGATTGAAATACGGAAACGGTTTATTTAATTGAAGCTAACTATATTAAGGTTAATAATCGTCGTGGCTTGATTGAAGCCTTTGTTAAATCGGTTTCAAATTATTTTCAAAAAGATGGATTGACTTCGCTAATCAACAAATCAAGCATTGTTACCAATACAGATGGATCGATTACTTTAAAACCTTATGATAATACGGCTGAAAGACAAGGAAAATGTGTTGGTTATGGTAAACCAATTGTGGAAAATAGAGAGGGAGCTCCAACTCAACCTCAAGTATGTTGTGAGGGTTTTAAAGCCTATGAAGCTTTGTCGGTAAAATTTGAAGAAAAGCCAACCGTTAATATTCAAGGTTATGTTTATACTGTTAAAGCTTATTGTTATGGATTAGATGGAATTTCAAGTGATATAGTTGGTAAAGTTTTTGAAAAAGACGATTGTATATCCGAAGGAGAACCATTGTTGATTGGTGGAATACTAGCACCAGAAGTTATGCAAAATTGTTGTAAAGGTTTAATAGAGTGTATATCTAGTGATTATAAAGCTTTACCTCAACCAACGGGGACAGAAGTAATCAGTTTAAATGGCTTTAGCTATATTGTGAAAGGCTATTGCCGAAAAGAATGCCCAAAAAGTTCATCCAAATGATCTTTGTTACCATTTTTGCCTTCGCTACCATCAATTGAAGAATGTCAAAATGATTGAGATTGTTGTACGGCCAAAAATACTTTATGTAATAAAGATTGTATAAATAATAAATGTGTAGATAGAAGTATTGGTGATGTTGGCTTTTTAGAAGGTTGTAATGTGGATGGTGATTGTTTTTATGATGGCGAAAAATGTTTATTAATGGCTGATGGTTATCGCTCGCTTAATGCGGCTTGAGATTGATTTTTGAGAAACGATCCAAAGGGTTGTGTTTGTAATAAAAATACTCATAAATGTGTTTTAGTAGAAGACAAAAATACACCAACGACCGATGGTTGTAACCAAAACATCACTTGTGATGAAGAAACAGTTTTTGTGTGTGGAAAAGATGGTAAAACTTATAATAATCCTTGCGAAGCGATTCGTTGCAATACCGTGGTTGATTGTTCGGGCAAATGCCCATGTAGTACAACACCAAGTGTGCCAAGCAAACCTATTATACCATCTCCCAATCCAGGCAAGTGTAATGTTGAAGATGATTGTGAGTTGTGCGAAGCTGAATGTTTTGAAAAAACAATGCTTGATCAATTAAAGTCAACTGGCAAAACTTGTGGTCCAGCCAAAGCTGAGCTTAAATGTGTTTGTGAAAATAATTTGTGTTTAGCTATGCCCGATATTTCTAATCCAGATCAACCTTGTGACGATATACTTGAACTAGTTTGTGGAGCTGATGGGAAAACTTATCAAAATAAATGCGAAGCGTTAAAAGCTGACACGAGCGTTAAATGCAGTGGAGCTTGTCCATGTGATACTCAAACTCCAGTTGCACCTTGTCCGGCAATTTATCAACCAGTTTGTGGTACTAATAATAAAACTTATTCTAATTCTTGTTCAGCTTTACAAGCAAAAGTGGATGTAAAGTGTGATCAAGCTTGCCCATGTTCGTCAACTCCAGTTGTACCACCAGCTAATGGTTCAGGTTCTGGATCAACCCCAGTGTTACCAGCTCAATTAAAGCAAATTAATGTTCATGGTTTTTGTGGATTTCAAACCGAAACGATTTGTAGCGTTGATAGCGATTGTGAGGTAGCTGGTTGTTCAGGAGAAATTTGCAAAGCTAAAACCGATGGGAAATTAAGTAGTATTTGTAATTATATAGATTGTTACACAAAACCATCAAATGTTTATTGTGGTTGTGATGCGGGTAAATGCAAATGATATGGAACATTGCAGACTCAATCGTCTAACCCGGTTTATAGTCCAGTGATCGATGCTCCCAGCACAATTACAATTGATCCAAGCGGTGGGATTGTGGCACCATCAATTGTTTACTAATATATTTTAAAAATCAATAAAAATCCGTGGTATTTTCGCGGATTTTTATTGATTTTGACTTGCTTTTATGATAAAATGGCTCTAATAGTAAAAGAAAACAAATGGAAGTTAATTTATTTGATTATATATTGCCAGAAAAATTGATAAGCCAGAAATTAATTTTGCCTAGAGATAAGTGCAAATTTTTGGTTTATGATCGAGAAACTAAAAAAATTAAGCATAATATTTTTAATGAAGTTGTTGATTATTTAGATAAAAATGATGTTTTAGTATTAAACAATACTAAAGTTTTTCCAGCGAGATTAATGGGCGAAAAAGAAACAGGTGGAAAGGTAGAAATATTTTTGCTAACACCTAGCGATAATAATTTTTCAAATAATATAAATTCAAAATGGAATATATTAGTTAATAAAAAATTAGCCAATAAAAGTAAAATAATTTTTAGAAAAAATAAAAAAATAATTTTAACGGGCACAATTTTAAACGATGTTGATAAAATTCAAATTAAGTTCGATAAAAAAGGTAAAAGTCTATGAAAACAAATTTATTTACTTGGTGATATGCCTATTCCGCCCTATATTAAAAGTAAAAAAGATCAAAAACATTATCAAACGGTTTATGCTAAAAATTTGGGTTCATGCGCAGCGCCAACAGCTGGATTTCATTTTACTGAAAACCTGTTAAAAAAAATTATTAAAAAAGGAGTCAAAGTTGAATATGTTACATTAACAGTTGGACTGGGAACTTTTAAACCAATAAAAACTGACAAAGTAGAAGATCATAAAATGGATACAGAATATTTAAATATTGATAATAAAGTGGCTAAACGATTGGGTCAATATAAAAAACAAGGAAAAAAGATTGTCGCGGTGGGCACAACAGTAGTAAGGACACTGGAATCAATTTATGATGGTAAAAAATTTAAAAGTAATATTAAAAAAACTAATATTTTTATTTATCCTGGATATAAATTTAGAGCTATTGATAAGTTTATAACTAATTTTCATTTTCCTAGATCAACACCACTTATGATGGTATCGGCCTTTATTATGGATAAACAAAAAGATTTTGAAAGTTCACGATCGGAATTACTTAAAATATATAGCACAGCGATTAATAAAAAATATAAGTTTTATAGTTTTGGTGAAAGCATGATGATAGTGTAAAGAAAGTTCCAAATTCCAATGTTCAATGTCCAAGAATACAAACAAAAAAAAGTTCCAAATTCCCCGTCACAATCAACCAAAGGTTGGTGTGAGCCTGCCTGCCGGTAGGCAGGGGCATGCAATGTTCAAACAGAAAGAGTAATTGGTAAATGGTAATTAGTAATTGCTTTTTACACTTTACTATTTACTCCTTACTCTTTACTATTGCTAGTCCCCACACCCAGTAAAGGTTATGAGCGGTTAACATTATTTTATTAGTTTAACGTTCAAATTGAAAGCATAATTATAAATTGGATTTATTCATTTCCCGATTAAAAATTTTATTTTTAATCTTAACCTTTCTGGGTGTGGGGGTTTTACTACTGTTTTACTACCGTCTTACTATTGCTTTACAATGCTTTACTATGTTTTACTACGCTTTACTATGATGTTATAATATTAACCATAAAACAATTTAAATGAAGACATTTAAGGTTATAAAAAAATCAAAAAGGACTCAAGCTAGAATTGGTCGTTTGCAAACTGAGCATGGTTTAGTTGAAACGCCATTTTTTATGTCGCCAGCCACTAAAGGTTATTTAAAAAGTTTAGATAGTTTAGACATGAAAACAATTGGTACAAAAGTGGCTTTAGTAAATACGTATCATTTGTTTTTAAATCCAGGCGATAAATTTATTAAAAAGTTTGGTGGTATTCATAAATTTATGAATTGATCGGGTCCAATTTTAAGTGATTCGGGTGGATTTCAAGTTTGGAGTTTAAACGAGAGACAAGGGCAATTAACTAAAATAAAAAATGATGGAGTAGAATTCAAATCACCTTATGATGGTTCAAAATGTTTTATTGACGCCAAAAAATCAATTGAAATTCAACATAACTTAGGCGTTGATATTGTTATGGCTTTTGATGAATGTTCAAAAGATAATGGTGAAAAGATGGATATTATTAAATCTATGGATTTGACTCACAAGTGATTGGTAAAATCGTTAGAATATCATAAAAAATTAAATAAGGGCAAAAAATTATTTTTTGGTATTGTTCAAGGTGGCAGTTTTATTGATTTAAGACAAGAATCTTTGAAATTTGTGATTGATCAAAATCCCGATGGTATTGCTTTTGGCGGCGAGACCATTGGTTATAATATGAAAGAAAGCAATAGATTGTTAGATAAATTAATACCCAATTGTCCAGAAAATAAACCAAGATATACTATGGGTTTGGGCGCTAAGCCACAAGACATTGTGGAAGCCATGATACACGGAGTTGATATGTTTGATTGTGTTTCTCCGGCCAGAGTAGCTAGACATGGTGAATTGTTTGTGGGGAATTTAAATTTCACTAATTTTAAAATTAAATCCAATGAAAAAAATAATATTATTAGAATTGCTAATAGTAAATACAAAAATGACAAAAAGCCAATTGATAAAAATTGTCAATGCCCGGTTTGCCAGCAATATTCACGAGCTTATTTAAGATATCTATTTTTACAAAAAGAACCTTTGTTTATGAGATTGGCTAGTTTGCATAATATTTATTTTATGAATGATATTATTAACCAAATGAAAAAATATATCAAATATGAGTAAAAAAACCTTCTTATTACAAACTTGTTGTGCGCCTTGTGCTTTACCAATTCTTGAATATTTAAAAGATAAAGATTTTTATATTACCTTATATTATTTTAATCCAAATATTTATGATGAAAAAGAATTTTGGAAAAGGTTTTATGAAGTTTGTACAATTGCTGATATATATCATTGCAGTACTATTTTGCATGATTATAATCATAAAGAATGGCTAGATTTTTTAAAGAAAAATTTAAATTCCGATTTGGAAAAATATGTTGAAAATGGTGAGAGATGTAAGGGGTGTCTTTATATGCGATTAAAATATTCATTTGTCTATGCAAAAGATAATGATTTTGATATGTTTTCATCGACGTTTTTGACTAATTTATATAAAGATACTGACTTTGTAAGAAAAACTATTGTTAATTTGACTAAAAATAGTAATGTTAAGTTTTTAGATTTAGATATTGATAAAAAGGAATTTTATAAAAAGGGAATTGAACTATGTAAAAAACATAATATTTATAGACAGAAGTTTTGTGGTTGTGAATTTTCAATTAACCAAAATGAAAAATAGGTAAAATAGCATTGATTTTTGGTAAATTTTTTGCTATAATAGTTTATTGTAAATAGCGAACCCCGTTAGAAATTATTAGATAATTCTTTAATAAAGTAAAGAATGAGTTGTATTAATTTTCTAGAGTTATTTATTAGCGAATTAAAATTTAATATCTAACAATTTCTAACGGGGCGAACTCCCATTAGAAATTATTAGATAATTCTTTAATAAATTCAAGAATGAGTTGTATTAATTTTCTAGAGTTATTTATTGGCGAATTTAAATTTAATATCTAACAATTTCAAACAGGGTAAACAAGTTAATAGTTTTTTAATTTTTAAAGAAGAATGGAATACGGCAAACACTTGCTATTAGAGGTAATTACCAAAGATGGCAAAGATTTGGCAAGCGTTGCCAAGATGAAAAAATTTTTTAATTTGATAATTAAAAAAGTAAAGTTCACAGTTGTTTTTAAACCAATATTTTATAAATTTAAACCAAGAAAAAAGGGAGAAATCTCGGGTATTACCGGCATGTGTGTTGTGAGTGAATCACATATTTCAATCCATACCTGGCCAGAATGTAATTATTTTGCTTTTGATATTTTTTCTTGCAGTGAATTTGATGAAAATAAAGTCATTGATATTATTAGTGATTTATTTGATGTCAAAGAAATATATTCTCAAATTGTTGAAAGGGGGTTGAAAATTAATTTCAAATCCAGAACCAAAAAAAGTGCTTAGGCACTTTTTTTGGTTGTAAAAAATATAAAAATGAGTTAAAATAGATGAAAATCGAATAAATTATGATTGTCAAAAAAGAAATTAAAAATGATGATAAATATTATTGGACAAATCATGTTAAAGAGAAAATAAAATTTTATGGTTTGTCAGAGAGTTTAATTAAGCGAATTATTCGTTTTCCCGAGAGAACGGAAGAAGGGGTGGCAGTGGATACTATTGCTTCGCTTAAAACCGCTGGATCAAAGAAAAATCGTTATGAAGTTTGGGTAATGTATCAGGTGAGAAAAAAAGTCAATAAAATTAAAAATATTGATGAAGACACTTTAAATATTTTGGATAAATTATCAGCGGATGAAATTAATGAAATTGTTAAATATAAACCCCAGATAGTGATTATTAGTGCTTGAAAATATCCAGGCGTTACCGAAAAACGTAATGAAATACCTATACCTGATGATGTGCGAAAATTATTTGGAATATAGATAAATCATAATGGGTTGTATTTTTTTTAAAATTTGATTATAATTTAGGTGTAGTATATAACTACAGTTTATTTAAAATTAATTAAAAAACGAAATATGAAAAATTTTAAATTTTATACGGCGGCCATAGTAGTAATAATATTGCTATTATGTTTTCAATTTTTATTTGTAGTTTTGCGAGAAGCAACTCATCTTGAAGAATTACGAAGAAATTGAAATCCGGAAAATATTGAATTAGCGGATTTGGGATTTGTTTCTCAAAGATTTATCGAAGATTATAATATTCGTAAAGAAATAGTGAGCTTTAAAGATAAAAAGTTTTTAGTTGTATTTATTGGTCATGATCAATCTTATTTTGATAGAAACATAATTGCCAATATGTTTATTTATGGATCCGATAATAAAGGTCAAACCATATTAAAAGACTTTCAATCCATTACTTTAAATGAGAAAGAAAAGGAAAAATTTACCGAGGTTTTGCCGGCACTACCAATTATTGAACAAACCGTGGATATTAACAATGATAATAATGTTGAATTGATTGTTAATTTAGGCGAATATGCTGGATTTGGAATTCGCTATACGGTCATGTCTTATAATACTAAAAGTGAAGATTTAAAATGATTAACATTGGTTGATGGTAGTGGTGTTCAAAACCAGTCATGATTTTTCGAAGGTTATTTCGAAGATAGTTTATTACATTTTGAAATTGATGAAGCCAATAATTCAATTTATCAATTTGCCGGTGTTAAACCCGAAGATATTGAGCCGGAAATGGATGAAGATTTTAATCAATGGCAATGACGAGCCGATGTTTTTGTATTACAACCAAATAGCAATATGTTTGTTCAAAAAGTAAAATAAAATTATTAATTATGCCACCCAAAAAGATTTATGTTATTAATAATTTAGGCGAAAAAGAATTATTATCAGAGCACAAGATTATAACGAGCGCCAGGCGAAGTGGAGCTAGTTCAGGTTTGTCAAAAGAAATTGCTAAAAAGATTGCGAAAAGAATCAAAAATAATACTAGCACTTATGATATATACAAGTGGATAAAAGAAATGCTGACTTTGCAAAATCCACAAAGTGGTATGAAATATAGTTTAAAAGAATCGATACGGAAATTAGGCCCGACTGGTTATTGATTTGAAAAATATATGAGCAAATTATTGGAAATTTATGGTTATAAGACCAAGATTAATCAAATTGTTGATGGCAAATGCACTGATTTTGAAATAGACGTTTTATTATTAAGCGAAAAATATAAAGAATTGATTTTTGGCGAATGTAAATATCATAATCAATTAGGCACAAGAGTAAATATATCGGTGATTTTAGAAAATTATTCAAGTTTTTTAGATTTAAAAGAAGGAAAATTGGCGATGGATTTTTTAAATCGGGGATATAAATCCAAAAGATTAATAATTACTAATACTAAATTTACTAGCAAAGCCATTACTTTTGCAAATTGCTATGGAGTCAGTTTACTAGGTTGAAAATATCCAAAAGGTAAGGGGCTAGAATATTATATAGAAACTGATGGTTATTATCCAATTACGATTTTGCCATCGATTAACGAGCTAGCTATGGCTGAATTATATGAAAGAAATATTTTCTTTGCTAAAGAATTATTAGATACAAATATTCAAAAAAATTTATTCAAGAAACCATTTAGTAACGTAAATTTGCAAAAAGCTATAAAAGAAGCCGAAATACTTTATGGTATTAAATAGAAAAAACACACAAATGATCTGCAAAAGCAGACATTTTTGTTTTATTGAAAAAAATAGAAAAGTGTGGTAAAATTGGCATTGACATGACCCCAACAATCCTAACAATACGAATGATACGAAAAAAGATTGCAAAGAGAGATCGTATTTAGTTTTATTCTAATTGCTATTTGCTAATTACGTATTTATTGCCGAAGTGCCCCCACACTCAAAAAGATTAAGATTAAAAATAAAATTTTTAATCAGGGAACGTATAAAATTTATGAGTAATAATAATTTTAATTTAGACGTTTCACGCGATAAAATAACATTATTCGCTCATAATCTTTATTGAGTGTGGGGATACACTAGTTCTTTGCAAAATGTTTTTTAAAATACAATTTGTTTTAGTTAATTCAATCCTATAATATTCTTTATGCCGAAGTGGCGGACCCGACAACCTATTAACTTTAATTTTGGGTCAACTTATTTTAATTGTTAGGTAACGCTCTCGTGCAACAATATGTTCTTTAAATATTATTGATATTGTCAAAATTATTCAAAAATTGATAAATCAATTTTTACAAAGTTTCTAGGTGTCCGGGTAGTCATTTGGAACATTAATTTGTTTTAGATAACTCAATCCCATAACACTCTTTATGCCGAAGTGGCGGAACTGGCAGACGCGCACGACTCAAAATCGTGTGAAGCAATTCATGTGGGTTCGACCCCCACCTTCGGCACCCCCACACCAACTTTCATTTATATTTATTAAATTATTTGTAAAACCAATATAATGAGTATTATCTTTAATATTTTTTAGTATATATACGTAATACATATTATATACAAATAATTTAATAAATAGATAAAGTTGCGCAATCAAAAGAAAGTATTATCTACAAAGTTGAAAGTTCCCTACAAAATAGTGTATTACGAAGCCTACGCTTCAAGAGATGAAGCCAAACTTCGTGAATATAACCTTAAATTACGAGCTCAAGCTCTAAATGCCTTAAAGAGACGCATAAAGAAATCTCTTGAAGCTTAATGAAAGTTGGTGTGGGGGCTGGCCCCGCTTCGCCTACCTACCGGCAGGCAAGCTCCACAACTAACCAAAGGTTGGTGTGGGGGCTGGCCCCCAAAGGAAAGTTCCAATGTTCAAACAGAAAGACGAAGAGAAGACAATGGTAATTAGTAATTGCTTTTTAAACTTTACTATTTACTTCTTTCTCTTTACAATGCTTTACTACTGCTTTACTATCGTCTTACTAAAATATATGATAAGTTCCAATGTTTGATGTTTAAACAGAAAGAGTAATTGGTAAATGGTAATTAGTAATTAAAAAAACTCCTTCATTTTAACAAAAATTCTCTCAATAAAAAGTTGTATTTTAAACAACTTTTAAAAGAGGGGGAAAATTTAAATAAATATTAAAAAAGCAATATGGATATGATTGATACAAATATGATGGTGGATAATAATCCTGAAAAAATTATCAATAATTCTAATAAAAAATTTAAAATAAATATCAAGTCTTGATTTAAAAAGTTCTTTACAAAAAAGAACATTATTAGTTTAATTGTAATTTTTATATTGTTGTTGGGACTAACTCAGGTGTCGGTTAATTTTGGTTATCAAATGGGTATGGTGGATAGTTTCAAAAAACAAAATCAACTAAACTTTTGATTGAGCCAAAATATTCTTGGATTTTCTAACAAAAAATCCGAAAGTAATTGATATGTGTTTTGAGATGTTTGATCAAAATTGAAAAATGAATATGTCGAGAAAGAAGAACTGAATGACGAAATTTTAATTGAAAATGCAATTAGAGGAGTTGTGGCTTCCACTGGTGATCAATTTTCCGAATTTTTAACTTATAAAGATTATGAAGAGCTAAACGGTGAATTAGCTGGTTCTTTCGAAGGAATTGGAGCTGAAATTAGTCAACGGGATGGTCAAGTGGTAATTGTAGCTCCATTAAAAAATTCACCAGCTGCCAAAGCCGGTTTAAGGCCAGGTGATATAATTATTGAAGTAGATAAAACATCAACTATTGATTTTTCGGCTACCGAGGTTGTAAAGCTAATTAGAGGCAAAAAAGGAACAAAAGTAAATGTGACGGTGTATCGCGAATCGATAGCCGATAAAAAAGTTTTTGAAATTGTTAGGGAAACAATTAGTATTCCATCGTGTGATGTTGAATTTACAAATGATAATATAGCGGTTTTACGAATATATAATTTTTATGATAATGTATTAACCGAATTTGCAAAAGCCCTTGAAACTATCAAACAAAAAAATCCAAAAGGAATAATCGTTGATTTAAGAAATAATCCTGGTGGTTATTTAGATGCTTATTTAGAAATGGCTGGTGATTTTTTCAATAAGGATGAAGTGATATTAATAGAAGATTTTAATGGTAATCAACAAAATATAACGGAAGTATCAAATGGTGATGGTTTTCTTAAAAATAAAAAAATGGTGGTATTGATCAATGGTGGCACGGCCTCAGCGGCTGAAATATTAGCGGGAGCCTTGAGAGATAACAATAAAGTTAAAATTATTGGTGAACAATCGTTTGGCAAGGGCAGTGTGCAAGAATTGATGCCGTTACGTGATAATAATTTTCTAAAACTGACCGTTGCCTATTGGTTAACGCCTAAGGGAATTAATATTTCCAAAAAAGGTATTACGCCGGATATTGAAGTTTTAATACCCGAAGATATGATTGATGCCACGGGAGCTTATGAAGGAATTGATTTAGTAAAAGATATTCAACTTAAAAAAGCCGTGGATGAATTAAATAAAATCATAAAATAAAAAAATGAAAGTAGTTTTATTAAAAGATGTAAGAGGTTTTGGCAAAAAAGGTGAAATTAAAGAAGCTAAAGATGGCTATGCTAAAAATTTTTTGATTAAAAATGGTTTAGCCAAAATTGCTGATATTGGTGCAATCAAAGAAGCTACATTTTTGCAAAAACAAAAAATTGATAAACAACAAAAGATTAATGATCATATCAAACAATTGGAAAATCAATTAAAATCAATTGTTTTAACAGTAGCTTTAAAGTTTTCTGAAAAAGGGAATGAAGCTTATGAATCGTTAAACAAAAAACAAGTGATGGAGGTGCTAAAAAAAGATTTTAAAATTGATCTATCTTCAGAAACAGAGATAGTATTTGAAAAAAATATAAAAGAAAAAGGAGCGCACATTGTCCATATTAATTTGGGCTATGGAGTGGTGGTTCCTTTAAAAATTGAAATAGTGGCAAAATAATTATAAAACGTTGATAACGGTAATTTTTTTGATTTTACCTTGAAAATTGGTTTTGTGTTTATTAGTAAATTTAACTAAACCATCTTTAGTAGCATAGATAGTATTGTCTTTACCTTGTTTAACATTTTTACCAGGATAAAAATCATTACCGTTTTGTTTAGCAATAATTGATCCGTTAGTGACTTGATTGCCATCGTGGACTTTAATACCTAATCTTTTGGCATTGGAATCTCTACCATTACGCGATGATCCGCCAGCTTTTGTATGAGCCATAATAAATTATTTAATATATTTTTCTATATGGTAAACATTATATCAAATTTTTATAAATTTGTAAAGACAGCTTGGTTTTGATTGAAAAATAACATAGTTTGATTGTTGTTTGGTATTTTTATGTTTGGATTAGGCATAATAACGGGTGGTCAGCTACTCAAAAGGCCGCCTATCACTATTGTTGGTGATGTGGTAGAAATGGCTAGTTTTAAAGATTATATAGATGAAAAAATCGTAAGTACCAAACCTACAAGTACGACTAATACAACTTTAAACATAAACAATTTAGATACAAATGGTTTTGTGGCTAGTAATCGGGGAAAATATTATTATCCAGTGAATTGTAATTTGGCAAAAAATTTAAGTCAGAATAATTTAATTTATTTTGATACCGAAGAAAAGGCTATTATTGCTGGTTATGCTAGGCAAACCAAATGTGATTAAAAATCTAAAAACCGCCAATTATTGGCGGTTTTTAGATGTCAGTGAAATCGTCATAAATGCGATTTTGAATGTTTTTGTTGATGTCGCCGTTTTTAAATATACTATTTTCGCTTTTATGAATGGCGGTTACGATTTTAGTTTTATTTTTAACAATTTTACAATTATTAATTTGATTGCGAATATCTTCGGGAATTTCTCGCATAATTTTTTTAAATTCGGTTTGGTCAATTTTAATCAGTTGAGTTCATTTACCCAGAGGTTTTAAAATATCTTTGATTTTCTTTCATTCATAAGCACAATCTTCTAAGTCATTTAATTGGAAACAGCCCTGATCACTCTCTAGCTGATATAAATTTTTAGCTACTAAATAATTATCAACTTTAGATTTGATATTGTCAATTTCTTTTTCGATATTTTTACGTTTTTGATGTAAGTCAAAATATTTATCCATTAAATGTTTAATGTTGGTTTCGTCTTTTTCAATACTATTTTTTGGTTGATAATGTTTAAACACTGGACATATATTTTTATAACCACATCAATCACATAAGTTATTTGGTTTGGGGGCGAAAACTTTTTCTTTTTGAATATCTTTGATGGTTTTAAGAATTTTGCTTTTGGTTTCAATTAAATCTTCAACAGTTCTTTTGGTTTTAATAATTTCGCCAAATTTTAAAAAATAAAGAGATAAATCTAGGTCTTTGATATTAATGTTTGGTCATTGATCTAAAAAGGCCAGGGCATAAATTGAAAGCTGAGAGTTTTGATTGACTTTATTTTGAGTTGGCAACCTTTTGCCAGTTTTGTAATCCATTATTTCATAACGATCTTGGCTTTTTTGAATGCGATCGATAATGCCCGAAACGATATGAACTTGATTGTTTGAATCATTTAAACTAATTTCGAAGGGATTTTCTAAACTCAAAATAGTGACATCTTTATGGCCATTTTTTTGATAAAAATTTTTAAGCATCATCAAGCCCTCATCAAAATAAAAATTATTTAATGTCTTTTCTTTTTGATTTTTAATATCAAAATATTTAATTTCAAGTCAATGCTTTTCGAAGAAAGATAGAAGATCTTTTAAAGAAATTTTACGATGATCGTTTTCAAAAAATCATTGCAAAATATAATGCAAATATGAACCGAAGATCGCTTCTTCGGATTTGGGTTCCACAATTTTATCAATTTGATTTAATTTGTATTTATGAGGACACTGTTTAAATGTCTCCATGGCGGAGTGGGAAATACGCATGAATTATAGCTAAACATTTATTGGTAATAGTTTAACAAAATTTTTGATAATACACAATGTTGATTATTTTTAAAATATGGTATAATAACGGTAATTTAAAATTAAAAAATAAATATGGTAAAGCCAATTACTAAAATTTCATTCTATTTAAATAACAAAAATAAAAGGGCAATATATGCCTATAATTTAATTAGGACTTTTATTAGTAAAAACTATCCAAAAGTTTCAATTGATAATCAGCGGCCGGAAGTTGTGTTTGTGCTAGGGGGTGATGGTTTAATGATAAAAGCCATTAAAAGTTTTAATTATATCCATTCGTTATTTTTTGGATTAAATTTAGGTAATGTTGGATTTTTAACATCAATAAGAGATTCAAAAAAATTTTTAGAAGGTATAAATAAATTGTTGAATGGTAATTATTTTGTGAGTTCAAGAAATTTAATAAAAGTGGAAGTTTGACGAGACAAAAAGATGGTGTTTAAAGACGATGTTTTAAATGAAGTTGCCGTTCAAAATTTAGTGGGTATGGTTAAGGCCGAAGTTAAAATTAATGATTTGGCTTTTCAAAATATTTTTGGCACTGGAGTTTTAATTTCTACACCGACGGGCTCAACCGCTTACAATTTATCAGCCCATGGGCCAATTGTGATGCCAAATTTGGAATGTTTAATATTAACCGAACTTATGGATCATAATATTCCAACGCCAAGTTTAGTAGTTGGGAAAAATGAAAAAATAAGTATTGAAATTGTTGATTTTCGAATTAAAGAAGCGTTTCAGTTAAAACAAGGTTTACAAAATATTAATTGTGATGTGGTTTTGATTAGCGATGGTTCAAAAATTTATACACTTAGAAAAAGGGATAAAATAATAATTACCAACAATCATAAAAAAATTTATTTTGGAGAATTAGAGAAGAATTATTTTTTATCCAGCTTAAAAGAAAAATTTTATAAAAAATAAAAAACAGGCCGACAACGCGTCGGCCTGCCAATTGATCGCGATGAAAGTACACTGGAGTTTTTTCTCTAGTGATACCTCCTTTCTTAGCTAATTTTGGCTAAATAAGCCTAAATGAGCTTGTAATTAAACTTCTAATATATTAATAACACATTTTTAAAATAAAAAAAAGACCGGCGATAAAACTGCCGGTCCACAGCCTAATGGCTGTCGCTCAGGAACATTACACCAACGGGCTTGCTTTGGATAACCCCACGGGGGTCGGGCCGGACAACACCAACTTGATCGTCTTGGGTTGTGCTGTCAAATCGGATGAAGATAGCCGAACATAATTAGGTGCACCCATATAGGTTTCCTCCTTTCCTTATAAAATACTCATTATATTGTAGCATGAAATATATATAATTACAATATAATGCATCAAGTTGTCGCTCCAATGTGATAATGTCTTAATACTGCAAAATAAGAATGTCCGCCCTGAGTAATTTAGGCAATTAACAAACAAAGAAAAACATTAATCAGAACGCTGCTAGGCAGTGTTCTGATTTCAAACTATATATTATGTATTCGTAATTTTTATATCTATTTTATCATACGCATCGCAGATACTTGCAATTTTTTTGAAAATATACTACAATTTATATAATCAAGTTTTTTAAATATTGTTTAAAAAGTTATTATGAAAAAAAATAATTTATTATTAGTTATTGGGTTAGTTGTTTTAATTGCTATTGCAATGATTTGAATATTAAGAGGTAGCAGTCCATTAACAACCACACCGCCTACTACACCCGATCAAACATTTAATAATGATGTTGTAGAGATTCCTCAAGATACTGATATACCGCTAGATGGATTAAATATTGCTCCGGAAACAATTCCAGCTCCATAAATTGTTAATAAAAACAGCGCTAACTTAGCGTTGTTTTTTTGTTTGTAATTTGGTAAGATAAATATAATATAAAATTAAATTTTTGATATGGAAAGACAAGAAGCTTATGAATTGTTAAAAAAGAATGTTTTTAATGAAAATTTAATAAAACATTGTGTATCGGTTGAGTCAATTATGATAAAAATCGCAGAATATTTTAAAGAAGATACTAAAAAATGAGGTTTAAGCGGATTATTGCATGATATTGATTATGAAAAAACCAAGGACAATCCAACAACTCATGGATTAATTTCAATTGATATCTTAAAACCTTTTAATTTGGACGATGAAATTTTAGAGTCAATTAAAGGTCATAATGAAATGCTTGGTTTGGAAAGAAAAACCTTAATGGCCAAGGCTTTGTTTTGTGTTGATCAATTATCGGGGTTGATTGTGGCTAGCACTTTGGTGCTACCATCTAAAAAAATCCAAGATTTGACGTTAGATTCAATAATGAAAAAATTTAAAGAAAAAAGTTTTGCGAAGGGAGCTAAAAGAGAAAATATTTCATTGTGTGAAAGTGATTTAAATATTAAACTAGAAGATTTTATTTTGATAGCTTTAAAAGCTATGCAATCGGTAGCTAGTGAAATTGGTTTGTAATTTTGTGGAAAATAGGGTAGAATAGTAAAGAGTAAATAGTAAGTAGTAAATGGTAATTGGTAATTATTTATTCTTTACAATTGTTTTACTATTGCTTTACTACTGCTTTACCATTGTTTTAATATAATAATACAATACAGTATGTGGATATTATATATTTTAAAAATCATTGGCTTAAAAATTGTTTTGTTTTTTAAACATTGATATGTTGATGGTTTTGAATTTTTATATAGATATTTTATGTTTGTTATGCGTTCACTGGATAGAGAATGGGCGTTACTATCAACTATAAAATATTTGTTTAAGCCACTATATCAAGATTATTCTTTCGCTGGTTATTTTATTGGTATTGGTTTTCGTTTATTGCGATCATTTGTTGGCTCGATTATTTATTTAATTGTTACTTTGGTTTTTGTTTTTATGTATTTAGTTTGATGTGGTGTAATACCGCTTTTAATTTTTAAATTTTTAAAATCATAACATTATGTTGTCTTTATTTAATCCTAGTGGTAAGGATATAAAATCAGCGTTGGAAAGATTATCATTTAGTCGCTGAGAAAATAAAATTATCGATATTGTATTGCCATCAATTTGAGCTTTTAGTTTTTGTTGTGCTGGACTGTTCATCACTCATGATCGATTATGTTATTTATCTTTTTTAATATTGTTAATTTTAGTGGATATATATGTAAATAGAAATAAAGCTAATAGGGGAGTGACTTTAAAAGATTTAAATCAAAAAACCATTGTAATTGATAATTTTGTTCGTCATGATGTTGAAATGTTAATTTTAAAAACTTATTATCAAGCTGTTTATTATCAGCAAGATTTTAGATTGTTGTTGTTCAAAGCTTTGATTGGTGAGTCATTAATTTTTCGAAGCTTGGTAAAAATGGATATTAAGCCATCGGAGGTATTGCAAAAGATAAATCAAGAATATAAAAATAAAGTTAAAGTTGATAAAACTGAATTACAAAATTATATTAAAGAATTATTAACTAAAGCGTTTTTGGAATCGCTGGATATACGTCAAAACCAAATTAATAAATCCTCTTTGTTTTTAGCTTTATTAAATGATCAAAAAAGTGGAATTATGAATGTGATTATTAATCGTTTTTCTATTAATCACGATGACATTTCTAATGCTCTAGTGTTGCTAAGTATTCCAGTTCCAAATGTTGACCATTTAACGGCTGGAGTTGGCGATTTTTTTAAACTACGCATGAAATATGGCTATAAATTTAAAATTGATAGAGCTTTTCTTTCTAGACCAACTAATTATTTAGATAAAGTATCAATTGATTTGACATCACTAGCCAGAAGAATGCAAATTGGATTTTTAGTTGGTCATGATCGTGAGTTTGATCAAATGATGAATATTTTATTAAGACCGGGGCTAAACAATGTGATGCTAATTGGCGAACCTGGTAGTGGTAAAGAAACGATGGTTATGTATTTAGCCATGAAAATTGTTTTTGATGAAGTGCCAGCTCATTTGTTTGACAAAAGATTAATCATGCTTAATATTGGTGATATTACCCAGGGTGCTCAAAATGTCGGCGAATTACAAAATCGTTTATCAAATATTGTGAAAGAAATAATTGAAGCAGGAAATATTATTCTTTATATTCCCAACATTTATAATTTAAAACAAACCAATATAGAAAATACTGGTATCAATGCTGCTGATTTTTTGAAGCAAGTATTTCAATCTAGTTTGGTGCCAATTATTGGTAGCACAACACTGCTTGAATATCATACTGTTATTGAAAAAGATGCTGAATTTTGCAATATGTTCGAAAAAGTAAAAATGGAAGAAATTAATGAAAACGAAGCCATTAAAATTTTAAGTTACGAAGCCTTAGCTTTAGAAAAACAAAGCAAAGTAGTGATAACCTATCAAGCTATTAAACGAGCAGTGTCACTGGCAAAACGCTATATCACGGATAAATTATTACCAAGTTCAGCTAGTGATTTATTAAAAGAAGCCATATCTTATGTTAAAACTAACAGGCGTAATTTGGTTACTGAAGAAGACATTGTTTTATTAATCGAAAATAAAACTAATGTGCCAATATCAAAAGTTACAAAAAATGAATCAAAAAATTTGCTTGATTTAGAAAATATCATTCATCAAAAATTAATTGATCAAGAAGAAGCAGTTATATCAGTAGCTAGTGCGATTCGAGAATATCGAGCTGGACTTGCAAAAAGTAAAGGGCCAATTGCTACCTTCTTATTTGTGGGGCCGACAGGTGTAGGTAAAACCGAACTTTCAAAAATTTTAGCCGATACCTATTTTGGTACAATTGATAAAATGATTCGTTTTGATATGTCCGAGTTTCAAGACGAAGATTCGATTAATCGATTTATTGGTAGCGGTGATGGCAAAATTAGTGGGCTATTAACTGAAGCCGTCAAACACAATCCATTTTCATTAATACTTTTAGATGAATTTGAAAAAGCCAATCCAAAAATATTAAATTTATTTTTGGCGGTTTTTGATGAAGGTAGATTAACTGATAATGTGGGTAGATTGATTGATTTTAACAATACAATTATTATTTGTACATCCAATGCTTTATCAAATTATATTCAAGAAGAACTAGCTAAAGGTATAAACTATGAACAATTATCGGAAAGTATTAAATACAAATTAACTAGTGTTTATAGACCGGAACTATTAAATCGATTTTCAAAAATTTTGGTTTTTAAACCTTTATTGCCTGAACATATTTTACAAATTGCTAAATTGCAAATTGATAAATTAAAAACTTTATTATTAAAAGAGCAAGGTATATATTTAGAAATTACTGATGAAGCCATTAGCCAACTAGCTCAAATGGGATTTGATAAAGTTTTTGGAGCAAGGCCCTTAGAGGGTGTGATTAGAGATAAAATCAAAGCTCAATTGTCTGAAGCAATTTTAAAATGTGAATTAGTTAAAAATGGTAAAGCTATAATTGATTTCAAGAATAATGAATTTGTTATGAGCGTAATAAGCTAGCGCGACCCCAACAACCCGAACGCATCCCCCACACTAACCATAGGTTGGGGTGGGGGCCAAGCCGAATTATCCGAAATGGAAAACAGTAGTAAAGAGTAAATGGTAATAAAAAGAGTAAGTAGTAAATGGTAATTAGTAATTAAAAAATAAATTTAATTTAAAATATATGAAAAAAATATTTGTGACTCGAAAAATGAATGGGGAAGCTTTTAAAAAATTAACTGATTTGGGTTATCAGGTAGATATTAATGATGAACATTTAAGTAATAGTCAAGAATTAAAACAAATTGTCAAAGATTACGATGCTATTATTACTACTGTTGGATGTAAAATTGATAAGGAAGTAATAAACGAAGCAACTCCTCAACTTAAAATTATTGCTACAGCTTCGGTTGGATATGATCATATTGATATTGAAAGTTGCAAAGATAAAAATATTTTAGTCACTAACACTCCAGGGGCTAATGCTTGATGTGTGGCTGAGCATACGGTGGGTTTAATTTTAAATTTAACACACCGGATTAATGAATCCGATAGATTTGTTAGAAAGGGTGAGTTTCATGGTTTTCAATTTGATTTATTTGTGGGAGATGAAATAAAAAATAATACAATTGGTATTGTTGGTTTAGGAAATATCGGTAAAGATTTAGCCAAGATATTAAAAAATGGTTTTGGCTGTAAAATTTGTTATTATGATTGTAATCGCAATGAACAATTTGAAAAAGAAATTGGAGTTGAGTTTATATCAACGTTAGAAGAATTAATGTCAAAAGCGGATATTGTTTCAATCCATGTGCCGCTATGCGAACAAACTAAATATTTGATAAATGAATCAAATTTAAAATTAATGAAGAAAACCGCTTATTTAATTAATACTTCCAGAGGGTTAGTAGTAAATGAAAAAGATTTAGTTTTAGCTTTACAAAACAAAACTATTAAAGGAGCAGCGTTAGATGTATTTGAAAATGAACCAATCATTTCAGAAGAATTGTTTGATATGGAAAATGTAATTTTAACACCTCATATTGCCGCATCATCGGACGAATCTCACGTAAATATGATAAACATGGCGATTGATAATGTTATAAATGTTCTAGATGGTGGAAAGCCGGAGAATATATGTAATTCGTAATTAGCAAATAGTAAAGAGAAAACAATAGTAAGACGGTAGTAAAACAATTGTAAGACAATAGTAAGACCCACCACGACCAACCAGAGGTTGTTGTGGTGGCAGGTTTTTGATTTATGGATTTGCTAGTCCCCACACTCAGAAAAGTTTTGGAGCGATAAACGTAATATTCTGTAACTAAACATTCTAATTAAAATGCACTTTACTTGATAAATTGAATCATCCCTCGGTTAAAAATTCCATTTTTAACCTTAAACTTTCTGAGTGTGGGGGACTTTTGATTTTTGATTTATGGATTTGACCTTTGAGATTTGAGATTTGAGATTTTTAAACATGTAAGTATCTTTTAATTTATAGCCAAGTTTTTTGTAATATTCTCTAACACCAACTCCAGAAATAACGGCCATTTTGTTTATGTGAAATTCGTTTTTGGCAATTGTTTCGGCTTGATTGATTAATTGTTTACCAAGACCTTGGTGTTGAGCGGCTTTTGATTTTCGATCCACTTTAATTTGCTGACCGTAAGTATGAACTTCACGAATAATGGCCGAATCTTTGAGAATATCAAAAACCGGTTTTGTTTTTGAAGGGATACGTAATCGCAATAAACTATAAATTTTATCTCGATTTTTATCTTCAACGCTTAAAAATATTTCATGACCATCATTGGCTGAATAATCAGTGCGAAAAATTTTTAAATTTTTACTTGACTTTCATTCATCTTTTATTTCGCGGAATCTAATTTCTCAAACTTTTTGTTTTTCTTTTGTTAATTCTTTTTCAATGATATCACGTAAATTAGAAATTTTTACACCACCAATAATACTTTGAGCGGGAATGTCACGAATTAATCGTTGAACTCGAACGTAAGTTGGCAAAACAATTAATATATTTTTTAATAATTTTGATAAGGTTTTATAAGTATAAGGTTTGTATTTGCCTTGTTGATAAACTTCGTATAATTTGGCTTCTTTCATTACCATGCAAGGATAAATTTTAAGCATATCCGGTTGGAAATCTTGATTAGTAAACAAGGTTTTAAACATGGCTAAATCTTTTTTGGGATTGGAACCATAAAGATTGGGCATCATGTGATAGCAAATTTTGAAACCAGCGTCTTTTAAAAGTTTAGTGGCTTTGATAGTGGTTTCAACCATATGGCCACGATTGTTTAGTTTTAAAATATCATTAAAAACGCTTTGAACGCCGAGCTCAACGCGAGTGACACCAAGCTTACGTAAGTGCTTGATTTCTTGATTGTTTATAAAATCGGGTCTAGTTTCAATTGTTAAACCAACAATGCGATTTTTTGATTTTTCATTTAATTTTTGAGAGTCTTCTAAATTTTTTGATGTTTTTCCATTGCAAACATCAAAAATCTTTTTAATAAAATTGGTTTGATAATTTTTGTTGAAAAAAGAAAAGGTTCCACCAATGATAATAATTTCTAATTTATCGGTAGGATGCCCATTTAATTGTAAAACTTTTAATCGCTCCATAACTTGTTTTTGGGGGCTATAATTATG
>Ga0209310_1001072_pt1 | contig 22658 bp, 25 predicted proteins | sample AD_UKC030_MetaG_FD_184415 | JGI IMG/M metagenome (GOLD analysis project Ga0209310, IMG submission 184415) | Active sludge microbial communities of municipal wastewater-treating anaerobic digesters from USA - AD_UKC030_MetaG (SPAdes) (version 2) | ecosystem: Engineered > Bioreactor > Anaerobic >...
GTGCCCAACCAGCGCCTGAATGCGTGTCCCTACAACCACAGGAGATACGTGATGAAAAAAATCGCAATCAATGAGCACGAGTTGGCCAAGCGCTGGGGCCTCAGCCCAAAAACCCTACAACGCTGGCGCTGCGAGGGTCGAGGCCCCAGGTATTTGAAGCTCTCCAAGCGGGTGACCTATCTCATGGAGGAGATCCTGGCATTCGAGATGGAGTCGATGCATTCCGCCACCTGGGAAAAAGGCAGTGATGTCGTGCTGTCCAAAGACCCCAATCTGATGTCGGCCAAAGAAATCGCCGAGATCATGAACATCCCGATGTACATCCTCACCCATCCAAACATGCGGGAATCGCTCGGGGTGCCCTTCTTGCATGTTGGAAAGCTGATCCGCTTCAAACTGGATGAGATCACGGTCTGGATGCGTCGTTGCACTGAAGAAATGAAAGCGAACGGCATCGAGGTACCGAAGGATCCCCATGCCAAGCGGCGAACCTTGCTCGAGGCCTTGGCTCGGCTGCCGGCATGATCGCTCGATTGGATGTGCTGCCGGGCAGATCGGTAGCCACCCGGCAAAGTTCCGTTTATTCGTCACTTATTTGATTTCGACGAATAAACGGAACATTTCAGCTCATCCAACTTCCCGTCTATCGACCACCGCCGAAGGTGGCCCCAAAAGAAAACTTGCCAAAGTGTCAACCGAATTGTAAACTTCAGTCGGTTACTTGGAGGTAATCAATAGATGGGAACCCCGCTCAAGAACCCGCCCGTGTACCTGACCTTGGCCCAGGTGCGGTTCAACCCGATTCTGAAGCTGGCCGATTTCCTGCCCAGCATCCAGGAGAGCTTTCGCCTTGCCGGCTATCCCGATTTCGATCGCCAGCATCTCATCTCGATCCAGCTGACGGCACAGGACGGCCAACCGCCCACCCCGACCCCCGTCCAGCAAGAGAGGTTTCAGCTCGGCAACGTCGAGAAAACGCACACTTTTATCCTCGACGGGCAGACCCTCACGCTCCAGTCTACAAATTACGGGCAGTTCGAGACCTTCTCGGCTTGCTTCCTGGAAGGACTGAGCATCGTGAACGACGCTGTAAAGCTCGCCTTCACAGAGCGAGTCGGGCTTCGCTATCTTGACCGGGTAATGCCACAACAGAGTGAAACCATCGAGCAGTACCTCGTCGAACAAGTTCATGGCCTCACTTCGCGCCTTGAGGGACGGCCACTCTATTCTTATACGGAAGCAATGAACGAGATCGGGAACATCAAGCTGCTCAGTCGGGTTGCCATACAAGATGGCCCACTTGCGTTTCCCCCGGATATTCAGCCAGGAAACATGCGCATCACGGAAAGGTTCATGTCCTACACAGGCATCAGTGCCATCCTCGACAATGATGGCTTCGTCGAAGGTCGCGAAGCATTTTCGACGAAGGCGGTTGCCGAGCACCTCGACGCCATCCACAAGGTCATCGGAACGGCCTTCAGGACCACAGCAACAAAATACGCATTTGACGCCTGGGACAAGTGATCATGCTCGGACTAGCAGTTCCCGTTGGTGATTTCAACGCTCACGCCCACTACAAGCCGGTTCCCGCCATCCACAGGGAGGCGACCGTTGCCGAGGGTGGCCCACTCCCCTGCTTTGGCGGAAGCGGCACCGGTGGTGTCGAGGGCGTGCACTTCGTCATGTCGCGCCAGGGCTATAGCCCCTTCGCGATTCTGAGGGTGGAGCTCGCGGCAGCGCAGGATACCTACGCCCCCTACACCGATCTGATGAAGGAAGTGAAAGCCGGCTTCGGTCGGACCATGTCCCATCTCCCAGCGGTGTTCGGCGTATCGCGCCAGACGCTCTACAACTGGCTCAATGGCGAAACCCCCAAAGAGCAGCACCAAGGCAAGCTCGTACAACTGGCCGCTGCCGCGCGCGTATTCACCGAGGCCGGCTTCAAACCGACCGCGCCGTCTCTCGAACGTACCGTCGCTCAAGGCAAGTCGTTCGTTGAACTGATTAGGCACGGTGCCGACGGCAAGGAAACCGCCGAACGACTCGTTCGAATCGAAAAACGTGGTGCGGCCGCACGAGAAAAACTCGATGCTTTGCTTGGCGACAGATCGCCTTCGCGTCCCGATGTTGCAGACATGGGCCGCCCCGCCCTCAATGAAGACGTCTGACCGGCATGGATGGCATGGCAGCGATCTGGACTCGAGATACGCCGTGGCGTCAGGGTCACCTCCTCACGGCAGAGGCCATCAAGGCGCTGGGACTGTCCCATCCAGAAACACCTGATTCGACCTGCGTGGTCGTCATCAGCCACGATTGCGACCTAGCGAACGATGCTCTCCAAATCGAGCCAGACGTAGAAGTCATCGTTGGGCGTCACCTGCCAAAAGGGGATGGCAACTATTTCTGGGCAAAAGCGCCCCGCACGCTGCACATTGATGTACTGCAGAACGACATCGCAGCTGTCGTCGAGTTGGTCGCCACCGCAAAGCGGTTCATTCCGAAGCAGGCGCTCGCGGCATTTTCCCCCGATCCTGCCTATTCGTTCCCCGGCAAATCTTTGTCGGCGCTACGCTCATGGCTGGGAATTCGCTACAACCGCGCCGCATTCCCCGACCCGTTCGTGGATCGTTTATCTCAGTCCAAGGTCGACAAGCGCCTCGCCAAGATCATCGAACCCGTTGGCAACCTGCTGTCCGCCGTCTATTTCGACGTCGATGGCGGCCAGGAAATCGATCACTCGGATGGTAGCCCCTACGAACTGAAGATCGTACTTGCCTATCCGCCAGGCGACGATCCAGAACAGGCCGCCGACGAAGTGGAAAAACTCGAAGCGGATATCCAGGATCTCTTCTCGAAAAAGCACTTCGACCAAGCCACAGGAAAATGGAACGGAGTTGCCTTGAAGCAATGCATGTCTATCTCCGAGGATGACCTACGTGTAAGCAGGGCAAGACTACTCACGCAGTGGCGACTCGAGTACATGACCCTGAAGGCCGACGAAGGGCACCCCGGCGCTCCTGGCTGAACATAACATTACTCCACCCAGTGATTCCCCGAGCATAGCCATCCATCTGCGCTGAGGGCGTTTCCATACAGTCTTTTTAACGGAGACTGACATGGAGACAAAAACCTGTAACGCATGTGGCTGCACATTCACCCCTCGGCCTCAAAACCCGAATCAGAAATACTGCACCAACTCGGAATGCCAACGCGAACGCCGTCGACGTTGGCAACAGCAAGCACGTCATGGCGATTCCGATTACCGCGACAACGACATCCGTTCCAGCAAAACGTGGGCCGCCGAAAATCCTGAGTATTGGAAACGGTACCGCGATGAGAATCCTGCCTACGTTGAGCGCAACCGCAATCTACAGCAGCAACGCAATCAAAAACAGCGCACGACGGTGATTGCAAATGAGGACGTGTCACACGCGTTGATCACCCCGCCATCAGGCCGCTACCGAATGGCGCAAATCCTTGAGGATGGGGCGATTGGCGGCCAGACGTGGATTGTCGAAATCACCACGCTAACAATGGCTCGGGTCGATGAAGACGTGTGATTGCAAATGAGGACGTGTGCAGCGGCATCGCCGTTGCCTGTTAACTTTCCGCATGTGCGTTCTCGAACCATCGAGCATCCGAATCCGACTCGACCCGTGTATGCCTTGACCAACCACCCGTCGCGAAGTGACGCCCGATGTTCGAGAGGCATCTTTTCGCATGTAAAGGGGCGACGCGGCGATGCAAGAACAACAAAACACAGGTGGAGAGGGGCAAACCCAAGCATCCCTATTCCGGGCCGCTGAGTACGTGCGGATGTCTACCGAGCACCAGCAGTATTCGACGGAGAATCAGGCCGACAAGATTCGTGAATATGCGGCCCGGCGCGGCATCGAAATCATCAAGACCTATGCGGATGCAGGCAAGAGTGGTCTGCGTATCGATGGTCGGCAGGCACTTCAACAGCTGATCAAGGATGTCGAAACCGGGGCGGCGGACTTCCAGATCATCCTGGTCTACGACGTCAGCCGCTGGGGGCGCTTTCAGGACGCGGACGAAAGCGCCTACTACGAGTACATTTGCCGCCGCGCTGGCATCCAGGTTGCCTACTGCGCCGAACAGTTCGAGAACGATGGATCGCCAGTCTCCACTATCGTCAAAGGCGTCAAGCGCGCAATGGCTGGTGAATACAGCCGGGAACTATCCACCAAAGTTTTCGCTGGCCAGTGCCGCTTGATTGAACTCGGCTACCGCCAGGGCGGCCCAGCCGGCTACGGACTGCGCCGCATCCTTGTCGATCAGAACGGGTCAGTGAAAAGCGAGCTTGCGCGCGGCGAGCACAAGAGCCTGCAGACCGACCGCGTGATCCTGATGCCCGGCCCCGACGACGAAACCCGCATCGTCAATCTGATCTACCAGTGGTTCATAGAGGAAGGGTTGTCGGAATCCCAGATCGCCGGGAGGCTGAATGGCATGAAGGTACGCACGGACCTGGACCGCGAGTGGACGCGCGCCACCGTCAACCAGGTGCTGACGAACGAGAAGTACATCGGCAACAACGTCTACAACCGCATCTCGTTCAAGCTCAAGAAAACCCGGGTGGTGAACACCCCAGACATGTGGATCAAGAAGGAAGGCGCCTTCGATGCCATCGTCCAACCCGATCTGTTTTACACCGCCCAAGGCATCATGCGGGCACGCGCCCGGCGCTATACCGACGAGGAATTGATCGAGCGCCTGCGCAACCTCTACGAGAACCGGGGCATCCTCTCCGGCCTGATCATCGACGAGAGCGAGGGCATCCCGTCCGCCTCGGTCTACGTTCATCGCTTCGGCAGCCTGATTCGCGCCTACCAGATGGTCGGCTTCACTCCCGATCGTGACTATCGCTATCTGGAGGTCAATCGATTCCTGCGCCAGCTACACCCCGAAATCGTCGCCCAGACCGAGGCTCAGATTGCCGCCATCGGTGGCACTGTCGTTCGCGATCCTGCCACCGACATCCTCCGCGTCAATGACGAGTTCAGCGTGTCGCTGGTGCTCGCTCGCTGCCAGACCAATGACAGCGGCAGCCACCGCTGGAAGGTGCGATTCGATACCAGCCTGTGCCCCGACATCACCGTCGCCGTGCGCCTCGACCATGCCAATCAGGCTGCTCAGGATTACTACCTGCTGCCACGGCTGGATTTCGGACAACCCCGCATCAGCCTGGCCGACCAGAACACGCTCGAGTTCGACTGCTATCGATTCGAGACCCTCGAATACCTCTACGGCATGGCCGCTCGATCAAAACTCAGGAGGGCTGCATGACACCCAAGCACCGCACCAGCGAAGTCCGAATGATTCCCATCGACCGGATTGACGTCCTGAATCCGCGTGACCGCAACAAACGGGTCTTCGAAGAGATCGTCGGCAACATCAAGACCATCGGCCTAAAGAAGCCGATCACCGTCACCCCGCGCACAGGGGAGGATGGCGCAGAACGCTATCTTCTGGTGTGCGGCGAGGGACGCCTCAGCGCCTTCCGCTCGCTGGGCGAGGCTGAAATTCCGGCGCTGGTGGTCACAGTCAGCGACGAAGACGCCTTCATCATGAGCCTGTCCGAAAACATCGCCCGTCGCCAATGCCGGCCGCTGGAGATTCTGGCCGGCATCAAGCAACTCCGCGACAAGGGCTACAGCCCCAAGGACATTGCCACGAAAACCGGCCTCACCGCCCAGTACGTCGTCGGCATCCTGACCCTGCTCCAGCAGGGCGAGGAGCGACTGCTGATCGCCGTCGAGACGGGTCGAGTAGCCCCACCGCTTGAACTTGTTCATGTGGACGCCGAGGTTGTGCCCATCGACGTTCAGAAAACTATTCCCCTTGGCGGACACCCGCCATTTGCGCTGCAGCCATCGGGTTCGGCGTGCTGCTCGGTTGCGCAACTTGGCCTCACGCCGTTTCGGCCCCTCGTAGTCGTCGCTCATTTTCTCGGCGCAGACGCACCCGACGTCGAAGTTCTCGTCCAGATCTGGATGCTCCATGATGTGGACATAGCGGATCTTTTCGTTGCCGCACATTTGGCAGGTCGCGTAGTCGGTCTCGTCTGCTGACTCGCCGTCGGCCCGCAGGTCGACCACGTCAACGCAGTGCCATCCCTTGTGGGGCACACCCGGCTGGTCCCATCGATTTCCGCTCACGACTGACCTCCCTGATCCTGGATCATCGAATACTTGCCTGTATGGCATTCCACGCCACATCCCAGCGTATCCGCTCCTGTTCGAGGCGGACTTGTTGGTCCCAGGCATTTCCTTTAATCGACTGGTAGAGCTTTTGTTCGGTATTGGTGAGTAGTGGAAGTTCTGTGGAAGAGTGCTGGTCTTTCTCTTCGACCCATAAATCGCGATGACTCATCAGCGTTGACTCATCCATAAGCACAGTCTTCAGGCTTGGGATGTATGTTCTGGCTCGATTAAGAATGGCAAAGCCATGCGTATCAATGTCACCCCAGTAGATACATTGCGCCTGTTGTAGCCATGGAAGCTGTCCCAAAACGTCAACCGCGTAACCCAGTCGCATGATCACAACCGCCCCTGGCAGATCATCAAAGGCAAGGCCAGTTTGAAGGTTCTCAACAACGAAGACATTCTTTGGTCGTATACCAATGCTCGCGACCTCCTCACAAGGAGCCGAGATATCGCCAAGACCGCCCAAACGGGCTCTTAGATCCGGGTCTAGAACGCGCATGCGCATTAACTGGGGCTGTGCCTTCAAGCCGCAGCGCCAGAAGAAGTCGCGCTCTCCTGGTGGGTCACCCTGGAGCGTTGCAATCAAGTCAGAGATGATGCCCTTTCTAGAATCCAGCCATTTGCTGTCGGCACCAGCAACCGGAATTTGTCGTGGGTAGAGATTCGATTTCGGATTGCGATTGATCCAATCCAGCATCTCTGCCAGTCGACGGAAATCGGCATCGCTGTAGTCAGCGAGGACATCAAAATATCTCGGCAACTGCTGCGCAAGCACCGGCCAGCGAGCAGTGAGCGTCTGATACCGAGACAGGGCTCGCTCCCACCGTTCGGATTCACCAATCCACATGGCAACATCTTCAGGGCCGCGTAGCGCTAGTTTCTCTGGCAGTCGCTGGACGCCAAGCGCTTTCCACCGGCGCTCACACCAGGACAGGGTGCCGATTCCTTGCCATTGCTGCCATGCATTCACCCAGGCGCGAACGCCGTCGACTTGCCTCACCCGTGAGGTCGTCCAGCGCCCAGGTGCTGGTGCTGTTGAAATTCACCTTGAGGCGTCGGAAGCCGGGCTGGCCATCCTCATCCTCGACCGGCACGGTGACGTAGTCGCCGGGCACTTTCCTTTTCAACAGTCCCTTGCCAACGAGATCGGCGGCGGGAAGATCAAGTGCTGTCAGCAGATGACCATCGACGTCATCGACCGCGAGATCGAGCAGTTTCATCTCGGCGCGGAAAAGCGTCAGATCAGCACCGACTTTTGCCGGTTGCACCCGCTTCATGACGCCCAGTGAGGTCAGGATGTCCTCGCCGCATCGACGCATTCGAGGGTCTGGCAGCGCATGCAGGTTGCAGGAACCGCGCTGACCCACGGTGATGTCGAGCGCGCGTGCGGCTTCTTCTCCGTCAAGACGGATCACGAACGACAGCTTTACCTCGAGCACTGAACGGCAGCTCGAAAGCGGGTTGTGCTCGCCAAAGTGGTGGTTGGAAATACCCCAGAGGTTGTCGCTGTTGGACAGCGAAAGCGTGACGCTGTGGCGGGTGTGACCGAGGGTCACGGACAGAGAGGAAATCCAGGCGTCTTGGATCACTGCACCAGTGGCCTTCGCATCTTTGAGGCTCACAGGCTGCTTGAACATTGCCAGCTCATAGCTGACCGCGTCCACGGGCTGTTTCGAGAGGGGTTTCTCGAAGCCAATCACCGCGAATCGATCAGCGAGGCGTTTGGCGGTGCTCTGCTTGTCAGAAAGCACATGTACCTTGTTCTCGGCGGGGTCGTAAACCAGCGTTGCTTCGAGCGCAGGGGTGAACAGTAGCAGGTCGCGTCGCCGATCTTTCATCTGGCGCAGCAACTTCATCTTGCCGGGGTGATAGACAACCAGATAGTGCAGCCGCAGCTTGGCGGTCTCGTCGCCGTCATCCATCTCAAAGTGGATGACCTCACAGCTCTTCTTGGACTCGTCGTCCAGGCCCAGAATCTCGCCCACACCTTCGTGCAGTTTTCGCTCGACCTCGGGCGTCCACTGAAAGTCCCGCCCGTCGCCATCGCGCACGGTGAATCCGAGAAACTTCTTGTGCCCGTGGAAATGGTGCGTGAGATAGATCGTCTCGATCTGGTCGAAGATGCGTGGAGCCTTCACGCGCAACCAGATCAGCCGGGTCATGGCATCAGCAGACCGGTCGAAGGTATCGATCTCCGGATGGCTTTCGAACTTGATTTGACTGAAGGCGTGCTCCAGCATTTCCTCGGTGCGGAAACGCACGAGCTGGAGGAGACGCACCGCCTCCTGGTCAGCAATGGTGATGTCTTCGCGCTTTACCGATGTGATGCATTCGAGCAGTTCAGAACGTGCTTGGTGCTCAGGCTTGGCGGCATCGAGCACGCCAAGGAATGCGAATTTGTCCACCTGTGCCAAAAGCGAGATGGACATCAGGGTCGACGAGTTGACGAGGTCGGCGACGTGCTTACTGTTCTTCTGAGATTTCTTGGCCACTCGATGCTCCTTGAACATTGCTGAGTGGCCTTCCTCCCATTGTTGGACTCGCCATCAGCGTCAGACGACACTTACGGGATGATCCCGAAGCGGACCTTGAATTTGATTTCGTCGAGCCATTGGGTCCGGTAGTGACGGGCCAGGCTGTCGAGCTGGCCTCGTGTCACGCCGGAGTGCTGTGCCAGATGTTCCAGCGACACAACCGAATCGAGCCAACCGATCCGGCCGGTGGCTACGATGGCGGCTTTATCGGCCGTCGAGATCAAGATGAGGGCGTTCGGCAGCAGTCCTTGCGCATGCAGCCAGGCGAGCAAGTGCATCTCGCCATCGTCCAGGCCCTGGCATTCCGGATGCGTGAGGATAAAAGTGGCGAGTTCGCGCTTGCCAACGGCGTGGCGGCCGGCGAGGCCAGCGACCAGGGTGTCGCGGTCGACGTGAACCCGTCGGGGATCATCCGGGTCGCCTGTCAGGGCTTCCTCGATGCACTTCTCGACGGTCTCGATGGCGTACTGCTGACAGATTGCTGTCCAACATCTCGTTCGAAAAGCTTCAAGAATGACATTGGTGTCGGCAAAAACGCGTGGCTTCGGCATAAATCACAGCTCCTCATAGTTCGAAAGGGGCTGCGAGCGAGTGCTCGATGAAGAGGTCCGATAGTTGCGGCATGCTCATGCCCATGGCCTTTGCAGCCTTGCGCGCGGAGAGCCGACCGCGATCAATAGCGCGGTGGAGCAAGCCGACGAAGCCAGTGGAGAAACGCTTGGGCGTTCCGGCTACCGGCGCACGTTGACGCTCGTGGCGTAGCGCCTCCCGCGTGCCCTCGTCGATCCATTTCATGTTGAACAGCCGCCACGCGAGCGCCACAGGGGCGACGCGCAGTTGTGCCGCAACGTCGGCAAGGTGGCCAGCATCGGTAATGTGGCGCTTGTCGATCAATTGCTCCAGCGAGTTGGTGGGCATCAGCAGCGCGGCGGCAAAATTGTTGGCAAGTTGTTCGATGCGGCGGGTCCGTCCGCGCTCCTCGAAGGAATTGGATTCACGGTGTTCGGGCTTCATAGCGTCCCACGTCAACGCATGGAATAGCTCATGCGCGAGGTCGTAGAAGCGGCGTGCCTCTGATTCGTTGCGGTTGACCAAGATCACGCCGAGGTCCTGCAGATGGCAGGTGGCACCTGAGACCGAGCCGCCTTCGGGCGTCGCGATTGTGTCGACGAACAGGACGGGGATATCGAGGGCCTGTTCGGTGCTCTCGATCAGTCGCTCTGCCGGAATCTTGCCCAGCTGAAGCGCCTCGACCAGATCCTCGGCGCGCGCGATCGCCTCCTCGAACGTGGACTGCGTCGTGAGGCGCAGGCTGTGCTTGAGTGGATTGATTCGACCCTGTTCACTTTCCCGCAGCCAGCGCAGCAAGCCGATCCACTGGCCGGCGCGTAGCTCGAACCCGTCCAGGGTGTCCTCCGGCACCTCGGGCGCAGCACGCCACGAGAACTGCGCCTCTCCGGCGACGGCGAACGGATCGATGAAGAACTCGATGTCGCGGTCGAGCAGGTCGGACAGCGACAGCATCTCGTCGGGCTTGAGTGCACGCTTCCCGTTCTCAATGTCCGACACCGATTGGCGGTCGTTGAGACCGAGACCATGGGTGAGCTGATCCTGAGTCCAGCCCTTGGCCTCGCGCGCCGCTTTGACGCGGTAGCCGATCAGCTTTTGCGAGATTTTTTCGAGCATGGCAGTCACCTCCTAAACCAACATTCTAGTCTTGCGAAATAAAAAACGCAAAATAATCTTGCATATGCAAAAAAGCAATAATATCGATTGCCCTGCTTTGCCATCCTCTTCGGAGGATCAGGCCCACTATCCGTGACGGTTGCAATTCCCCGGAGCCGTCATGAAGAACCTCGAACTCGCATTACCCTCGGAGATGTCCGCCAGCGCCCGTGCTGGCGAAATCACTACCATCCTTGCGGCAGCAATCGTCCGCACACTCGTCGCCGACGAGCCGAAACAGAGAGAAGTTGGCCTTGGCTTCCTGCCCGACCAGCGCGTTCATACAACCCCCTATCAAGAGGAGAAGTTGTGATGAACGAGAAACAAACATCCGTCGCGGCGCGGATTGCCGAACTGGCCTGCCTGCCGATGTCCGAGCTCTGGACGGTGTGGGATCGGTATTTCCCCCGCCGCCCGGACTACCCGAACCGCACGCACGTCGAGTCCCGCATCGCCTACAAGCTGCAAGAGGAAGCCTTCGGCGGCCTCGCGCCCGAGACGAAGCAGCGACTGGAGGCCATCGGTGCGAAGCACTCCAAGATCAAGCAGCGTGCCAAGCCGCGTGAGTTCAATTTTGCACCGGGCACGCTCCTGCTGCGCGAATGGGGAGAGCGTGAGCACCGTGTGTTGGTTACCGCCGAGGGCCGTTTCGAGTACGAGGGCCACACCTTCAAGAGCTTGACGGCAGTGGCCCGGCACATCACCGGCCAGCACTGGAGCGGGCCGCTGTTCTTCGGCCTCGGCAAGGGAGGCGCGCGATGAGCGAAATTGCTTCTACCAAGACGCGCAAGCGCTGCGCCGTCTACTGCCGCGTGTCCACGGATGAACGCCTCGACCAGGAGTTCAACTCCATCGATGCGCAGAAGGAGGCGGGCCACGCCTACATCGCCAGCCAACGTACCGAGGGCTGGATTTCGGTCGCGGACGACTACGATGACCCAGGATTCTCCGGCGGCAACACCGACCGTCCAGCGCTCAAGCGCCTGATAGCAGACATTGAGCGTGGCAAGATCGACATTGTGGTGGTCTACAAGATCGACCGCCTGACGCGCAGCCTCGCCGACTTCTCCAAGATGGTTGAGGTGTTTGAACGCAACGACGTGTCCTTCGTTTCGGTCACCCAGCAATTCAACACCACCACCCCGATGGGGCGGCTGATGCTGAACGTCCTTCTGTCCTTTGCCCAGTTCGAGCGCGAGGTCACCGGCGAGCGTATCCGCGACAAGATCGCGGCCGCCAAGCGTAAGGGAATGTGGATGGGTGGCGTCCCATCCTTGGGTTACGACGTCGAGAACCGCCTGCTGGTCATCAACGAGGCTGAGGCGGCCGTCGTGCGGCGCATCTTCGAAGAGATGTTGACCATCGGCTCCCCGACCCAGATCGCCGCACGACTCACCGCCGAAGGCATCACCACCAAGGCCTGGACGACACAGGAAGGCCAGACCCGCAGCGGCACCCGCATCGACAAAAAATACCTGCACAAGCTGCTGCGCAACCGCATCTATCTGGGCGAGTTGTCGCACAAGGGAAACTGGTACCCCGGCGCGCACCCGTCGATCATCGACCAGGCGCTTTGGGACAAGGTTCATGCTGTGCTGGCCAAGGACGGCCACGCTCGGTCGGTGGAAACCAAAATTCGGTCGCGCACCGATGCCTTGCTGCGCGGTCTGCTGTACGCCCCCTCGGGCGAGCGGATGTACCCGACCTACTCGCGCAAGAGAGGGCACAAGTACCACTACTACGTGTCCAAGTCGGAAAGCCGCTTCGGCGCACCAGGCAAGAGCTACGAACGCCTGCCCGCGCCGGAGATCGAGGCGGCGGTCGTTGCTCAGATCCGCACGGTGCTGACCAGCCCCGAATCCATCGCATCGGTGGTGCGCCACATCCAGCGCAACGGGGCTGAAATTGACGAGGCCACCACGGTAATGGCAATGGGACGGCTCAACGACGTGTGGGATCAGTTGTTCCCGGTCGAGCGCCACCGCATCGCCAACCTGATGATCGAACGCATCGACCTCGTCCACGTCGGTGAGGTGCAAGGCATCAAGGTGAAGTGGCGGGAGTTGGGTTGGGACAAGCTGATCGGTGAGTTCGCGCCGAAGGAGATCGGCGCGGAACTGATGGAGGTCGACGCCTGATGAACAGCGCGCTAGAAACCTTTGTGCCCCTCCAGTTCAAGCGGAAGAAGGGAAAGCTTCTGGTCGACGGGAGGGAGGGGGGGCACGATGTCCGCATCATCGAGGCTGTGGCCCGGGCGATGCACTGGCACGCCCTGCTCGACACGGGCGCGTTCAAGAGCGTGGTCGAAATCGCCCGGGCCGAAGGGTTGATGCCTACCACGGTGGGCCGGCTGCTGCGACTGGCGCGGTTGGCCCCCGACATCGTTGAACAGTTCATGAGGGGATGCCAGCCACGAAGGCTGACCCTGCTGTGGCTAATGCGTAACGACATCCCTGCGCTCTGGCCAGAGCAGCGCCAGATGCTTGAACGATTCCGGTAGGAGGCGAAATGACCAGCAAGAAGCACTATGGCAAGCAGACAGGCCGCCCCATCACCCATGAACTCCCAACCCCCGCCGGTGGCGTGCGGCTGGAAACCTTTGTCCCCTGGACACTAGTGAGACGAGGGCTGAAGAAGCGGGTCATCACACCATTGGACGCGCCGCAGGAGTTCTTGGCAGAGGCCAAGCAGGAGCGCGCGGTTCAGGCGGCGGCGCAGGACAGCGCGTTGATGCGGGCGCTTGGACTGGCGCACCATTGGCAGCGGCTGCTGGATGAGGAGCGGGCGGCGTCGGTGACCGAAATCGCCAAGGCCGAGCGCATGGACGTGACGCAGGTGCGCCGGATCATGCGGCTGACCTTGCTCGCCCCCGAGGTCATCGAGCATCTGGTCGTCACGCCTGGCATGACGCTGGAGCAGGTTATGAGGAGGTCGTGGCCCAACGGCTGGGACGAGCAGAAGCAGGTCATAGCGCTCGCGGCTCGAGATTGAGCTGCGGCTTGCGCCCCGCTGTACCTTGTTGCTTCGGTGGTTCAACGGCAGGTTCCAGAGACGAGCAGCCGATCCAGACAATCGCCCACGGGCAAGTCGTCGGCCAATCCGGACGTTGGCCAATCCCGGTGTATCTGGCCGCAATGTGGTGCTTACCAGCCGCTGGCTTGGAATCTGCCCTGAACGTCAACTTCGCGAACCGGCGAACTCACCCTCTCGACCCTCAGTTGCCGTACGCGTTTTCAGCGCTTCTATGCCCGGTGACAGAGTAGAGCAGCCGCTTGAGTGTCATCGTCATGAAGTGGGCGAGGGATCGACTTGGTTTCATAGTGCGCGTCAGGAGTGTGCTCTAAAGCGGCCGCTCGGCCGAAGAACGAGTGGCCGCCAGGTGCCTGCTAGATTTCAGTCTGCTCTGAAATCTCCAGCGCGTCATCGACTTCGATGCCGAGATAGCGGACGGTGCTCTCCAACTTGCTGTGGCCAAGCAACAGTTGAACGGCTCTTAGATTCTTCGTGCGCTTGTAGATCAAGGTTGCCTTGGTGCGACGCATCGAGTGCGTGCCGTAGACCGACGAGTCCAGTCCGGCAGCCTCGGCCCAGTGATGCACGATCCGCGCATACTGGCGAGTAGAGACATGCGGAGAACGCGCCACCCTGCTCGGGAAGAGATACTGGTCGCCTCTCAACCGGGATTTCTCCAGCCACGCAGCGACCGCAGCTCTCGTTGGCTCAGTCAGTTCGAACTGAACCGGCCGCTGTGTCTTCCTCTGAATGACCATGGCCCGGGGAAGAATCTGGTTCCCGTGGGTAACGTCACGCACATGCAGACTCACAAGATCGCAGCCGCGCAACTTGCTGTCGATGGCCAAGTTGAACATGGCCAGATCACGAACCGCATGAGTATTCTGCAAGTAGATGCGGATGGCCCAGATATCCTTCGGCTTGAGGGGAGGCTTCTGACCGACGAGCTTTCCCTTGTTCCAGGCTTCACGCTTTTGGTTGGTTTCCATTTCCGACTCCTTGGTTGTTGATCGGAGTCTGATTGTTCGACGGATGTGCTGATCTTGGAAGCCAAGTGATCACGATTGACATGGTGTAGCCACTCGGCTACATTCCAACCATGATCGAGATTCGGAAAACCGACGTTTTCGCCGAATGGCTCGACGCTCTGCGCGATCTTCAAGTTCGTGCGAGAGTTCAAGCCAGAATCGAGCGTTTGGCTGCTGGCAATCCCGGCGATGTTGAACCTGTTGGAGAAGGCGTCTCCGAACTGCGGATCAATTTCGGCCCCGGTTATCGGGTTTATTTCAGGCAGCGAGGGCGTGAACTCATCATTCTCCTGGCTGGCGGAGACAAGAGCACTCAAGCCAAGGACATCAAGACTGCTCTGCGTCTCGCGCGGAATCTATCGGAGTAATTGCATGGCCAAGACCGCTACCAGTCGTTATGACGTGGCAGAACACCTCAGGACCCCTGAGGAAATGGCTGCCTATCTCGAGGCTTGCCTGGACGAAGCCGAGGGAGATGCCGCTTTTATTGCCAAGGCGCTCGGAGACATTGCTCGCGCCAAGGGCATGTCGCAAGTCGCCCGGGATGCCGGTCTCTCTCGTGAAAGTCTCTACAAGGCTCTTTCCGGCGAGCGCAGCCCTGGCTTCGACACGATCCTCAAGGTAATCGGTGCGCTTGGATTGAAGTTGCACGCCGAGGCCGGCCACACCCGATAAGTCGAACCTCAGTCAGCTGGCCCGTGGCGCTGACATTCGGGGGGGCTCCACTCTTAAACCTGCCGAAGGATCAACGGAAGGGCGTCGGCCGATGCCGCCGTTGCAGGTTTCATGCGGAGACGGCTGCTCACTGGCGGACAGGGGACGTCAAATCGAGGGGTGTTGGTGCGCATCCAACCCCATCTCACGCAGCTTTTCGAGAGCGGCTTCCTCACCGTGCTCGGCCGCACGCCGATACCACCTGATGGCCTCCTCGGTGTCTTTCGGGACCCCCCTGCCTGACTCATGCATCAGGCCAAGACCAAACTCGGCGTCGACCTGCCCCTGTTCAGCCGCCTTGAGAAACCAGGCGGCCGCCTCGGCTTCGTTCTTGGAGACGCCACGACCGATCAAATACAGCAGACCAAGGTTGTATTGAGCATCGCTCAGTCCTTGATCAGCGGCCTTGCGAAACCAGTTCGCCGCCTCGTTATTGTCACGAGGCACACCAACGCTCCTGCGATAGAGCATGCCTAGCCAGAACTGAGCGACGTCATTCCCTAATTCGGCAGCTTTTCTAAACCACTTGGCGGCCTCGACTTCGTCACACGGAACGCCCTTTCCCTCTTCGTAACAGGATCCCAGAGCGAGGCAACTAGCTGCATGCTGTTGGTCAGCAGCTTTTCTCCACCATTTGATTGCTTCAGCATAGTCTGGGGCAGAATCCAGACACCTGGTGTGTGCCCTGCCAAAAAGGTACTGTGCCTCCACATCACCCGCCTCCGCGGCTTCACGGTGTTCATTGAGGAACTCGCTATCATCCCATGGAAGATCATCAGGCGTACCGTCGTTGGACATCTTGCTTCCTTGAAATTCGGGCGTTTCAGAATTTTCGCCGGATGACATCGGCAACTATTTCCATTCTATCTTGGTATTTTGTCCAGGCAGACCGAAGGTCGCGGCAGGGAAGAAGGATGACCTACCAGCACATCATGTGCAATTTGCCCTAGCTTCCGGCGATTAACAAGAGCCTGTCTGTGTGTGGTTTGAGACTGCTTACCCCGATTAACTTGGGCCGTACGACAGATCAACCTGCCCCTCGCAGCAAATCCTACTCGCTGCATAAACATCGATTAACCGATTGCATGCATCTATTCATTACGTGCCCACCCAGCATCCAATCGCCTGCGCGATCTTCCAGCCTCCGGCGACCGACGGCTCGATTGGCGAAATTGCGGAGAAGTCAGACGGCGCTACGCATACCTGACGGAGATCGATGACCGGCACGGCAGCGGCAGTAGCTTCCCGGGTGATGGTGTCATTGAAGATCGCGAGTGCAGTCTGCAGTTCGGGGGTGAGCCCCGGGACTGCATCGTAGATGGTGCACACCGCCGTCCTGAGGCGGAAATGCAGCAACTGACCAAGCATGTCGCGATAAGCGTCCCGAAAGCCGCGTCGCATCTCGGCAAGATGCCCCAACGCCTCGATAACGGATCGGGCCGGTGCTGACAACACGGCCTCCGAGCTCAACGCGTCGTTCCCGCCGATGCTGACGACGAGGTGTGTCGCATTCGCGGGTATCAGTGTCATTTGCCTCGCGAGGTTGGCCACGACATCGCCGTCGCGCGCAACCAGTGTTGCGAGCCAATCGGGTTTCAGGCCTTCTCGGACCTGCTCGATAACCGAGGGTCCTCCGGGAACATAACGAGCGTTGTCGAAGATTGAGTCGCCAAGAAGAACGAGGTGGGGCGTATTCATCGGTCGGCTTGAACTGAGCGGCATTTTCTCAACCCGGCTCATGCATAAGGTTCCGACACTCCCATGGAGAGTTTCTTACGAAGCGTTGTTTGGTCATCATCTTCCCTTTCAATACGATTCCTGTAATTCGAACATCATGGTGGCCATTGCGATGTCGAGATCGGAGTGCAACTGGGCGGCTACCAAGTCTGAATGCGCATTGCGACAGCATGTGTCGCCGTTGGCGACCTCGAGGCGGCCCGTGTCCCCCAAGGCGATGTCGCAGGTCAGGTCAGGTTGGCGCGGCGAACCATAAACGACCGCAGAGTCGGCCGGGGCACTCGCGCCCCGTTTCGCGAATGTTGTGGCGCGACACAAAACGTCGCCCCGGAAACTATAAACGAACTCCCAACCATTCCTGCCGGGAGCCCCCTCATGAACTCAAACTACATCACCTTCAGCCATCCGGAAATGTCGATGGGCGGTTTGTCCAACCTCAGTTCCGACTATCCCGTCGCAATCAACGGGGTTCGTGTCCCGACCCCGGAACACCTGTTTCATGTCCTTCGTTACCGGTCGTCGATGATTCAGGCCGCCATCCTCTCGAAGGAAAGTGCGGTATCCGCGCGACGCCTCGCGTCGAGTAAGGAACTGATCGACGAAAGCTCACAGATTTGGATAGATCACAAACTCAAGATGATGGAGTTCTGCGTGAGAACCAAACTGGTCTGGAACTGGGTCCGGTTCGGTAATCTGTTGCGGTCCACCGAAGACAAGACGATCTACATGGTTTCGACCACCGACAAGTTCTGGGGAGTCAAGAAATGCGACGACGGTCTCGTCGGTGAAAATCATTATGGGAAACTCCTGATGAGAATCCGTGACGAACTTGTCAGCGATGACAACGAGGCATTGAGAATCGTCATCCCGCCCCCTGAACTGGACCTCGTGTTCCTTGGTCAATCGGTTCAAACCAGAGATCGTCGAGATCACCTCCGTCAGGTGGGAACGAGGACGACCGACATGGTCAATGCACTGAGACCGTAAGCCCAAAGAAAGTCATCCCCCGAGATTAAATCACGTCGGGGGATGCACTTCAGGGCGCTCCGCAACGAGCCCTAACCAATCTGCGCTCGAGCAGCCCTGTCGTCTGCGTTCAAGCGCCAAACACCGATGGCGCCGCCAGTGTGTGTATCCAGAAAACAGATGTGCTCGTTGTATTCCGGCCAACAGGGGGCCGCATAACTGTCGAGCGACCCATCTCCGCCATAGATCAGCAATTCCGGTTTGCCCGCCGGATTCGCTGCGACCGTTTTGGCGAGGACATGCCCCGGGTCGTAGAAAGGGGTCCAGCCGGGTTGGATAATGGCAATCGCTTTCGGTGCAACAGAGTTGGCGACATACAGCGCCTCGTAGGCAGCAGTTCCATCTGCACAGAGGAATAGAAAGCTGAAACGCGCTGGCCCGTGACTAGGTGGCCGGTCATCGCAACGCTGAAAGACGGTCCATGAACAGAACGGCTGCTTGACCCAACCGAGTCCTATGAATAGCTCTAGATTGCTATCGATAGGGGTTTCGTTAAGGTAACCAGGCAGTTCAGGCCAATTCAGTTCTTGAGCTGTGATTAAACGCGTTGTGATTGGCTCGTAACCGAGAAACCCTGGATTCGCCAAGGCTTGCAGGAGCTCTTCTTCGGAGCGCCCACATTCCGCGTAAACAAAACTGTGAATGTTTCCCGCGAAAAGCTTCACGGGATCCCCATCGAACTCCGATGCAGGATAGTAGAGCGAATTCTTGAGGATGGTCTTGAGGGGGAATGGGCGTGTAGTGCCTGATGGCTTGTCAACGGCGTAAAGCCAAGGGGGAATTGCTTTTCGGCGGAGAACCATGGATATGCAGAAGCAGTTAAACTATTGATCGGAAGTGCGACAATTATGCCGTTTGGCTCAAAGTGTCATGGAATAAAAAGCGTTTAAACGCTGATGAATCACCATGAGTGCTCGCTGAGGCGTATTGCCGTGGCACGGAAGGTAGCAGTTAATCAAAAAAGGAAAACCACAATGGCTCTTCAAGACACTATTCTTCAGGAAATCCAAGCTGGCCGGCTTCAACCGCACTGGACGACGTCTGATTTGCTTGCGAACCAGAATCTATCGAGATGTCACCCATTGACGACACTGCGAACATCCCCGCCGAATGTTTCCGCCAGCCTACCTGGATTGAATTTGGGTGATGGACATAGTGTCACGGATCAACCCGTCTTCTACAGGGTTGGGCGCCGTGGCCGAGCCCTTCTCTTTGCTCTGCCTGAACATAGCGTTGTAAGGCAGCAAGCGAAACCAGCGACACCTGAGCAGCGCGGCGACGGCTGGTCTGTTGAGAGTGGATCCGTACCCGGATTTATTGAATGGTTGGTCCATAGGGAAAGAAATGAGGGGTTCCTGTTTTCCTACGATCTAATCGGAAATAATCTCAATGCTCACTCTCTTGAGGCTGCGGCTCAACAATACAATTGGTCCGCCAACTTAATTCCCGAGGAATTGGTTGCTCATATCCGAGAATTCCCGCAGGGAGCCCACGATTTCGCAGACACGGTTCGTTTGTTAAATATGCTGAGGCAAGATCTGAGGGAGAGCCTTAATGAAGGTGATTCGCTCAGGCACCTGAAGGCCTGTTGGGCAACGCTATACTGGGGCGGGGTGGCTTTTAAAGGCGGGAACTCCTTGTTTTATGGTCTTCGCTACGTTCGTGGACTCAGCAACGCTCGAGCGGGGCTAATTGCCTACCATCGTGATGCACATAACCGAGGTGGGTGGTTTGAACCCATGCTGACTACCGAAGAGAGACTGCTAGGCAACGTGGAGGGGATGTCTGCAGGCATCACCAAGATCCACTCACTTATTGCCGATGAATTGGTAATTTACGACTCTCGCGTGGCGTGTGCCGTGGCGTGGCTTGTTGAACGCTACTGCGATCAGGAAAACCTTTCTGTAATACCAACTGAGTTGCTCTTTTATCTCCCGAACGATAATGCCGGCGCTAATACACAGCGGAATCCGGTAGCTGTGCGACCACTTCAACCAAATTGCCGTCTGACTACGCCATATCCGAACCCAGGGCAAAATCTCAAGACGGGAGTATGGACACGGGATATGCTCCGTGTCAGCTTGATTATGTCTGAAGTGCTCAACCGACTAGGGAAGAGGAATCCGGCTAGTTTCCTCGAGTACCAACTCGGCCTGTTCATGATCGGCTACCACTTAGGCAACCATAGCGTGTAGCTCCGTCATGCTTCGGTGCGGTAAGCTTCCATCGCAACATTCAGGTGTTCCCGAATTTGTGATCGAAGCGCCGCAGGTTCCAGAACGGTCAGATCCACCGCTTTCGAAAGCAGCCACCACCTCAACTGCCAAGTGTCCTGCACCGTCGCCTCGATCCGGAACCAGTCGCCGTCCGTCTTGATCTTCTGGTTTGCCGACAGCTTGGTCTCCTCGAGTTCCCGCGCCAGCATCGGCGATATCCTCGCGACCAGATTGATTGGCGTCGCTTCGCCGAAGCCCATCCCGCCGTCCTCGATGAACTGCTTCAAAGAAAACCCCTTCGGTCGCTTCACCGTTTCATAGGTGTTTTTCACGGCGTTCATGCGATGCAGCGCGAACGGGCGGGGTTCTTCGTAGTGGAAGGCGGTGGCGATCAGGTAGGTGACCGGCCCGCGCTGGACCAGTCCGAGCGGATGCAGTTTCAGTTCCTTGGGTTTCTCGGCAGCAACGCTCCGGTAACGGCAGGTGATGACGAAGTCCTTCAGCAGGCAGTCCTGCACTGTTTCCAGAACTGACTGATCAATCTTCGGCGGGATGAAGGGCACCATGGGCAGGACGCTGGCGACCTTGTTTGCCCACCCGCTGACGGCATTGCGCGGATTGACCGCATCGAGTTTCTCGGCGGCATTCTGCAGACGCGGCTCCAGTGCCTTGAGCACGCTGGCCGGCAGCAGCGGGCGCAGGGAGGTTTCGATCAGCCGCAGCGTCAGCGCGTCGGTCAGTTCCAGGCTCTGAATGTCCAGTTTGGCGCCGCTTTGCCAGCGCCAGAAAGTTTCATTCTTCTCGCCGGGTTCGCAGTCGATATCGAAGACCTCGGCCAATGCCCTGAGATCGCGCTGCACGGTACGCAGGCTGACTTCATAGCCGCGCTCGCCCAGTTCATTCTTGAAATCCGACGGCTTCAGGCCCTGCGAACGGGCTGACGGGATGATCTTGAGCACTTCCCATTGGCGTGCAATGGCGCCGTCTGCGGAATTAGCGGGCACCGGCGCTCTCCAGGAACCGCGCCAGGCAAACCAGGGCCTCCGTGTCGCGGCCGCAGTATTCGTGCAACTGGCGTCGCAAGTCCTTGCGACGCTCGTCGCCGGTCTGCGGGTTCATGATTTCCAGAAATGCCTCCTGGGCAAGGATGCCGTCACGGACGGCGAGGTTGGCGTAGTCGAGATGCGGTGCAACGGTCGGGAGAACCTGCTTGAGCGACCAGGAGCCGTGCATGTCAGGGTGATAGTAACTTGCCAGGGTCATCTTCTCAAGGCAGGTCAGCCGAGCCGCTATGCTGGTCAAGGTGCTTGCCAGATCGGGAAGCTGCTCGGCCAGTTCACGCAACCGAAGCGCCTCGAACTGCGAGTGGTAGGCGTAGACGGGCCCTTCGTTACGCAGGACCGCGATGAGTGTTTCGGCACAATTGCGGCGCGGATCCGCATTGCCGCTGGCCAGGTATGCCGCTTGTTCGATCACTCCGGGGGCGCGCTCTATGTCGCAAGACCACTGGAACGGAATGACCATGTGCGGCCCCGTACCCGGCCAAACCGGCAAACCGACCGAGATGGTTTCGAAATCGAAATAGTAGCGGGGATAGGGGGCTGCACGAAGCTTCCTCCCGGCCTCATCATCCAGGTAGGGGCGGCCGTCCAGCGCAGCCTGCCGGATGCGCCGCTGGCGGTCAGTCTTCAGGAGCCCCGGCGGAATCTGGCGGATGTCGGTGAAGCCCATGGCCCTCAGCGCTGCCTTCTGGTTCTTGGTCGCCTTGTACAGGTCGTCGAGCGGGTATTCGGCGGGCACCGATTCCCGCGCAGCGCAGTGGGCGAGGAATGGGCATGCATAGGGATCCGTGCACTGCGGCCCGCAAGCAATGTCGGGTTCGGCACCGGCGAGCGTTACGCGCGCCTCGGTGGCCCATTGGCCGACCTGCGGCGCAAGGGCGTCGGCGGCGCGGGTGACGTCCATCGGCTTGATCAGGCCCGCGTAGTCTCCGTTTCCGGTGTATCGGAATGTCTTGTCGGCATAGGCGACGGAGACCGAGCGCACCGGCAGGCCCGCCGCGCGAACGACCCAGGCCTGGATCGCGGCATCGGCGATCTGGTAGTCCTTGACGGATGCCGACCCCTTGACCTCGATCAGGTGCGCGCCCTCCTCGCCGGGCACGAGGATGTCGGCACGGATCAGCACACCTTGATATTCGAACGTACCTTCGAATAGCGGGCGATCCGGATGCTCCGCCAGCGCCGCTCGCGTCTGGGCGAGTGCGGCGCGCATGTCCGTGGTCTCGATCAGCGTGCCGCCCGGGAAGATGGTCCGTGCCGCCTCGCCGATCCGGTTGCCATTCTCCATGGCGATGCGGGCCCGGGGAGACTCGCTGGCGAGTTCGGGCCGGTATGTCTGCAGCCAGAGGCGCTTTGCGCACTGGCGGTGGGCCAT
>Ga0209310_1001073_pt1 | contig 22651 bp, 21 predicted proteins | sample AD_UKC030_MetaG_FD_184415 | JGI IMG/M metagenome (GOLD analysis project Ga0209310, IMG submission 184415) | Active sludge microbial communities of municipal wastewater-treating anaerobic digesters from USA - AD_UKC030_MetaG (SPAdes) (version 2) | ecosystem: Engineered > Bioreactor > Anaerobic >...
TGATGGCCGGCGCCATGAAGAAGGGCGTCGAGGCGGGCCGCGAGGCCTTTCTGGCCGGACGCATGCCGCGCAAACTGTATTCGGCCGACCCGTCATCCCCGACTTCCGGGCTGATCGGCTCGTGAGCGCAGGCGTCTATAACGAAGGCCGCGAGGGCTACGGCCACATCAAGAGCTATGTCCGGCGCGCCGGCCGCATGTCGGAAGCGCAGGAACGCTACTACGCCGAGCTGATGCCGAAGGTCGGCGTCGTCTATGCGCCGCGGCCGCTCGACCTGGCTGCGGTCTACGGCAGAAGTGCCCCGAAAATCCTCGAAATCGGCACCGGCATGGGTGAAACCACTGCCAAAATCGCCGATGCCAACCGCGATAACGACTACCTCGGTGTCGAAGTCCATGTGCCGGGTGTCGGTGCGCTGTGCAAGAAGATCGCCGAACTTGGCTTGAGCAACCTGCGCATCTGCCAGCACGATGCGGTCGAGGTCGTGCGCGACATGCTGCCCGAGGCTTCGCTCGACGGCATCCATGTCTTTTTTCCCGACCCGTGGCACAAGGCGCGGCACAACAAGCGCCGGCTGATCCAGCCGCCCTTCGTTGCGTTATTGGCCGCGCGCCTGAAGCCGGGCGGCTATTTTCACTGTGCCACCGACTGGGAAGAGTACGCTCACCAGATGCTCGACGTGCTTACCGCCGAGCCGACGCTCGTCAACGCCGTCGAGCGCTTCGCCCCGCGCCCCGAGTACCGGCCGCTGACCAAGTTCGAGAACCGGGGCATCCGCCTCGGCCACGGCGTTTGGGATGTGATTTTTCACAAGCGCTGACTCGCAATCTTCGTTACAACCCGCCCGGCCGGATTGCCGGGTGGCTCATCATTCATTCAGAGAAATTCCAGCCATGTGGTTCAGAAATTTGCAGCTTTACCGTTTGCCGACACCGTGGAACATCGACCTCGCCAGGTTTGAAGAGCAGCTGGCGCGCGGCCCCTTTGTAAAGTGCCCGAGCAACCAGCCGCTGAGCCGCGGCTGGGTGTCGCCGCGCAAGGACGGGGCGCTGGTCTATTCGGCGAACCGGCAATGGCTGATCGCGCTCTGTGTCGAGCAGCGTCTGCTGCCCTCCTCGGTAGTCAATGACGAGGTCCGGGAGCGCGCCGAAGCTCAGGAGGCGCAGCAGGGCTACGCGCCAGGCCGCAAACAGCTGAAAGAATTGCGCGAGCGCGTCACCGAAGAGCTGATGCCGCGCGCTTTCACTCGCCGCCGCAACACCTTCGTCTGGATCGACGCACAGGCCGGCTGGTTCTGTGTCGACGCCGCCAGCCCGGCCAAGGCCGAGGAAGTCATCGAACACCTGCGCCATTGCCTCGACGAATTCCCGCTGACCATGCTGCATACCCGGCTTTCGCCGCAGTCGGCGATGGCCGACTGGCTGGCCGGCGGTGACGCACCGGCCGGGTTCACCATCGACCAGGATTGCGAACTGAAATCGGCCGGCGAGGAAAAGGCGGCGGTGCGCTATGTCCGCCACACGCTGGAGGGCGATGAAGTGAAGGCTCACCTGGCCAGTGGAAAACTGCCGACCCGCCTGGCGCTGACCTGGGATGAGCGCATTTCCTTCATCCTCGGCGAAAAGCTGGAAATCAAACGCCTGACCTTCCTCGACCTGCTCAAGGAGGCCGCCGAACAAAGCGCCGAGCACGCCAGCGAGCAGTTCGATGCCGACTTCGCGCTGATGACCGGCGAGCTTGCCCGCTTCCTGCCACAGCTGGTTGCTGCGCTCGGCGGTGAAGTGATCGATACTCCGTGACCCTGGCGGCTTGCCCCTGCGCCAGCGGCAAGCCCTATGCGGCCTGTTGCGGTCGACTCCATTGCGGGGGCGAAATTGCGCCGAACGCCGAAGCCTTGATGCGCTCGCGCTACAGCGCCTACGTGCTCGGGCTGGCGGATTACCTGCTGGCCAGCTGGCATTCATCGACCCGGCCGGCCAGCATGGACCTGGCCGAGGACGACGGCACCAAATGGCTAGGACTGGAAATCAAGCGCAGCCAGCAACAGGATGAAACCCACGCCACCGTCGAATTCGTCGCCCGTTCGCGCCTTGCCGGGCGCGGCCGGCGTTTGCATGAAATCAGCCGCTTCGTTTGCGAAGACGGGCGCTGGTTCTATGTCGATGGCGACATCAATCCGAAAGAACAGAAGCGCCCATGATCATCCTCAGGAATGTCACCCTGCGCCGCGGCAGCAAGGTATTGCTCGACAAGACCTCGGTCACCATCAACCCCGGCGAAAAGGTCGGTCTGGTCGGGCGCAACGGGGCCGGCAAGTCGACCCTGTTTGGCCTGCTCAACGGCAGCCTGCATGAGGATGGCGGCGATTTTTCGATGCCTGCTGCCTGGCGCATGGGCCAGGTGGCGCAGGACATGCCGGAAACCGAGCAGAGCGCGACCGACTTCGTCATCGACGGCGATACGCCCCTGCTCGCCGCCCGCAACGAGGTGCACGATGCCGAAGCCAGCGACGACGGCATGCGCATGGCCGAAGCCTACATGGCGCTCAACGACGCAGGCGAGCACGACGCCGAAGCCCGCGCCCAGTCGCTGATCCTCGGCCTCGGCTTCAAGGTTTCCGAACTGCACAACCCGGTCAACAGCTTCTCCGGCGGTTGGCGCATGCGCCTGCAACTGGCCCGCGCCCTGATGTGTCCGTCTGACATCCTGCTCCTCGACGAACCGACCAACCACCTCGACTTGGACGCCCTCGTCTGGCTCGAAGCCTGGCTCAAGCGCTACCAGGGCACGCTGGTCATGATCAGCCACGACCGCGAATTCCTCGACGCCATCACCGGCGTCACGCTGCATATCGATAATGCCAAGCTGGTCCGCTACGGCGGCAATTACAGCAAGTTCGAAGATATGCGCGCCGAGCAGATGCTGCTCCAGCAGGCGACGATGGCCAAGCAGGCCGAGAAGATCGCCCACCTGCAATCCTTCATCAACCGCTTCAAGGCCAAGGCCAGCAAGGCCAAGCAGGCGCAGAGCCGGGTCAAGGCGCTCGACCGCATGGAAAAGATCGCGCCGGTCCTGGCCGATGCCGAATTCAGCTTCGAGTTCCAGGAGCCGCAGAACCTGCCCAACCCGATGCTGTCGATGATGGACGTCACCATCGGCTACCCGCCGGCCGAAGAGGCGCCGGCCGATACACCGCCGACCGTCATCGTGCGCGGCATCAACCGTTCGGTCATGGCCGGCCAGCGCATCGGCATCCTTGGCGCCAACGGCCAGGGCAAGTCGACGCTGGTCAAGACCATCGCCCGTGACCTCAAGGCGATCAGCGGCGACGTCACCGAAGGCAAGGGCCTCAACATCGGCTATTTCGCCCAGCAGGAACTCGACGTGCTGCGTCCGCAGGACACACCGCTCGAACACATGGTGCGACTGGCCAAGGAAGCCATCGCGGCCGGGCGCAGCAACGTGCCGGGCCGCGAGCAGGAGTTGCGCAACTTCCTCGGCACCTTCAATTTCGGCGGCGAGATGGTCAAGCAGGCCGTCGGCACCATGAGCGGCGGCGAAAAGGCGCGCCTCGTGCTGTGCATGATCGTCTGGCAACGCCCCAACCTGCTGCTCCTTGACGAACCGACCAACCACCTCGACCTCAACACCCGCGAAGCGCTCGCCGTCGCCCTCAACGAATTCGAAGGCACCGTCATGCTGGTCAGCCACGACCGCGCCCTGCTGCGCGCCGTCTGTGATGAATTCTGGCTGGTCTCCAAGGGCGGTGTCGCGCCGTTCGATGGCGATCTCGAAGACTACCAGCGCTACCTGCTCGACGAAGCCAGGCGCGTGCGTGAAGAGGCGTCAGCGGCGCAGAAGAAGCTGGCGGCCTAGCTGCGGTCGACGGCAAAAACCGGTTGAAATCGGTGGCGCAAATATCTGCTTAACGCGGGGGGCGCGGTGTGCTAGCCTGAAATTTCTTGTTACTGGAAAGGAAAATGATGATGATTCAATCCGGTTTTTATAAATTGGGGCGCGCCGTTTCGGTTGCCTGCCTGGCGTTGACGCTGAGCTGCGGCAGCGCGCTGGCAGCCGAGGTGCCGCTGGTTGATGGAACGCACTGGACCAGGTCCACGGACGACGTCAAGAAGGCCTACCTGGTCGGCCTGGCCAACCTGGTGCAGATCGAAGTTGCCTACAACGCCAACGATCCGCTGCCTGAAAAGAACAGCTTTTCCCCGCGTTTCGCCAAGGGTCTGCATGGCCAGACGTTGACCAGCGTCCAGGAAGCGCTCGACAAATGGTATGCGGCGAACCCGGGCAAGTTGCAGCGTCCGGTCATCGAAACCATCTGGTTCGAAATTGCCCTGCCTGGGCTCAAGGCGGCCAAATAACGGAGGCGGGAAAATGAAAAAGACACGACTTGGACTGGCACTGGCAGCGGCTCTTGCCGCATCGGCGTGCACGGATATGACCCCGCGCCAGCAAGGCACGGTCAGCGGCGGTGCCATCGGCGCTGCAGGCGGCGCCGGGATTGCCGCGATCACCGGCGGCAACGCCTGGCAGGGCGCTGCGATCGGTGCCGCCGCGGGTGCTACTGCCGGCTACATCAGGGGCAACCGCCAGCAGTAAACCAGCAGCACCCGACCGAGGCCCGGTTCGGGATTGCCGCAACGAAAAGCCGCCTCGGCGGCTTTTCGCATTTGATGTGCTGCGGTTGCCTCGACACCCGCTTGTTTGCGATCATCCGGGGCGAACTGGAGGAGACGATGGATTCAAGCGAAGCGCCCGTCAACGAGGCGTCCTGGAAGCAGTATTCGGTGCTGGTGGTGGACGATGAGCCGGGCATGCTCAGCTTCCTCCAGCGCGCCCTCGGCCAGCGCTGCGGCAGCGTCGATACCGCCGGCAGCGTCGAGCAGGCGGCGCCGCTGGTCAGGCGCCGGCTCTATGACCTGATCGTTCTCGACATTGCCCTGCCCGGCCGCTCGGGTATCGACTGGCTGCATGACCTGCGCGACGAGGGCTATGCCGGAGACGTCGTGCTGATGACCGCCTATGCCGATCTCGATACGGCAATCGACGCGCTGCGTGCCGGGGCCGCCGATTTTCTGCTCAAACCCTTTTCCCTGGCGCAGATGCTCAATGCCATGCAGCGCTGTTTCGAGCGCTCGCGGCTGGTCCGGGAAAACTTCGTGTTGCGCCGCGAGATCGGTGCCGTCGACATCGAAGGCATAGTCGGGGAATCGGAACTGATGCGTGCGGTCTGCGACCGTCTCAAGCGGATTGCACCAACCCCGGCGACGGTTCTGCTGACCGGTGAATCGGGCACCGGCAAGGAAGTCGCGGCGCGTGCCCTGCACCGCATGAGTCCGCGCGTGGCGGGTCCGTTCGTGCCAGTCAACTGCGCGGCGATTTCGGCCGAGCTGATCGAGTCCGAACTCTTCGGCCACGTGCGCGGCGCCTACACCGGCGCCCAGCAGAGCCGCGAAGGGTTGTTCTATTACGCCCGTGGCGGCACGCTGTTTCTTGACGAGATCACCGAACTGCCGGCGCCGGCACAGGCCAAGCTGTTGCGCGTGCTGGAAGAGCGGCGCATCCGGCCGGTTGGTTCGGAACAGGAAATCCCGGTCGACGTGCGGGTCATCGCGGCGAGCAACCGGGATCTCAAACAAGAGGTTGCGGCCCGGCGCTTTCGCGAGGATCTCTACTATCGGCTGCAGGTTGTCGAAGTCAATCTGCCGCCGCTGCGCGAACGTCCGGAAGACCTGGCGCCGCTGCTTGGGCATTTCATTGACCAGCTCGCCCCGTATCTCGGGGTCGCCCAACTGGCGCCGGACGCCCGCACGCTGGCGCGCATGGCCGCCTATGACTGGCCGGGCAACGTGCGCGAACTGCGCAATTTCGTCGAGCGTTCGCTGATCCTCGGCTGGTTCGATCTCGGCCCCGAACCGCAGGCCGGCGGCGTCGTGGGCAGCGCGCCCGGCAGCACCGAGGAAAGCCTGGAGGCGATCGAGAAGCGGCACATCCTGGCGGTGCTCGGCGCCTGTTCGGGCAATAAATCGGAAGCCGCGCGCCGTCTCGGCGTGTCGCGCAAGACGCTGGACCGCAAGTGCCAGGCCTGGGCCATCTAGGCGCCACGCCAGGGCGACGCTCGATCCGCGTCCGCCTGCTGCTGCTGGCGCTGCTCCCGCTCGGTATTGTTCTGCCCGTGTTACTGGCGGTGCTGACCATCTGGGGCGGCGATTATCTGGATCGCTTGCTGATCGCCAAGGTGCGCGCCGACCTGGCGGTCGCGCATGGCTATTTCGAGCGGGTGGTGGAAGGCGTCGGGCGCTCGGTCGAAGGACTGGCCGGCTCGGAGCGGCTGGCGCGCGCCCTGGCGCGTCCGGGCAGCGGCCCGCATGACGCGACTGGCGAATTGCTGGCCGGCGCCCGCCAGGGCATGAAACTCGATTTTCTCTACTTTCTGGACGTTGACCGCGACCGTGCCGCCATTGCCGAGTGGCCGGTGCTGGCGGTCGCCGCGGCCGGTCAGGCGCTGACCGCGAGCGACGTGATGAGCGCCGGCCAGCTGCGCCTGCTCGCGCCCGGGCTCGCCGAGCAGGCGCTGACGCCTGTCCTGCCGACGGCCAATGCGACGCCTGACGGACCGACGGTCGAGGAGCGCGGACTGGTCATTCATGCCGCGGCGCCGGTGTACGACGCGGCCGGACGTCTGCGCGGGGTGCTGGCCGGTGGCGTGCTGCTCAACAAGAACCTGGAATTCATCGACCGCCTGAACGAGATCGTCTATCCCGATGGCGCGCTTCTGCTTGGCAGCCAAGGTACGGCGACACTGTTTCTCGGCGACGTCCGGGTGGCGACCAACGTGCGTTTGTTCGAAGGCGGGCGCGCGATCGGCACCCGGGTCTCGGCGGCGGTGCATCAGGCGGTGCTCGACGAGGGCCGGACCTGGCTGGACCGCGCCTTCGTCGTTACCGACTGGTATGTGTCTGGCTATGAGCCGCTGCTTGACAGCCATGATCGACGGATCGGCATGCTCTACGTCGGCTTCCTCGACGCGCCGTTTGCCGCCGCCAAGCGGGCGGCGCTGTGGCTGGTGATCGGGCTTTTTGCGCTGGCCATGGCCGTGGCCGGGATTTTTGCTTTCTTCTGGGCGCGCCGGGTGTTTCGTCCGATCGAGCGCATGCACGCGACGATGAACGCCATCGAGCAAGACGATGCGGGGGCCCGGGTCGGCGCCGTCGCCGGGGGCGACGAACTGGGCGTGCTTGCTGCCCATTTCGACCGCCTGCTCGATCGCCTGCAGGCGCAGGCCGCCTCGCTCAAGCGCTGGGGCGAGGCGCTCGATGCCGAGGTGGCGAAGCGCACCGCCGAACTCGAACAGGCGGTGGCCGACCTCAAGGCGGCGCAATCGCAACTGGTGATGAATGAAAAACTGGCGGCCATCGGCCAGTTGACGGCCGGGGTGGCGCACGAAATCAACAATCCGGTGGCGGTCATCCAGGGCAATCTCGACGTCCTGCGCGACATCCTCGGGCCGGTGGCCAAGCCGGTCGAGCCGGAGGTCCGGCTGATCCAGGAGCAGGTCCACCGCATCCGTCTGATCGTCGCCAAGCTGCTGCAATTCGCGCGGCCGCAGGATTACGTCGGCTACCTCGAGCCGGTGGCGCCGGCGGCGCTGATCCAGGACAGCCTGGTGCTGGTCGGCCACCTGCTCAAGCGCGGGACGATCGCCGTCGAGCAGCATCTCGACTCGGTGCGCAACGTGCTGTGCAATCGCAACGAGTTGCAGCAGGTGCTCATCAACCTGATGGTCAATGCCATCCAGGCGATGCCCGAGGGCGGCGTACTGAGTCTGGCAGCAGAGAACTGGGACGAGAGCGACATGCCGGTCGGCCTCAAGCTGGTGGTCGCCGATACCGGCCCCGGCCTGACGCCGGCCGAGCGCGAGCGCCTGTTCAAGCCCTTCTATACCGCCAGGAAACCGGATGGCACCGGCCTCGGCCTGTGGGTCAGCCAGTCGCTGGTCGAGCGCTACGGCGGGCGAATCACGGTCGACAGCGAAGCCGGCAAGGGTTCGTGTTTCAGTGTCTGGCTGCGCTTCGAGCCGCTGCCGGCGTGAAAGCAATTGTTCACCTGTTTGGCCGTAGCCTTCGGTTAGGATGGACGAACTTTCAACGTTTTGGAGAAACACGTCATGGGTCTTCTTGATCAAGTGGCCGGCGCGCTTGCCGGCGGGCAATCCGGCGGGCAATCCGGCGGGCAATCCGGCGGCAACGGCGCCCTGCTGGAAACCGTGCTGAATCTCGTCAATGATCCGCGGCACGGCGGCCTGGAAGGCCTGGTCAGTGCCTTTCAACAAGGTGGCCTGGGCGAAATCGTCAATTCCTGGGTGTCGACCGGCCAGAATCTGCCAGTTTCGCCCGAGCAGGTGCACAGCGCGCTCGGTGACTCTTCACTGCAGGACATCGCCGCGCAACTCGGGGTCAGCCCGGAGCAGGCTTCGGGCAGCCTCGCCGACCTGCTGCCGCAGCTGGTCGACCAGCTGACGCCCAATGGCCAGCTGCCGCAGGGCGGCGATCTGCTGACCCAGGGCCTGGACATGCTCAAGAAGGGCGGTCTGTTCCGCTGATTCGCCGGGACTGCCGGCGGCGCCGGTCGCTCAGACGGGGTCGCCGTCGTCGAGAAAACGTTCGAGCAGGACGTTGAGAAAGCGCCGGCCGCGCAAGGTCGGCGCGATGCGTTCCGGCCCGATGGTCAGCAGGCCATCGGCTTCCGCTGCCTTCAGTTGCGGCAGGATGGCGGCCAGCGGTTGCGCGGTGCGCGACTCGAAGAGCGCGGGCGGAAAGCCCTCGTGCAGGCGCAGCGCGTTCATCAGGAACTCGAAGGGCAACTGGCGGGCGGCGACTTCGCTGGCGGTCTGGATCGGGTTGCCGGCGCGGGTGTGGTCGAGATAGGCGGCCGGCTGTTTCCAGCGCATCTGGCGCAGCACGCGGTCGTGCAGCGTCAGTTTGGAATGGGCGCCGGCGCCGATGCCGAGGTAGTCGCCGAAATGCCAGTAATTCAGGTTATGCCGGCACTGCCGGCCGCGTTGCGCGAAGGCCGAGGTTTCGTAATTGGCGTAGCCGGCAGCGGCCAAGTGGGCCTCGGTGGCGTCCTGCATGTCGGCACAGAGGTCGCCTTCCGGCAGTTCGGGCGGAAAGGCGGCGAAGCGGGTGTTCGGCTCCAGCGTCAGCTGGTAGCAGGAGAGGTGGGCCGGCGAAAAACTCAATGCGGTGTCGACGTCGGCGAGCGCCTGCTCAAGCGTCTGGTCCGGCAGGCCGTACATCAGGTCGAGGTTGAAGGCCTCGAAATGTTCGCCGGCCAGTTGCGCGGCGCGCCTGGCTTCGCCGGCGCCGTGGATGCGGCCGAGCGCCTTCAGGTGATCGTCGTTAAAGCTCTGGATGCCGAGCGACAGGCGATTGACGCCGGCGGCGCGAAAGCCGGCGAACTTCTCGGCCTCGACCGTGCCAGGGTTGGCTTCGAGCGTGATTTCCGCTTCCGGCGACAGCATGGCCAGTGCGCGGAAGGCGGCGATCAGTTCGTCGATGGCAGCCGGCGACAAAAGGCTCGGTGTGCCGCCACCGAAGAAGACGCTGACTACCGGGCGGCCCCAGATCAGCGGCAGGGCGGATTGCAGGTCGGCGATCAGTGCGGCGACGTATTCGGCTTCGGGAATCGCACCGTTCGCCTCGTGCGAGTTGAAGTCGCAGTAAGGGCACTTCCGCACGCACCACGGCACGTGCACGTAGAGCGCCAGCGGCGGCGAAACGCGGAATTCGAGGGCGGTTGCGCCCCGAAGGAAGACCCCTTGGGGGACGGTCGACGCCTTTTTTTGGGCAAAAATGGGGATGGTTCTGGATGCGGGCATGGTTCAGTTTCAGTCAGAACGAACCAGGCTAGCGCTAGCCGGATCGTAGATAAAATTTGTGATCGATCCATCAATGATGTGCTGCACCACTTGATCAATAACCGGAAGCGGCACCAGAAACCATTCCCGGGGTTTGACCGGATGACCGAAGCGGTCTTCGATGGTCAGGTCGAGTTGGGCGGCCGCGAAAATTCGGTGGAACAGATTTTCCAGTTTGGTACGCTGGATGCCCGCCAGTTTGTAAGTTGCCACGATTTCGACTTCCGCCAGCAGATAAGTGGCATCGTGGCTGGCGTTGGCAATACGAGTTTCCACCTTGCCGCCGGTTACACCGATCTTGTGAACCAATTCACGGTGTTGGGAAACAAAGGGATGTGCGGAGAGACTACGCAACACGTAAATCGTGCCGCTTTCGATGTCGCTATCGTCCCAGTCCTGGCTGAACAGCGGCCCGGGATTCGGATCGGTGATCAGACGGGCCATGTCGTCCCGGTGTAATGCGCGCTGCAAGGAACGCTGCAATACATTGCTTTCGGTTCCATTGTCATAGATGACACGCAAACGACTGTCCATCCGTTGCGCATTGAATGAAGTACTGAAGGTATCGCCGACTTCGGCGATATAGGCAATCTGTCCGCCAACGATGAAGAATGCGCCGGGTCTGATCTCGTCCATTGACTTCACCTGGAATGAACGTGTCTGCCGGATGCCGCCATCAAGCTCCTTTTGCACCTGTTCGAACATCGGTTTGAACGTCGGGAAATCGTTGCAAGGCGCGCGGGAAGCGATTTCCTCCGCGGCTTGCTTCTCGACGCTGGAGCGCACATGACGCAGCACGTTGATATCGCTCTCATTTGATGGAACAGCGTTGACGCCAAGTTCGGTGAGCAGGGCATCCTCGTCCAGCCCATCCACGTTGATCGCGCCACCAGCATCACGAGACAACAAGCCAACCGTGTCAATATCTGCCAGCAGCGCGAGCGCTTCCGGCAACTGGCGCAGCCGATCAAGCCTGACCGCGTACAGGCGTTCGAAAATATCCCGATCCTCGCCATGCTGCGGCGCACGGCCATGGTCGCGATGAAAGCGCAGGATATCCTCGAAGCCGGCGATGATTCGTTCTTCCTGCGGTGTACGACTGCTGGTCTTGAGCGGTGCAACTTCAACGCCCAGGGCGGCGAGCAGTTCGTCGTCGTCCATGTCAGCCATTGCTGCCGGCTCCCTGCTGTCCTTCCACGGCCTTGGCTTGAGCCCGGTAGCGCGCCAGTGCGGCAACGCCTTCCGCCATGCGTTTCTCCCAGGCATCGGCAGCATTGATATCCGGCAAACGGCCGCGTTCATTCTTGAACTGTAGCGCCCGCCGAGCCAGTTCCCGCGCTTCCTCTTCTGGAATGTTTGCCTTCTTGGCACCGATGCTGGCTTGAACCTGGCGCAGCAATTTCTCGTCCATGGCTTTCGACAGGATGGCGTAGGCCGCATCGAAGGGATTGATGCGGTCGATAAGGTCGATATCCAGATCACGCACGTTGATGAACTTGCGCACGCCATCGATCAGGGCGGTGCTGCCGCCGGTCTCGCTTCCTGCCGCATCGGCCTGGGCCAAGGCCAGCTTGGCCTGTTGCGTGACATTCATTGCGGCAATCGCATGCTGCCGGATGGCTTCCTGATCGACATCGGAAAGCTCCGGGTAGCGTTCACGCACGATCTTGCCCATGCGCAACTGGGTCAGTTCCTCGGGCAGGGTGTTTTCCTGGTCGAACAGGCCGCGTTCCAGCGAAGGTTTATCCTGCAGGAAACTGGTGATGACCTCATTCAGATCTTCCTTGCAAATACGTGTGGCTTCCGGACTTTGCGGCTTGTTCAGGCCATTGATCTCAAGATGGATTTGCCCGGTTTCCTTGTTGACCCCGAGATTGTGTCCGCCCGCCTGATAGCCGGCCTCACCGTAATCGAAGCCCGGTTGGGGGCCGGCATCCTTGGGCGTGAATTCATAGCGCGGTGCCAGTACCTGTTCCATCAGCAGGCTGGCGGAAATGGCCTTCAACATGTCGTTGACCGCCTCGGCCACGGCGCCCTGTTCGGCGGCCGGTTCGGCGATCAGGTTGGTGAAGCGCGTCCTCTCCTTGCCCGGCGCATCGCGGGTAGCGCGACCGATGATCTGCACGATCTCGGTCAGGCTGCTGCGATAGCCGATGGTCAGCGCGTGCTCGCACCAGATCCAGTCGAAGCCCTCCTTGGCCATGCCCAGAGCGATGATGATATCCACATGCTCGCGGTTGTCCTTCTGCGCAGGGTCCTTCAATGCCGCGAGCACGCGCGAGCGCTGCGAGAGGTCGCTATCGTCGACCAGATCGGCCACCTTCAGGATGCGGCCATCTGCTGCTTCAATCTGGTGAAAACCCGTGCCCGGGTCGATCCCCTTCCAGACACCCAGCGCATGCAGGATTTCATTGACCTCGCGCTCCTTGTCCTTGAGGCTTTCGCGGGCGTTGACGTTGGGGATATGGACGATGGTCTTGAGCGCTGGGTCGAGCACCTTGGTCACGGCATCGACATAAGGCCCGGTGTAAAAGAAATAGCCGATGTCCAGCGACTTGAGCCAGTGGTAGCCGTTGAGCTGCTCGTAGTAGGTGTAGGTCACCGTCTCGAAACGTGCTTCGTCGGCCGGTGAGAGTACGGCGACGCTGTCGCCCCGGAAATAGGAGCCGGTCATCGCGACCAGATGCACCTTGTCGCGGGCGATGAATGCACCCAACTGGCCACCCAGCTTGTTGTCCGGGTTGGCTGAAACGTGGTGGAACTCGTCGACGGCGATCAGTCGCCCGTCGAAGGCCTCGACACCCAGTTCCTCCACGGCAAAACGGAAAGTCGCGTGGGTGCAGACCAGCGCCTTGTCATCACTTTCCAGGAATTTCCGCACCGCCTCGACCTTCGATTTCGCAACCTTAGGCTCGTCGGCTCCGGGCGCATCGCAGAGATTCCACTGCGGTGCGACCTGCCAGTCCCAGTAAAACCCGGCGCGGCTCAACGGCTGGTCGGCAAAGCTGCCGCCGATGGAGCGCTCCGGCACGACGATGATGGCCTGTTTCAAGCCCTGGTTGTGCAGCTTGTCGAGGGCAATGAACATCAGTGCCCGCGACTTGCCCGAGGCCGGCGGCGACTTGATCAGCAGATACTGCTCCCCGCGCTTGGCGTAGGCGCGCTCCTGCATGGCGCGCATGCCCAGCGTGTTGGCTTTGCTGGAGGCACCGGAACGGGCCGTGGCGATGGATACCGACGGCACGGTGTAGGCATTGGTGGGGTTGGTCATTGGTTTCTCGTGTTAAGAAGAACGCAAAATTTTTAACATGACGCGCGCTTCATGTTAAAAATTTTGCATCGAGAGGCCTCAAGCCCCTTGGTCTCCCGCCAGTTCCCGCTCGATCTGCTCGATACTCGGCAAGCTGGTTTGCAGTTCTGCGGGCAGGGATTCCAGCAATTTGTATTCGGCAATGCCCATTGGCTGGCTTTTATCACCCAGCGCATATTCGGCGACCACCTTGTTCTTGCTCTTGCACAGCAGCAGGCCGATGGTCGGGTTGTCCTGTTCGTGCTTGATCTGGCGGTCCACGGCCGTCATGTAGAAGCCCAACTGCCCCAGATGTTCGGGCTTGAATTTGCCGCCCTTCAGTTCGATCACCACGTAGCAGCGCAGCTTGAGGTGATAAAACAGCAGGTCGATGAAAAACTCCTCACCACCCACGTCGAGCAGCACCTGACGGCCAACGAAGGCAAAGCCGGCGCCCAGTTCCAGCAGGAATTCGGTGACGTGTTTGACCAGTGCGGCTTCGATCTCGCGCTCCTGGGCTTCATCGGTCAGGCCGAGGAAGTCGAAACGGTAGGGGTCTTTCAGGGATTCGCGGGCCAGATCAGAATTCGGTTTGGGCAAGGTGGCGGGGAAGTTGGTGCTTGCCGTACCACTGCGCTCCAACAGGCGGGTTTCGATTTGCATCACCAGCACATTGCGTGACCAGTTGTGCTCAATGGTCTTGGCGGCATACCAGCGTCGGGTTTCGGGGCCGGGCAATTTATCCAGCAGCGCCAACTGATGATACCAAGGCAATTGTGCAAGCACCGCTTGCACAAATTCCTCATCCGGCCACGCCTCGGCAAACGCGCGCATGTACTTCAGGTTGCGCGGTGAAAATCCCTTCATGTCGGGAAAGGCCAGGCGTAAATCCTCGGCCAGCCGTTCAATGACCTTGGTACCCCAGCCTTGTTCTGCCTGCCGGGTGAGAATATCGCGACCAATCTGCCAGTAAAGCAGCACCAATTCACGGTTGACCGCGAGCGTGGCCCGCTGCTGGGCAGTATGAATGCGGGTTTTCAGGTCACTCAGCCAGTCGGCGTAACCGGTCGGCGGTTCGATCAGGCGGACAGGTTTCTCGCTCATTGCTTTCCCCTTCCGGTTTTCTTCGGCGCCTTGCTGGCAGATTTGGCCGTCATCTTGGTATACAGGTCGAACAGCTTTTCCAGGCGCTCGGTGTCGTTCTTGAAGCGGCGGCCGATGTAGATGCGCTCCAGCACCTCGTCGTTGTGCTCGTGGGCGCGGCGCAGGTTGTCCGGCATGGTTTCCGGGTCGTAGAGGTCGGCGATGGTGGCCGGGAAGTGCGCCTCGCGGGCGAGCAGGATGTTTTCGGCGCAGCGGGTCAGGTCGGCCTTGTTCTGCTCGGTGAGGAAAGGCACGGGGAAGGTGTTCCAGCCCAGGGTGTTGGAGTAGCGGAAATCGGTTTTCAGCTTGCCGCAGACGGTGCCGATCCAGACCAGATGCAGGCGCGAGGCGATGAGCGCCATATTCCAGAGGGGGGCGTCGTAGAGGGCGAAGGCGAGGTCAGTGATTACAGAACCAGGAGGAAGCAGCCCAACTGGCAGGTATTCCCGTGACTCCGAAGATACTTTCGGAACAATAGTTACAACCTCCGTAGCAGTTTGCTTTACCTCTTCAAAACGGTGTGGCCATGCAGCCCCCTTCTGCGTAGCTGGCTTCGGGCTACTCGAACGTAGCTTAGCGACTCTTTCGAACCTAGTCTGGATATCTGAGATTGATTCAGCCTTAGTTGCTGAGTCATCGCTAAGCCACAAGCAATACCGAACATCTCCACGGATATACTCACTGGCACCGTAGATCCGCTTGAAATAGTCGGTCGCATCCGGATACCTATTCAGCAATCCTTGCATTTCATCCGCCGACAGTAGCAAATTCCCACCCTCTACAGGTTTACCGCCTGCGTCCATCACCCCACGCTCATCACTTGGCGAAGTTGTTTTTTCCACCACCACATTAGCCCCTGCAACTAGGTAGGCATTGATGTGGGCCACTTCTTTGATTACGCCTTCCCCGTCGTTGTTAAGGGCAAAGAGCCGCCGTGCTTTGGGAGCGGGGTTGGCAATGCCCACAATCGCCACCGTTACTCCGGCGTTATGACTGGCCAGGTTGGCCCACTTGAATGAGGTGTGTGCGAAAGAAATTTCGTGACCACTGGCAAAAATCAGCGGCCACAAAATGGCTACCTGTTGCCCTTGGCAAATGGAGTTGGTGGAAACAAAAGCAGCGGCACAGGGCGAATGGCTGCCGTAGTCAGCCGCTTTCATGAACCAGCCCGCCACGTAGTCCAGCGATTTCCAGCTTTTACAGCGGTGGTTGAAAATGGCTTTGAGGTCGTCTTTCTGCTCTGCTGATTGCCAGGTGCTGCCCAAATACGGCGGATTCCCACAGATATACGTCTCCCCGCCCTCGTTCGCGAAATCAATCTCGCTCTGCTCCAGCGGTGTCCCGAACAGATCATCAGCCAGCACCTTCACCCCCGTCCCCGTTGGCGGGCAGATGGAGAGCCAATCCAGCCGTAGCGCATTGCCGCAGATGATCCAGTTTTCCTTGGACAGCGGCAGGAAATCGGCCAGCGCGTCCTTTTGCCCGCGATAGCGCACGTCGCACTGGTATTCGGCGATGATCAGCGCCAGGCGGGCGATTTCGGCGGGGAAGTCGCGTAGTTCGATGCCACGGAAGTTGGTCAGCGGGATGTCGCTGCCGCGATGGGTTTCGCCGCGGCGGCGGTTGATTTCGTATTCGATCTCGCGCATCTGCTTGTAGGCGATGACGAGAAAATTGCCCGAGCCGCAAGCCGGGTCGAATACGCGGATGCGGGCCAGGCGTTTTCTGAGGTTGAGCAGCATGCGCTCGTTTTCGCCGGCTTTTTCGAGTTGACCGCGCAAGTCGTCGAGAAAGAGCGGGTTGAGCACCTTGAGGATGTTGGGCACGCTGGTGTAATGCATGCCGAGCGCGCCGCGTTCCTCGTCGTCGGCAACGGCCTGGATCATGCTGCCGAAGATGTCGGGGTTGATTTCCTTCCAGTTGAGGTGGCCGGCGTGGATCAGGTAAGTGCGCGCCATGCGCGTGAAGCGCGGGGTGTCGGTGTTGCCGGAAAAGAGGCCGCCGTTCACGTAGGGAAAACCGTTGGCCCAGTTGGGCAGGCGCGGTTCGGTGGCGGCGCGCTCACTGCTCTTGATGTTCATGGCGCGAAAGATTTCGGACAGCACCAGATGGGTATTGCTGCCGTCGCGCTCGCTCCATCGCTCGATGCTCTGGGTGAACAGGCCTTCGCCGTTGAAGATGTCGGTGTCTTCGGCAAAGAAGCAGAAGATCAGGCGGGCCATGAAGTGGTTCATGTCGGCGCGGCGGTCTTCTGTTGCCCAGTCCGGGTTTTCGCGCAGGAGTTCGACGTAGAGCTTGTTCAGTCGCCCGGTGGCGCGCACGTCGACCGGGTTGTCCTTGATTTCCTTGATCGTCGTAATGCCGGCCAGCGGCAGAAAGAAACCGAGGTGGTTGGGGAAGTCGGCGTAGGCCGGGGCGATGGTTTCGCCGCTGGCGAGTTCTTCGGCTTCCAGCGTTTGCCCGTCGGTGGCGAGGATGAAGCGAGCTTTGGCCTTGGTGGTGGCTAGGCTGGCGCGCAGGGCCTTGAGGGTTTCGCCAACCTGGCCTACCGGGCAAACGGCAAGGTGAATGTGGTTGCGCAGCAGGACGCCGCCGGCAAGGTCCGAAGTGTTGCTGTTGCGGGAGCGCAGGCGTTTGAGCGTGGTTTCCTTGTGGCCGAAGGCGGCGAGGAAGGCGTAGGGGAATTCCGCCGGGTCGAAGGGCTCAAGGGCGAGAGCGGAAATGGCCTGTTCGATTTCTACGGCGTTCATGGCGTCTGGACTGTGAATTCCCGATTTTGTCTTGGTTGCGGTCGACCGAGATTTTTGGTGAAAAATGAAACGAGGCAAGGCAGATCGAGCAATTTGCCTTGCCTCTCTACGATAATGCCGTAACGGTCAGAGTTCGGGCAGACGCTCGATGAGTTGCTGCATGGCCTGGCCGCGATGCGACACCCGGTTCTTGGTTTCGGCGTCGAGTTCGGCGGCGGTCTGGTCGAATGCCGGCACATGGAACAGCGGGTCGTAGCCGAAGCCACCGGCGCCGCGCAAGGCCGGCAGGATCTCGCCATGCCATTCGCCCTCGGCGATCAGCGGTTGTGGATCGTCGGCGTGGCGCACCAGCACGATGAGCGAAACGAAGTGGGCACGGCGATCGGTATTGTTGCCGAGGTCGGCGAGCAGCTTTTCGTTGTTGCGCGCATCCGATTTCGGCTCGCCGGCATAGCGTGCCGAGTAGACGCCCGGCGCGCCGCCGAGGGCGGCGACGCAGAGGCCGGAATCGTCGGCCAGCGCCGGCAGGCCGGATAGCTGCGCAGCATGGCGTGCCTTGGCCAGTGCATTCTCGACGAAGGTGCAGTGCGGCTCATCCGCCTCAGGAATGCCTAGCTCGCCCTGCGGAATGACCGCGAAACCGAGCGGCGCCAGCAGCGCGTTCAGCTCCTTCATCTTCTTGGCGTTGTTGGAGGCGAGGACGAGCTTTTTCATGCAGCGAGCGCGCTCTGCTGGGCGGCGATCAGCTGGCGGATGCCGGCTTCGGCGAGGTCGGTCAGGGTGTTCATCTGCGGCCGGGTGAAGGGTTCGCGTTCGGCGGTACCCTGGATTTCGACGATGCCGCCGGCACCGGTCATGACGACGTTCATGTCGGTATCGCAGTCGGAGTCTTCCGGGTAGTCGAGGTCGAGTACCGGCGTGCCCTTGTAGATGCCGACCGAGACGGCGGCGACGTGGTCGCGCACCGGGTTGGCGGGCAGCTTGCCGGCCTGCACCAGTTTCTCGCAGGCTTCGTAGAGCGCCACCCAGGCGCCGGTGATCGAGGCGCAGCGGGTGCCGCCGTCGGCCTGCAGGACGTCGCAGTCGAGGGTGATCTGGCGTTCGCCGAGCGCCTTGAGGTCGGTGACGGCGCGCAGGCTGCGGCCGATCAGGCGCTGGATTTCCTGCGTTCGGCCGGTCTGCTTGCCCTTGGCTGCCTCGCGGGCGCTGCGGGTGTGCGTCGAGCGCGGCAGCATGCCGTATTCGGCGGTGACCCAGCCCTGGCCCTTGCCGCGCAGGAAGGGCGGCAGGTTTTCCTCGACGCTGGCGGTGCACAGCACGCGCGTGTCGCCCATCTCGATCAGCACCGAACCTTCGGCGTGGCGGGTGAAGTTGCAGGTCAGGCGAACCTGGCGGAGTTGGTCGGCCTGGCGTTGGCTGGGGCGCATGCTCATTGTCCTTGTTTCCTGGGATTGAATTTGTCGATGGCGGCGCGGATTTCCTCGATCGCCTTTTCGATCTCGTCTTCGGAGAGATCGGTCTTGTGCGCCGGGTCGCGGCCGAATTCCTCGATGTGGGTGGCCACTTCGTCGAGCGCCATGGTCTGCGTCGAGATGCTGCTGCTGGCTTCCTCGACATAGGCTTCTTCCCAGCGCACGGCAACTACCGACAGGTTGTCGACATGCGGGCCACCCTTGGTTTCCGCCTGCGTCAGCAGCATCGGCACGGCGTGCACCAGGTTGGCGCCCTTGAGCGTGATCGCCATCATGTCGCCGGAAATCTCGCCCCACAGGCCATCGGTGGCTAGCAGCAAGATGTCGCCGTGCTTGAGCGGTGTCTTGCGCGAAAATTCGATCTCGGGCGGCGTCGGGCTGCCGAGGCAGCTGTAGATCTTGTTGCGGTCCGGGTGCGTGGCCGCCCGTGCTTCGGAAATCAGGCCCTCTTCGAGCAGGATGCGGATGCGCGAATGGTCCTTGGTCTGGGCGATCACCTTATCGCCGCGCATCAGGAACAGGCGGGAATCGCCGGCGTGCGCCCAGTAGGCGATGCTGTCCTGGACGATGCAGGCGACGCAGGTCGTGCGCGGCGTGTCGCCCAGGCGGTGGCGCTCGGCATAATCGAGAATGGCGTGATGGGCGTTGGTCAGACCCTTCTGCAGGAAACGGAAGGGATCGGCGAGGGTCGGCCGGGCTTCGCGCTGGAAGCTGTCGGCCAGCGTCTGCACGGCAATCTGGGCGGCAATCTCGCCGTAATGATGGCCGCCCATGCCATCGGCGATCACCATCAGCAGGGCTTCGCGCGAGTAGCAGTAGGTGATCCGGTCCTCGTTGTTGGCACGCCCTCCCTGGCGGCTCTCCTGGTAGATCGTGAATCTCATCGGCTAGCTTTCTTGTACTTGTCGACAAAGCGGTTGAGCCAGTTCGGGCTTTCCTTGGGGGTCGGCGGCGTCACCGTTTCGACCAGCGCCTTCTGCAGCGCGAAGACGCTTTGCGGCCGGTAAAAATGGTTGAGGTTGAGGCACCAGTCGATGATTTCCAGCAGGCGGTCCGAATACTCGCCTTCCCAGCGCATCATGGCGGGCAGCAGAGTGTCCTTCTGGTAGCGTTCATTCGCCGCCTGCGGCGCGCTGCCGGCGATGCAGGCGTACATCGAGGCGCCGACGCTGTAGATGTCGCTCCACGGCCCAAGATCCTTGCGCGAGCCGTAATGTTCCGGCGAGGCGAAACCGGGGGTGTACATCGGCTTGAGCATCGGCTGATCGGTCGACAGCGTCTGGCGCGCCGCGCCGAAGTCGATCAGCACCGGCGTGTTGTCGCTGCGCAGATAGACGTTCGACGGCTTGAGGTCGAGATGCAGCAGCTTGTGCGAATGCACCTCGCGCAGGCCGTTGAGCAGGCGGGTGAAGACGCCGCGGATGAAACGCTCGGTGACTTCGCCGCGGTGGGTCTGGATGAATTCCTGCAGCGTGCGCCCGCGCTCGTATTCCATGACCATGTAAACGGTGTCGTTGGCGCGGAAGAAATTGAGCACGCGAATCACGTTCGGGTGCGAGAGGCGGGCCAGGGCGCGGCCTTCCTCGAAGAAGCATTTCATCCCGTAGCGGAAGGCGCCCTGGTGGTCCGCCGTGATCAGCGGCTTGATTTCCCCCTCGCCGCGCAGGGCCAGGCTGTTGGGCAGGTATTCCTTGATCGCCACGCGGTTGCCTTCGCCGTCGGTCGCCAGGTAGACGATCGAAAACCCGCCGAGCGAGAGCTGGCGGGTGATCGTGTATTCCTCCAGCTGAAGGCCGGCCGGTAACGCATGGTTGGCTTGTTGCGCCATTGATCTCGCGGTTATGATGCAGAACTTGAGGCATTGTCGGGCGTGTTGTCCGGCCTGTAAAGCTGGAGACCCACCAATAATGATTTGCAGCATGACCGGTTATGCAGTGAAGACGCGCGATATCGAGCGCGGCACCCTGCAACTCGAACTCAAAAGCGTCAATTCGCGCTACCTGGATTTTCACTTTCGCGTCAGCGAAGAACTGCGCGCGCTCGAGATGCCCTTGCGCGAACTGCTGGCGGCGCGTCTTTTCCGGGGCAAGGTGGAATGCCGTCTGTCGTTCAACGCTTCGGCGGCGCGCGCCGATCAACTCCAGCTCAACGGCGATCTGCTGACCACCCTGCAGACGCTCAACGACAGCGTCTGCCGCCAGATGCCGGAGGCTCGCCCGCTGTCGGTGAACGACGTGCTGCGCTGGCCGGGCATGTTTGGCGACCAGTCGATCGACTACGCCGCATTCGGCCCGCCGGTGCTGGCGCTGGCGCGCGAGGTGCTCGATGAATTCGCCGCCAGCCGCGGCCGCGAAGGTGAAAAACTGGCCGCCACGATCGTCGACCGCGTCAATGCCATGCGCGACATCGTCCATCGTGTGGCGCCACGCATTCCGGAGGCGCAGGCGGTGTACACCGACAAGCTACGGCAGCGCCTGACCGAGGCGCTGGGTGGTGCCAATGACGAGCGCGTGCTGCAGGAAGTGGCTGTGTTCGCGACGCGCATCGACGTCGCCGAGGAACTGAGCCGGCTGACGACGCATCTCGACGAAGTCGAGCGCGTGCTGAAACAGGGCGGTGCCTGCGGCAAGCGGCTTGATTTTCTGATGCAGGAACTCAACCGCGAAGCCAACACGCTCGGCTCGAAATCGGCGATCACCGAAGTCTCGCAGGCCTCGATGGACCTGAAGCTGCTGATCGAGCAGATGCGCGAGCAGATACAGAATCTGGAGTAGCACCGCAAACCCGGATTGCCTTGACCCTGTAACAAGGGGCGACTAGGGTAGGTTCATGCCGCACCATCCGGTGCCGGCGCAACGCTGAGGAGATTGAAAATGGGATTGTTCAGCTTTATCAAGGAAGCCGGCGAAAAACTTTTCGGCCACAAGGATGATGCGCCGGAAGTTTCCCCGGAAGAAAAGACCCGACTCAACCAGGTGGCCGCCCAGGCGATTTTCGACCGCATCAACAGCCTCGGCCTCAAGTGGAGCAACCTGATGGTCAGCTACAAGAGCGGCCAGGTGACGATCACCGGTTCGACGCCGGATCAGGAAAACCGCGAAAAGATCATTCTCGCCGCAGGCAACGTGCAGGGCGTCGATAACGTCGACGATCAATTAACGGTAGAAGCGCCGGCTGCCGAGCCGCGTTTCTACACCGTGGTCAAGGGCGATACCCTGTCGAAGATCGCCGCCAGCCAGTACGGCAGCGCTTCCAAGTATCCGATCATCTTCGAGGCCAACAAGCCGATGCTGAAGGATCCGGACAAGATTTACCCGGGGCAGAACCTGCGCATTCCCCCGCTCTGATTGACGCCGGCGCCACTGCTTTTACGGCAGTGGCGCCGCCGGCATGGAAACCTATATGGCTGGAAACCTTTACGTTGTCGCCGCCCCCTCGGGCGCCGGCAAGACCACGCTGGTGTGCCTGCTGCTGGAACGAGAGCCGGCGGTGCATCTCTCGATCTCCTTCACCACCCGGGCACCGCGTCCCGGCGAGCAGGACGGGCGTGAATATCATTTCGTTGCGGTCGACCGCTTCAAAAGCATGATTTCCGCCGGCGAGTTCCTCGAATGGGCCGAGGTGCATGGCAACTACTACGGCACCTCGCAAAAATGGATCGCCGACCAACTGGCTGCCGGCCATGATGTCCTGCTCGAAATCGACTGGCAGGGCGCGCAGCAGGTGCGCGGGGCGTTCCCCCAGGCGATCGGGGTGTTCATCCTGCCGCCGTCGATGGAGGAACTCGAATGCCGGCTGACCGGGCGCGGCACCGATGCCGCCGATGTCATCGCCCGCCGTCTAGCCGCGGCACAGGCCGAGATGCGCCATGTCGGCGAATTCGACTATGTTATTATCAACGACAGTCTGGAACAGGCGCTGGATGACCTGCGCGCAGTGGTGCGTGCCTCCCGCCTGAACCTGAATGCGCAGCGTGCCCGTCACGCCGCCCTTTTTGCCCGATTGATCTGATTTTTGAGGTATTGCATGGCCCGCGTAACGATTGACGATTGCCTGAAGAGAA
>Ga0209310_1001077_pt1 | contig 22582 bp, 18 predicted proteins | sample AD_UKC030_MetaG_FD_184415 | JGI IMG/M metagenome (GOLD analysis project Ga0209310, IMG submission 184415) | Active sludge microbial communities of municipal wastewater-treating anaerobic digesters from USA - AD_UKC030_MetaG (SPAdes) (version 2) | ecosystem: Engineered > Bioreactor > Anaerobic >...
TTATATGACCGATTCAAGAAATACTTTGAATACTTAAATACTGGTTATAAGGGAAAACGTTATGATGTCTATGCTTATAACGGCGGTTTATTTAAGCCTGATGACATATTAGACCATATAACTATTGATGATGACTTGTTATACAAACATGCTTTAAAATTATCTGATTACGATTTTGCAAGTGAAGTGGATGTGAACATTTTGGGGCATATATTTGAAAACTCCTTAAATGAATTGGATGAAATAAAAGCCCAATTGGAAGGGCAAGAAATTGACAAATCGAAAACTAAACGCAAAAAAGATGGTGTTTTTTACACTCCAAAATACATCACCAAATATATCGTTGAAAATACTATTGGCAAACTTTGCAAAGAGAAGAAAGATTATTTGCAAATTATAGAAAACGACTATATCATTGACAAAAAAAGACAAAAAAACACCATAAAACTTTTGCAAAACAAACTGGAGACTTATCGACTGTGGCTTTTGCAAATTACTATTTGTGATCCTGCTTGTGGAAGTGGAGCGTTTTTAAACCAAGCCTTAGACTTTTTAATTAATGAACATGCTTACATTGATGAGTTGCAAGCCAAATTGTTTGGTGATGCCATGATTTTGAGTGATGTTGAAAAAAGCATTTTGGAAAACAACTTGTTTGGTGTGGATTTAAACGAGGAAAGTGTTGAGATTGCAAAACTCTCGTTATGGTTGCGAACGGCTCAACCCAACCGGAAACTAAATGACCTAAGCGGAAATATAAAATGTGGCAACTCTTTAATTGATGATCCCGAAGTAGCCGGAGAAAAAGGGTTTCATTGGCAAGAAGCCTTTCCGCAAGTTTTTGCAAAAGGTGGTTTTGATGTGATTATTGGAAATCCGCCTTATGTTAACTTAGAAAAAATAAAAGAAACTTCTGAAGCATTAGAAAAGAAAGGCTATTATACATTTAATAAGAAAGGGGACTTATATTGTGTGTTTGTTGAAAAAGGATTTGATATTGTAAAAAACAATGGTATGGTTTCTTTTATAATGCCAAATAAATGGTTACAAGCAGGATATGGTAAAAATTTGAGAGAATATTTTTTGAAATACAATTTAAAAATACTTATTGATTTTGGCGATATGCAAATTTTTGATGGTGCGACAACCTATCCTTGTATATTTATATCTGAAAAATCTGCACCTGATGAAATAATTAAAATATCAACACTTAAAAAGGCAATTTTAGATTTTGATAGAAACATTATTGAAAATCAAGAAAACTTCAAACATTCAGAATTAAATAGTGATACTTGGACTGTATCCTCAAATAAAGAAAAAGACTTACTTGACAAATTAAAAATAAAATTCAATAGTTTATCAGATTTTGTTAATGGAGATGCCTTTTATGGGATAAAATTTGGACTGACAGAGGCATTCTTGATAACAGATGAAAAAAGAGATGAACTGATAAAAAAAGATATTAACTCTTCAAAAATAATAGGCTCAATACTCAGAGGTAGAAATCTAAAAAGATATGGAAATCCAAATGAGTCAGATTTAGATAACATAATTCTAGCTTCATTTGGAAGCTACAAATATTTAGAAAATGAATATCCAGCAATTTATGACCATTTAATTTCTTTTGAAACTAAATTAAAGTCAAGAGGACAATGTAATGGTAGTAAGGAAACAGCTGAAAAACCTTTTTTAGGTCAACATCATTGGTTAGAACTTGATAATAATCCATCTCAAAAATATTTGGACTTATATAACAAACCTAAAATCATGTACCAAAAATTTCAAGTAAAACCTTGTTTTATATATGACGAGCAAAAACTATTCTGCAATGATTCTATGTGGATAATCCCAACTGATAACAAAGCTTTACTTGGCATTTTAAATTCAAAAATGGGTTGGTGGTTAATTAATAAATTTTGTACACAAATTCAAAATGGTTGTCAACTTATTTGGAAATATTTTGGACAAATACCAATAGCAGAAACATCTGATGAATTATCACATTTGGTTACTAAAATACTTGCTAATGATAAAATGCTACAAGAACAATCCGAAAAATTCGAACGCTCATTGCAACGAAAATTTGAAGGATTAGAAATCAATAAAAAACTAGAAAACTGGCATGATTTAAACTTTGCAGAATTTGTCAAAGAGTTAGGTATAAAGAAAATAAAACTATCCCTTTCCGAAGAAGCAGAATGGGAAGATTACTTTTTGAAAGAACAACAAAAAGCGGTTGCAATCAAAAATGAAATCGATACCACCGATAAAGAAATTGATCGGATGGTTTATGAGTTGTATGGGTTGACGGAGGAGGAGATTAAAATTGTGGAAAACATTTAAAAAGTTGAAAAATGTATATATCAAAAATTCACATTGAAAATTTCAAAAGCTTTAGAGGTTCTTTTAAACTTTTGTTAGACAAAGGCATTAATATTATTGTTGGTGAAAATGAAGCAGGCAAATCTACTATTATTGAAGCTATCCATTTAGCTTTATCAGGTTTACTTAATGGCAAATATTTAAATAACGAACTTACACAGTACATTTTCAATTACGAAGTCATAAAGGAATATCTTGACAATTTGAGTAATGGAATAAATAGTGCACCTCCTCACATTCTCATAGAAATATTTATTGAAGGCGACGACATGTCAGAATTTGAAGGAAATGGGAACAGCGAAAAATCTAATTCTAGTGGGATTTCTTTAAAAATTGCTTTTGATGAAAAATATAAAAAGGAGTACGAGGATTTAATTAAAATAGGAGGAATAAAATCGCTTCCAATCGAATATTATAATATTCTTTGGTCAAGTTTTGCACGTGATGAGAACATTACAATAAGAACAATTCCAATTAAGTCAGCTTTAATTGATTCAGCGAGTAATAAATTTCAAAATGGGTCTGATGTTTATATTTCTCGAATTATTAAAGAGTTTTTAGAATCAAATGAAATAGTTGAAATATCTCAATCTCATAGGAAAATGAGAGATTTTTTTATGGCTGATGATTCAATAAAAAAGATTAATAAAAAAATAGAGGAAGCAACTAAAATTTCAGATAAAAAAGTTGAGATATCCGTTGAATTGTCATCAAAAAATGCTTGGGAAAATAGCTTAATGACTTATTTGGATGATATCCCATTTCATTATGTTGGCAAAGGTGAGCAATGCATAATAAAAACTAAATTAGCCCTTAGTCATAAAAAAGCAAAAGAAGCAAATATTATTTTATTGGAAGAACCCGAAAATCATCTTTCTCACGCCAAACTAAATCAATTAATATCAGATATTAAAAGTCATAGTAGTGATAAGCAAATTTTAATTTCAACCCATAGCAGTTTTGTATCAAATAAACTAGGTTTAGAACATTTGATATTTTTGAATAATAAAAAGACAATTAGATTGAATGATTTGTCATCAGAAACTAAACTTTTTTTCGAAAAACTTTCTGGATATGATACACTTCGAATGATTCTTTGCAAAAAGGCAATTTTGGTCGAAGGTGATTCCGATGAATTAGTTGTTCAAAGAGCATTCATGGATGCTAATAATGGTTTGCTTCCTATTGAAAATGGTATTGATGTTATTTCAGTAGGAACATCGTTTTTAAGATTTCTTGAAGTTGCTGAGAAATTAGAAAAAAAAGTTGTGGTCGTTACGGATAATGATGGTGATGTAAATGCCTTAAATGAAAAGTATAAAAATTATTTATCAGCTAATAAAAAGCAAAACGTTAAAATTTGCTTTGACAATATTACTGACTCTGGAAATTTAAAAATAGGAATCAAAGATTTTAATTATAATACACTTGAACCAAAAATTTTAAAAGAGAATGGATTAGATAAAATGAACACTGTAATTAGTAAATCATTTGCTGATATTGATGAACTTCACAAACACATGAAATCAAATAAGACCGAATGTGCTTTAAAAATATTTGATTCTAATGTGAATATTAAATTTCCAGAATACATTTTGGATGCAATAAACGAATAATGGTAAATAACAAACTTATCATAGCTGCGGCTGGTTCAGGAAAAACTACTTATCTCATTGATGAAGCAATCAAAGACAGAGAAAAAAAGGTTTTAATAACTACTTATACTCAAGCTAATGAAGCCGAGATAAGAAAAAAAATAATAGAAAAGATTAACTATATCCCAGAAAACATTACCGTTCAAACATGGTTCTCATTTCTTTTAAAACATGGAGTTAGACCTTTTCAGGGAATAATTTTTGACAAACGAATAAACGGATTAATTTTAGTTAATAGTCAATCGGGGCTTAAAGGATACACTAAATTCAACCAACCTATATATTTTGGAGAGGAGAAAGAGTTTGAAAATTATTATTTCTCAAAAAATGTAAAAATTTACTCAGATAAACTTTCAAAATTTGTATTTAGGTGCGATGAAAAAACGAATGGTGCTGTAATAAATAGAATTTCAAAAATATATTCTAGAATATTTATAGATGAAGTTCAAGACTTAGCGGGATATGATTTAGAATTGCTCAAACTACTATTTATTTCTAAATCCGAAGTCCTACTTGTAGGCGACCCAAGACAAGGAACTTATTCAACTAATAGCTCATCAAAAAACAAACAATACAAAAAGGCGAATGTTGTAAACTACTTTTTCCAAGATAAATCAATCAATATTGAAACTGATGTAACTTCTTTACTGATAAACTATAGAAGCAATAAACAAATATGTGAATTATCTAACAAATTATTTCAAAATTTTTCGAGTACTAATTCTGGTAATCCTATTACTACTGAACATGATGGAGTATTTTTCATTAAAGAAAAAGATGTTGAAGAATATTTAAAGAAATTTAATCCAGTTCAATTAAGAGATAGTAAAAAGAAAATTGTTGATGAAAACTATAAGGTAATGAATTTTGGTGAATCAAAAGGACTTTCATTTGATAGAGTTTTGATTTATCCGACTAAACCATTTATTGATTGGTTTATGAACAATGAAAGTGAGTTAGCAGACACAAGCCGTTCGAAATTATATGTAGCTATAACTAGAGCAAGACATAGCGTTGGTATAGTTGTAAATTACAAGGATGATTCTTTAATAGAAGGTATTGATATTTATAATATTGATACATAAAAATTAAAATATGATATTAGTAGCTATATACATAAAAGAGCATAAGTTTTTATTTAATAATCAACCTCAAATATTAAATTTTGGAGGCAGGTATTTTTATGATTTTGAATTTATTACTGATAATGAAATAACCATTTACAGGAAAAAAAATGAAAAATACATAGACAATTTTTATTCAAATGAAATTATTGGAATATCTGGAATAGTTGGATCAAATGGTGTGGGTAAAACAACTCTATTAAAAATAATCCATAAAAGTTATCAAGAAGACACACCTGTAATTTTTGTATACGAGAAATTAACTGTTGATGGTATAGAATATTATATTGACAATAGAATTGGTAGTAGAAATGAATATGGAAGTTTAATAGAAGAATCCAAACCAATCGTTAATTTTTTTGAAAAAATAAACTATAATAAATTTGATTATAATTCCTACACTGAACTTTATTACTCTCCTATTTACGATAAAAATGTTTCAGATTTTTATACACTTTTAAATATTGAATCGAATCATCCAGAAAGAACTTTAGAAGAAATTTACAATGGAGGTATATTAAAAGAAGTTGTATTCTTGGAGAGCAATGTTAGTCAAAAAATAAAAGATATTTATCCTGATTTCCCTAACTACGAAAATCTAATTATTAAACCTAGAAAACTTCACAAAAGAGATTTTACAAAAGTTTATATCGATTCAAATTTAGGGAATCCAAATAAAGGTGAAACCCTTTTCTATACTATTGAAAGAGATTTAAGAGTCCGAAACTTTTCAAATCCAGTAAACCTTTTAAGCAGTTATTTATCTATACTTAAAAGAGGAAATGTTACTGATGCCTTGAAAGAAATTTGGGATTTACCTCAATATAAAAATAATGATGAACAAAATTCACATTTAATACATAACTCCAATAACTTTATAAAAAATATAGAAATATCATTATTATCATACCTGCTTCTAAATGACATATTTGCTGAAACTCTATTGTCAGGAACTTTTGACTATAATAAGATTTTAAAAGCAAAAAGCTTCGAAGAATCCTTAAATTATATATTAGCAAAATATATAGTTCAAACTGATAAAGGATTTTATGATAACCCTGAAGAAATTGACATCAATGAATATGAAAAATTAATTCATAGATGCAATACTTTGTATAATAGGTTTTCAATTTTAAGTGGTGAGGATACTAAAATAATTAAAGAAAAAATTACTACTGATATTAATGGTATCAAAGCAATTAAAGATTTCTATGATTTAATTATTAAAAATCAAAATCTCATTGAAAAAGATTCTTACTTAAGCCTTAATGTAAAAAATAAAGAGACAAAAGAAATTCTTTCACAAATAATTCAGGCTTATGTAAAGGTAAAAACATTTTTTTCATCTATTCCAATACCATCAATTGATTTTATAGATATTGTAGCCGATAAAAAATTATCATTTGGAGAGAAATCATTATTGAATTTATATTCAACACTATATGAATTTACATTATCAAAAAATTTTACAAGAGAAAGTGAAAATTATTTATTAATTCTTGATGAAGCAGATTTAGGTTATCATCCTTTATGGAAGAGAAAATATATTGATGCATTAAACAAAACACTTCCAGAAATTTTTAACACATTAGAGATCAAAGTTTTTGATAATATCAAAAAAAAGAAAGTGATTTCTGAAATGAAAAAGCCAAAAATTCAAATAATTTTTACGACTCACGATCCGCTAACATTATCTGATTTGCCAAACAATTCAATTGTCTTTTTAAAAAAAGATAGCCAACTAAACAGTAGTGTATTAAATATTGATGATTTTGAAAGACCTACAAATACTTTTGGAGCTAACATAAGTGATTTACTTTCTGAGTCATTTTTTATTAATAATGGTTTAATTGGTGATTTTTCAAAATATAAAATAGATGAAGTGATAGTTGAACTCAACAAATTACTCGATTTGAAGTTCAATAATAAGTATGTAGATATATCTGAAGATAAAAGAATATTACTCAAAGAAACCATTGAAATAATCGATGAACCTATCATTAAAATGAAACTAATAGATATGTACAATACAATTTTTGACGCTTCCATAGAGAATGAAATTAGTGAGTTGGAAGAAAGATTAAAATATTTAAGAAAACTAAAAAATAATTAAAATGATTAGCATAAGAGAATGTATATCAGAATCAGAATTAATTTCTGTACGAAAAAAACATATAGATTTTGTGTCATTTGAGGTTGAAAAGAGAATTGATTTTTATATAAATCTATTTGAATATTTATCTTATCTACAATTGCACCCAAAAACTAGAACGGAAACAATAAAAAGTAAAGTAAATAAAATAATTCATCACTCTCAATATGTACCATTCATTAAAATTATTTTTATCAATGAGAAAAAGTTTGATTATAATAATCTCAAAAATTTAATTAAATATAAACCTGATGCAGGGAATTTCGTTATTGTAATTGATAAACTAAAAAAACTAAAGAAAATTAATAAATCAATTTTAGAAATAGACTTTAGCTATGGTAGTTTAATTAAAAGAAGATATTATGAATCTAGAAAACTCTTTTTCTCTCCTATAGGCTTTTTACTAAAAAAAATATTTGACTATGAAAATTGGTTTTTAAATCTTGATCCCGATGGAGTTTGGGGACCATATCAATTAACTGAAAATCTTGGATTAAAAGTGTGTTCATATTGTAATCGACAATATACTTTTAGTCTTTCAAAGGGTAAAAATAAAATTACAAGACCAGAATTGGATCATTTTTTACCGAAGAGTGAAAATCCTCTATTGGCATTAAGTTTTTTTAATTTAATTCCTTCGTGTACAATATGTAACAGAGATTGTAAAGGTAAAATTAATTTTAACTATCAAACTCATTTTTCTCCTTATGAACAAAATCCAAAACACGAATTAATTAAGTATGATTATTATCCAAAAACATATTTAGGTTCAATTGGCGAGACCGATGAGTTTAGAATTTTTGTAAAAAATGACGGTGCAAAACTTAACACTGATCTCAAAGCAAAAATAGATGGCAATACTAAAGTTTTTGAATCAAATAAAATAATAAATGAGCATAAAGATATAGTTCAAGAAATAATTAAAAAAAGACATATTTCTAATGACAACTATATTGATACATTACAAAAAACTTTTCCCGGAGCTAAACTAACTTTAGAGGAAGCATACAGATTAGCATATGGGAATTTTTACGATGAAAAAGAATTTAGTAAAAGACCTTTAGCTAAATTGACTAAAGATATTGCAGTTTCAATAGGTTCATTAAAAAAATATTCGAAATAATTATGAGTTTCCAAGTAATAGCAATAAAACCGCTTAAAGGTTGTGATAAAAAATATTTAAAACTTTTAAATGAGGATACTTTCTACTATCTGTATAATGAATTTAAAATAAGTGAGAACGATGATGCGATAACATTTGAAAAGAAAATTCCATTTGAGCTTTACAATATTAAAAGCTCTAATAATAAAAATATTAAAATAAGTATTTCTGCTATATCTGGAAAAAATGGATCTGGAAAAAGTACATTAATAGAACTTTTGTTTTTGGCAATTAATAATTTCTCAATAAAATTTAATAAAAAAAATAAAAAAGCTGATTTAATTTATGTAGATGACATAAGGGTTGAATTTTATTTTCGAACATTTTCTACACGGAATGAAAAAGAACTTATTAAATATTATAAGATTAAAGTATATGATAATAATGCAACTATATATCAGTATAAAAAAATCAAAGAAAAATTTTTATTAAATACAATTCAAATTCCTGAAAATAAATTTAAACTTCAGGATTTCTTCTATACGGTTACAATTAACCACTCTCATTACGCATATAATACTGAAGACATTGGGGACTGGTTAAATGGGTTATTTCATAAGAATGATGCTTACCAAACTCCTTTAGTCTTAAATCCAATGAGGACTAAAGGTGATTTCAAAATAAGCACTGAAAACCATTTAGTAAAAGCTAGATTAATTTCAAATTTATTAAATCCACATACTAGATTTAATTTTAAAAAATTGACAGATAATTTGGAAGCAATTGAATTAAATATCTCCTTAAATGATACAAAAAGAGATAAAATTCTTTATGAAATATCTACAGAAAATCCAAAAAATAATGAAAAAATTAAAATAAGAGATCTGAAACTAAATGAAGATATTATATATAAAAAATTAAATCGGTATTTTAAGTTTTCATATGATTTGCAAAGTAAAAAAGAATTAAGAATAGCTTTTGATTATTTAAAATACAAACTAGTTAATATTTGTTTAACTTATTCTGAATATGAGAAGTTCTTTGATGAAAAATTAAGGAATTTTGATGAAGCATTATTAGATGAATATTTTTATGAACTCTTTAATAATGATGAAAGTCATATAACTTTTAAATTAAAACAAACATTAAATTTTTTAAGATTTAGAAAAGAAAATATAGCTATCAAAAAACAAAAAATTTCAATTCAAAAAATATCTAATTTTATTCTAAACATTAAAAAGAATGAAGTTTTAAAAAAATTAAATACAATCGAGCTAATACCCCCACCCTTCTTTAATATTGATATAATCTTAAATTCAAGTAATAATGAAAAAATTGAATTTAAAACTTTAAGTTCGGGTGAAAAACAAAAAATATATTCAGTCAGTTCGATACTTTATCATTTAAGTAATTTAGATTCAATTAAAAATACTTCGACAAAAACCGCCTATAAAAATATAAATATCATTTTAGAAGAGATTGAATTGTATTTCCATCCTGAAATGCAACGGAATTTCATAAACGATATTCTTGAAAGTATTTCTGGAATAGAACTTAATAAGATTAGTTCAATTAATTTTTGTTTTGTAAGTCATTCACCTTTTATTCTCTCAGACATTCCGAAGGAGAATATAATGTTTTTAGAAAATTTAAATAATAAAGCTATCCAAGTTTTTAATGATACATCCACTTTTGGAGCTAATATACACGACTTATTAAAAGATGGTTTTTTTATGAAAAAAGGTTCAATTGGAGAATTTGCAAAAAAGAAAATTACAGAAACTATCCAATGGTTAAATCTTATTCGTGAAGAAAAAGAAAAAAAAGAAAAATCTATTAAAAATGATTTTGAGCAGTTGTCAAAAGAAAAAGAATACCATGAAAATATTATTGAAATTATCGACGAACCAATAATAAAAACAAAATTATTAGAAATGTATTCCGAAATTTTCGGAAATGATGAAAGAAAAAAACACATAAAACTTGAAATTGAAAAGTTAAATAATGAACTAAAGTCTTTATAAAATTGCTTTAAAAATAAATCCAAGTGAATAACTTTTTAAACTCCTTTTCAACCCGAGAAATTTCAATTGCAATTTGGTTCATTATCATATTTGTTGGTTTAATAATTCTTAGTAAAAGTTATAAAAGTTTTGGTTTAGTTGTAAAAGCATTTTTTGCAAAGCAATTAATCCCTCATTATTTAGTAATTATAGGCTATTTTACTCTTGTATTATATTTATTAAAACAAACAATTTTATGGGAGGAAAATCTATTGAAGGATTTTATTATTTGGTGTGTAGCTTTTGGTTTTTACTCGTTTTTTATTACTAACAAAATCCACACTAATAAAGATTTATTTAGACAATTTTGGAAAATATTTTCGATCACAATTTTTGTTGATTTTTTTCTTAATTATTTTACTTTCAGCTTGGTTTGGGAAATAATTTTAATCCCGGTTCTATCCTTTATTGCGATACTTCAATTCTTCACAGAATATCATATGCAGAAAAAAGGTGACTATTCAAGAGTAAATAACTTTTTAAAATCTATTCTATCTATTTCAGGATTTGCACTTTTTTTCTATTGTGTTTATAGGTTAACATTACATTACAAAGATTTCTTGTCTGACAATTCATTAAAAACATTTTTGTTGCCGGTTATTCTTTCCATACTTTATTTCCCAGTCATTGCTTTTTATGCAGCCTTTCATAAAATTGATAATATTTTTAAAGAAATAAACCGCTATCAATTTATTGACAGCACCCGAAAAAGAAAAATTAAACTGGCCACTACCATTTATGGAAACATAAACCTTGATAAGTTGACCAGAATTAGAAGGTGGGATAAAAGGGAGATTCAATCTAATGATGATATATTTGAGTATGTAAGACAACTGTAAATTTAACTGTCCTTTATTCGAAATAAAGTTCATCAAAATCATTTGATAAATATGTTTACTGAAATTTGCTTTTGTTTTTGTTGATAACTAAAATTTGACTTAACTCAAAAATCATATAATTTTGCTAAAAAATAAACCTATAAGTTGATTTAATGAAAATAATCAATACATTTGTACCACGATTAACCGCTTTTAAATTTCAATCTAAAGATGAATTAGAGAGAAATTTGGATTTGTGGACAGATGAAAAGTACTTATACGCCTATTTTGAAAAAAATAAAATGTACCTATCTTATTTCAAAGTAAAAACTGTAAAAGAAGCGGTATTAAAAACGATCAAACAAACACGTCTTATTCAAAAAAAGCTTTATGAATACATCATTGACGAAACAAAAAACCTTGATGAATTGTTTACAAATTTTAATGACGAAGAATACCATGAAACAATCTTATCAAAACAAAAATCAAAACAGGATTGGCTTAGACTTTATGCCATAAAAATTGAACCTAACCATTATGTAATAACAGGCGGTGCAATTAAGCTTGTTCACAAGATGGAGCAAAGTGAACTCACAAAAAAAGAAAAACAAACAATTGAAAAATGTAGAAATTATTTGCTTGATAACGGTGTTTATGATGCAGATTCTTTCTATGAATTGATCCTCTGACTAAAATGAAAACTAAAAATTTAGAGAATTTTAAAATTCTGGTTTCAAATGAAAACTCAGGTTGGCTAGATAAATTTTTACATTATAAAGCCAATAAGAAATGGCTTGATAATTCTTCAAAAGTAGCTGTTAATGTACTTGAAGCACTGAGAGAAAAAGGAATGTCACAAAAAGATTTAGCCGAAAAAATGAAAGTTTCAGCTCAACAAATAAATAAAATTGTAAAAGGCAAACAAAATCTAACCTTTGAAACAGTTGCAAAACTTGAAGATGCTTTAGGTATTACTTTAATGGATATTATTGGCTTTAAATCAACTAATAACATAAAAGCAAATGTAACTCAAATCAAAGCAACTCAAAAAATAAATACTGAGGAAATAGTTCCAAATAAGCCTTTCTCAAACGACTTCGTTAAGAAAGAAGGAGCAAACATGAGTGTGGTTTATAATGTTTTAAAACAACCAATAAAATATCAAAAAGCGATATAATGGCTGATAATACAATAATAAATTTTAATCTTCTTAAAATTAAAACTGAACAGTTTGCAATTTTAGAAGAAAACTTTAATAAAACTGAAGTCGTAAATCTAAACACAAATTTGTCTTTTGGTTTAAACTCAGAAGATAAAGTCTTTTTAGTTACTCCAAAATATACTTTTGAGATTAAAGGCAAGCCATTTATGACAGTTCAAATAAGCTGTTTTTTTAAAATAGAAGACACAACTTGGGACAGTTTTAAGAAAAACAAACAAATTGTTTTTCCAAAAGATTTTGTTGCTCACATGGCTATGATTACTGTTGGAACTTCTAGGGGAATTCTTCACACTAAAACAGAAGGAACAGTTTTTAATGATTTTATACTTCCGACACTAAATGTTTCTAAAATGGTTGGAGAAGATGTAGTGTTTGATAGTTAATTAAATTATTTAGTTTTAGAATTTATAAATGCAAAAACCTATACAATTTCTGGGTTTATTTCTTTACAAATTTAAATAATATGTTCCATACAAAACATATATCTTAAGGCTAAACATCTCTCCAGTATAAGGAAATGAAAAATTATAAATCTTATTTGAATTGTCTAACCATGCCAATTCATCTCTTTTTTTAAGAATAATTGGCATTCATTTTTTATGGTTATGAAAATATTTCATCTTAGCTATAAATCGTTTCTCAACCTTTTTAAGAGGTTCACTTTGAGCCATGAAAAAACACATAAATCTAGAGTTTTATTGTAAATATATCAGAAAATCGGGTAGTATAACAAGGCGATAATTTTTCTTGCTTCATCTTCCATTTTCTACCCAAATCATTTTGCCCAAATTTGATTTTTCCTCCTACTTTTTTATTTGTTTTATCTATTGCATTCATTAAAGCAATATGTTTGGGGTTTTCTCCACCAAAAAATTTCAATTGCACATTATTTGCAGGAGTTATTCCTGAAACTATTACACCCGCTTTTTTATAATAAACACCTTCTTTGTAAATCATCTTTAAAGCCTTTTGAGCAATTCTATTGAGTTCTAAAGTAGAATTTGTCGGAAAGTCGGTTTTAATCGTTAAAAACGCTCTATGTTGTTCTAAATCTTTTCTGAAATAGTTAGATAAAAGAAATACACTAATTAAATTGCAGTGCGAATGCTGTTTTCTAAGTTTCTCCCCTAGATTGGAAGAAAAAGTACTCACTCGCTCACTTAAATTATCTAAGTCATTATACATTTTCTCAAAACTACGGGTGCATGCAATATTCTTTTTATCCTGCACCTCCTCCATTTGAATCGATTCAATTCCCAATAAATCCTTTTTAAGTCTTAACCCCTGAATAGTCATGTTGTGTTTGATCCAATCATCCGGCAATTGTGTAAACTGATAAGCATTATGCACATTAATAGCTTTCAGTCGTTTTGTATGTTGTCTACCCACACCCCAAACATCTTCAATTTTTGTCCACTTGAGAGCTTTTATTCTTTTTTCATCGGTATCAATCATATACACTCCATTAGTTCTTTCCGGAAATTTCTTTGCAATTTTGTTTGCAACTTTTGCAAGTGCCTTTGACCTGGCAAAACCTACTGAAATTGGTATTCCCACCCATTTTTGCATTTTTATTATCATGTCTGTACCTAAATTTTGCAAATCAAAATAAGTATCAAATCCATCAAATTTTAAGAAACATTCATCAATAGAATACACCTCACTTACCGGTGAATAAGTAGATAAAATTTTCATCACTCGATTCGACAAATCACCATATAATTCATAATTGGATGAAAAAACATGAATATTGTTTTCTTCAAATTGCTTTTTATATTCAAATGCAGGAGCACCCATCGGAATACCAAATGCCTTTGCTTCATTACTTCTTGCAATAACACAACCATCATTGTTCGACAAAACAACAATTGGTTTCCCGTTAAGTTTAGGGTTAAAAACCCTCTCACAACTTGCGTAAAAGTTGTTGCAGTCGACTAATGCGTACATAAATTTGTGATGAAGAGTTTACAAATTTATTTAAAATTAAGAGGGGATTTTGGGTTGTTGATAAATAAAGTTTTGGGTGTGAATGATTGGATAGGACTATATTTTAATCTGTTTCATCGTCACTAATTATTTTGCAACAATTAAGAAAATGAATAATTATCCCAAAAAATAAATTATCAAAACACACAGCAAAACAGAATAATTCTTAGAATAACAAATGATTTTGCGGTTTAGTCGTTTCAAGTTATTGTGTAAAGTGAGGTTGTTACTTTCAATTTACAATTTGGACAAATTCCCGTATCATTAACTTTGAAACACGTGGTGTCATTTTTCTTCATTACATTCGCTTTAAGCTATTTTCTAAAATATAAAAGGCAAACTATTAAGCTTGCCCTTTGGGTTTTAATTTTTTAAGGATTGATTTACATATGGTTAAATTGTGGGTTTTGGTTCATCACTAATTATGGAACATTACTCTCCTTCAAAGGGTAAATCTTTAACAATAAAACCGAAATGTTTCTTTTAAGTAAATACTCTGTAAAGTACAAATGAAATGTTGGTTTTTTTATTTCAACTTGACCAAATTTATTTTGTAAAACAGAATTATGATTTAACAATGAATTTTTACATAAAGAATTATTCACATAAATATATGAAATGCTTGTGTTTGAATCATAGCAAATATTATACTCATTAGAGTAAATTAATTCTGATTTCCCACTTGTTTTAGAAATCCAATTTTCTAATTCTGTAATATCGTTTATATTTTTTGGTGGTTTAAAATTATTTTTATTAATCATAAATGATTGATAATATTCCAACAATTTATTTGATTCTGAAATATAATTATCGACTTTTTTTAAATAAAAAAAATAATCGATAACTAATAAAGTAATTAATATTGAAATAATTATTGCTGTCTTTTTCATTGTTGTAGATAGTTAATAATTTTTTGATATTCTGAACTGTTAAATTGTATTATAAAAACATTATTTTTTTGGCTATTACCAAATAATAAAGAATAGTTATTATGACCAGACATTATACTTTGTGGCACATATTTACCTTCCGTTATACTTGAAATAAAATTTACACTTTCTACAGTATGTGAATAACCTAATGAACCAGTTACTAAAGTTCCATTTAAATTAAGCGTTATATCCCTATTAAATGTTGGATAAGTTTGATTTATATTAATCGAAAAACTAGACATTCTTGGTTCAACTCTGTCATCTGGTGCTCTGTTTATGTTATCGGCAATTTGTTGTGGGGTAAGAGGAATATACTTTCTGTTTTTATAAGCATTTATAACCTGCATAGCTATTGATTTTATATCATATGAGTATTTTGACTCAAAATCTATATTTGGTCTAATACGGAAAAAACTTTTAAAATTATGTTTTTTCTTGTAGTGTCTGTCTATATCAGATTTGGTTTTCCCTACGTATTCAAAACCTTTTGGAGTAGTGCCCTTACTAGTTGCATTTTCATTCCATTGATATGTTTGTGAACTTGTATTATAGACCCAATCATCATTATCATTAGAATCATTATCGGAAGCACTATAAATATTAGTATATTGATTTGAATTTATAGTGTGCCAGATTCCATTAAAATCTTGTAGTTGCATAGAATCCGCTCCACTAGGGTCAGACCAAAACACAGGATTATTGTCAAAGGCACTATAAGGTGAATAATCAAAATGAACAACTGGATCTTGAGAAACCCAACGACCAATGGCAGGATCATAATCTCGCATGTCCATGTCATACATGTTGAGTCCCAACTCGTATTGCCACTCCTTCCCATTGTATTTATACTTATACGCCATTGCGAAATACCATCATACCGAGAACGTCCATTCAACATTATCTTCTTGGATACGAAAGTAGATAAAAATCTGTAAATGTTAAAATAATTGAATATTAAGTTTTCAATTTAGATAGGCACAAAAAAACCCTCAAATTGAGAGCCTTAATTTTTATTATTTTGGTTTTACCTATATCTTAATTGACAATTCCAAATGTCCACCTAAACCAAGTTCCACTATCTTTTGAAGAGTTGAGAATCTTGCTTCTTTTACATTATTCTCAATTTTAGAAATATAAGATTTAGTAGTTCCGACTTTTTCTGCTAGTTCTTCCTGTGTCAAACCTTTTTGAAGTCTGGCATCGTGAATCATTGCACCAATTCTAAAGTTATCATAACCAGTTTCCAATTCATCACGTTTAGCTGTTCCCACCTTACCATAATGTTTGTCTTTGAAATGGTCTAATGTTTTGATATTATTATTTTTCGTTTTCATATTCGTTTTTTATTTTGATTGCTCTTTCAATTTCATTCTTTGGTGTCTTCTGCGTTTTCTTTTGGAATCCATTTGCTAAAACTACCAATTGTCCTTCATCAAAAAAACAAAAGATTCTAAAGATGTCGCTACCTTGTTGGACTCGGATTTCAAATAATCCATCTGTATTTTCAATATGTTTAAGATACGTTTCGGGAATTCTTTCTAATTCTTCAATTAATTGAAATGTCCAGATAATTTTATTTTTTACTTTATCTCGTTGCTTTTCAAAGAATTCTTCAAAGTAATCTTTATAAAAAATGACTGTTCTTTGTTTCATGCTACAAATATACAAAAGTTGCACCAAAGTACAACTTTTCGGTTAAATATTTTCATTTGAGTGGAAAATATTTGCATATCCAGATATAATCAGTTAATTGAATACAGAAAAGGTAATGAAATAGGTTTTAAAGATTGGGATAAACGATACTGTTAAGAGATATTAAAATTTCTTTAAACCTGTCGAATTAAAAAGAAAAAAGTGTTCTGTTTTTCGGCAAAATATCGGCAAAAAGAAAAAAGAAAAATCCCTAACAAGTTGAATTTCAATATGTTAGGGATTTTTAAAGTACCCGGAGTGGGAATCGAACCCACACACCTAAGTACACGAGTTTGAGTCGTGCGCGTCTACCAATTCCGCCATCCGGGCAATTTAGATTTTTAAGTTTTTGACTAATTTTTATAAAAAATTAATTAAAGACAATGCCATCCGGGCATAAGGATGCTTATTTGTGGGTGCAAATGTAATCAGTTTTCTTTACTTTTTCAAAAAAATAGTCGAAAATATCCTTCCCAAGTTGATTTTTATTTCTAAATTTGCACCTCGTTTCGGCGACACACAACTAACTAACTACATAACAACTATTTAAAATGTCACATTTAGAACCGGAAGCAAAAATATTTGCTTGTTCAAAAAGTGTATACTTAGCGGAACAAATTGCCACGCATTATGGTGTCCCGCTAGGAAAAGTTACGTTCTCACAATATAGTGATGGTGAATTTCAACCTTCGTTTGAAGAATCGATTCGTGGATTACGCGTTTTTATCGTTTGTTCAACCTTTCCAAGTGCGGATAACTTAATGGAATTGTTATTAATGATTGATGCGGCAAAAAGAGCATCAGCCAGACATATCACTCCCGTTATGCCTTATTTTGGATGGGCAAGACAAGACCGAAAAGACAAACCGAGAGTGCCGATTGGAGCTAAATTAGTCGCTAAATTATTAGAAACTGCCGGAGCAACAAGAATCATGACCATGGATTTGCATGCCGATCAAATTCAAGGATTCTTTGAGAAACCGGTTGATCACTTGTTCGCCTCGACCATCTTTTTACCTTATGTAAAAAGTTTAAATTTGGAGAACCTAACAATCGCTTCACCTGACATGGGTGGTTCCAAAAGAGCCTATGCTTATTCTAAATTTTTAGAATCAGATGTGGTAATTTGTTATAAACAACGAAAAATAGCCAATGTAATTGATACAATGGAGTTAATCGGAGAAGTGAAAGGAAGAAACGTTGTTTTAGTAGATGACATGATTGACACCGGTGGAACCTTAGCAAAGGCAGCCGATTTAATGATTGAAAAAGGAGCTCTGAGTGTTCGTGCGATTTGTACACATGCCATTTTATCAGGAGATGCATACGAAAAAATTGAAAAGTCAAAATTGAGTGAATTAATAGTAACTGATTCAATTCCGTTGAAGAAACAGTCTAACAAAATAAGAGTCGTGAGTTGTGCACCTCTTTTTGCTGAAGTAATGCACATGGTGCAACACAACAATTCCATTAGTGGAAAATTTTTAATGTAAAAGCAGAGTTGGCAATAGGCCTTCTCAATTATTTATAAATCCGGCATCAAGCCTAAAGCTTATTGCCTAGAGCAAAGAATTTTTATTAACTATATATTTATTTACAATGAAATCGATTACGATTAAAGGATCAGAAAGAGAAAGCGTAGGCAAAAAGGCAACGAAGGCCGTACGTGATGCTGGAATGGTTCCTTGCGTTATTTACGGAGGAGATCAACCAGTACATTTTGCAGCAGAAGAAAAAGCGTTCAAAAACTTGGTGTACACTCCAAACGCACACACTGTTGTAATTGAATTAAATAACGGAAAAAAAGCAGATGTGATTTTACAAGACATCCAATTTCACCCGGTATCAGACAAAATTTTACACATTGACTTCTATGCGTTAAAAGACGACAAAGAAATCACAATGGAAATCCCTGTGAAAGTTACAGGAACTTCTCCAGGTGTATTATCAGGTGGAGTTTTACGTTTGAACCAAAGAAGATTAAAAGTGAAAGCTTTACCAAAAAATCTACCTGATTTTATCGAAGCAAACATCTCTGAATTAGAAATGGGTAACAAATTATATGTAACGAAAGTGGTTACTAATAATTTTAAATTAATGCACCCTGACAATACAGTAGTTGCTCAGGTAAGAATTTCTCGTGCAGCAATGAAAGCCGCTCAAGAAGCTGCCAAAGCCGAAAAAGGTGGAGCAAAAAAGAAAAAATAATTCTATTTTCTCAATATCAAAAGCATCAGTTCACGCTGATGCTTTTTTTTTGCATTTATTTTCGGGATTCAAAGGATGCTTAAATTCCTTCCATCCAATTTTTACCATTAATAATATTTGTATTTTTGCTTCATGATTAAATGGATTTCAAAACTATTTCAAAGCAACAAAACTGTCTCTAAACCGGATATGAAAAAATTCTTAATTGTCGGACTCGGAAATAGTGGTGCCGAATATGTCAATACACGCCACAACATCGGATTTAAAGTGCTTGACCATTTGGCTAAAAAAGAAAGTTTAACTTTTCAAACCGCCAAACTGGGTGATATTGCCGAAATCAGAATTAAAGGCAGAACGTTACTCCTATTAAAACCAAATACATTCATGAACCTTAGTGGTAAAGCGGTTAAGTATTGGATGGAAAAAGAAAATATTGAAAAAGAAAACATCTTAGTCATTACAGACGATTTGAACTTGAGTTTTGGCACGATTCGAATAAAAGCGAAAGGAAGTGATGGCGGTCATAATGGGTTGAAAAGCATTCAAAGTTTGTTGGCAACTACAGAATATGCGAGATTTCGATTTGGCATTAGCGATGAATTTAAAAAAGGCAAACAAGTGGATTATGTTTTAGGGGAATGGAACGAGGATGAAAAAGCAAAACTGCCGGAGAGATTAGATAAATCAATTGAAATAGTATATTCCTTCGCCTTAGCAGGACTTAATAATACAATGAACGAATTTAACGGAAAATAATCCAAATGAAAAAAGCGGTGGTATTCGGGTTAATTGCTTTTATACTTTCCTGTAAAGCTCAACTTCCCTCAAAGGAAGAACTTACGTTAACCAGTGATTGCCCAAAAGATGGTACGTGCCAAATTGAACTACACAAAAACAAATCATTAGTAGTGATATATGATAATTTTGGCGGGATGTATTATGAGTTAAAGGAGACGGCCGGAAAATCTGTGATTCATTTTCAATACAACAAAACTACAGAAGCCAATTTACAAGATGGCCATTACCGGGAAGATATTTTACTAGAAATCAACAACAATACCAAGGCTTTAAATCTGGAAAATACAGAATTACAACAAACCAAACTTATTTTTGGCCGACACTGTTTTTGTAAAGGACAAACAGGATATTTTAAAGTAGAGAATGGTAAATTAACTATTCAAAAGGTTGAAAAAAAGGGAGTATTGAAAATAGATTTTTCTACTTCCAAAATCCCACAAATTATCCGTTCCGTTGAAGCCAACATCAACTAAAAAGCCCACTCAATTATAGACTGAACCCAAAAGTTTAGACACTATTTGGGGGCAGTGTATTAAGGATGGGCTTTATATTAATATAAATAAATGTTATTATTGAATTACTATTCTTTTTACTCCTTTTTGATTCCCATCAACAACAGTAAATAAATAAACTCCGGATTGAACATCAGTTAACGCAATAGGCTGGTTAATTAAACCTGTGTTTTCATAAGTTTTGGTATAAACTGCTCTCCCTCGCATATCATAAACTGAGATAGCAATTGGATTTGAAGTAATAGAAGTGTACTGAACATTAAAATTCCCATTACTTGGATTCGGATAAACCGCCACATTTAATTGTTCATATTCTTGTACCGACAAAGGCTGCTGTGTGCTACACAAATTCAAACTCCAACTATTTATTGCCCCACCATCTTGATTAAATGAATCTAAAACGCGTAAAGTCCAAGTTCCCGTCGCTGACTGACCATTGAAAGCAGATAATGGTTGAACAGACTTAACAATCCCTGAAATAGCAGGATTTGTTGCACAAACTACTGTATTCCCTGAATCATCGAATGTAGCTTGTATATTTTGTAAATTATCACTAACGCATGGATTGGCAACCAATTGAACTTGCGTTCCGGCAGGGCTAATTAACGTAATGGTCATGTCATTTACCCATGTATGAGCAATGTTTACAGTAACATTAACATCCGATAATAACAAGGTATCCGGAACAACTAGTGTTGAATTAACAGTAACATTAGCGGTAGTTGGAATAGTAATAGGAACGTTAGTTGAAACAAAATTTGAACAAACCACCTGACCGGTTCCAAAGGTAAAGGCCTCAGTATATACTCCACTACAAGAAGTGTTTTTAGGCAAAACTCTCCAATAGTAATCCGTAACCTCAGCTAAGCCATTGGTTGTATAACTATTTGTAAAAACAGTTGTTGAGGCAATAATATTTGTAAACATCATGTCTGATGCTACTTGAACATCATAAGCAGTGGCATTAGCAATTGCGGTCCAAGTAAGGGTTACATTAACAGGTTGACCGGTAGCAAAATTAGCCGGAGAATTCAAATTCAATCCATTAAAGTTAGAATCAAATAATTGGAAGTATAAAGGAACAGTTTTTGTTTCAGCTCCTGACACAGCCGTTACTGTCATCGAATAAAAACCAGGCGTAGCATTTTGCGTATCACTAATGGTTAAAACAACATTACTGTCAGCATTTGTTGAAGCTGGACTGAAAGTAGCTGTTGACCCCGCTGGTTGTCCGGTAACAGAAAAAGTAGTAGTTCCGGAAAATCCACCTAATGTTGAATAAGGTATTGTATAACTCACATCTGCCCCTGTACAATTTGATTTATTTTGTTCTCCAACAATACCATTAAAAGCAACTGAAAAAGTAGTAGGAGCACTACTGATGTTAAAATTAGTATTTGAAATATCATAAAAAATGTGATTATTCCCTTTAACCATTATTCGATTAGTCATTCCTGGTTGGTTAGGAACTGTAATTACTTCAGAACCGTCATTCGGAACTTGACTGGCTAATAAATAAGGATAATTGAATCCACCATCGGTAGATAAATAAATATCGACATAAGCGGCATTCACACCATTTGCTGTGGTGCCTGCTACATCCCAAGTTACATTTTGATTGGAACCGGCTGGCCAAGTTGCTGCTGTGTTCGGATTAGTCACTAAAAATGGTCCTGCAACAGCATTAACAGTTACAACCATAGCATCGGAACCGGTTTGACCTGCTCCTGAAAAATTATCTCTGGCGGTTAAAACAAAATTCATGGTTCGTGCGACAGAATTTAACGCTTCCACAACGATTTCACTTCCTTGCGTGCTAGATTGATTAGCAACCACTCTAGTTAAAGGTGGGCAATAACGATCTGGGGAAGAAACCGGGGTGTAAGAACGCCAGTTTGGTCCACCCGTTTTAGTAGCAGAAGCGGCACTGTTTGCT
>Ga0209310_1001082_pt1 | contig 22456 bp, 23 predicted proteins | sample AD_UKC030_MetaG_FD_184415 | JGI IMG/M metagenome (GOLD analysis project Ga0209310, IMG submission 184415) | Active sludge microbial communities of municipal wastewater-treating anaerobic digesters from USA - AD_UKC030_MetaG (SPAdes) (version 2) | ecosystem: Engineered > Bioreactor > Anaerobic >...
TGTCCGGAAGATTGATCAGGACAACGCCCTTGATTGATTTCCTGGCCTTGATTTTCGCCACGAGTATCTCCCAGTTTGCCTCCCATTTGTCGATATCCGTCAGAACGAAGTTGTTATCGTCGGTCATAATCGTTCCGAATATCGTGTCATTGTTGCCGATCCAGATGCTGACGAATGTCGGGTCGCGGTCGAGCGCCTGCTCGACGGCAGATTTGGCTTTCGCGGGATTGAGGCCCACGACCGAGCATATCCAGGGATTCATCAGGCCTACCAGGGACATGAGCGGGGAGTCGGCAAGGTCGGTTATTTTTTTCGTGCCGTCATATGACAGGATATCGTCGAGGGTCGCTCCGGCAATTCCGAAATTGTTCAGGTTTGCCTGATTGTCATATCTGTCGACCCGGTGCCAGTACATGAAAGTCTTGATCAGCTTCGATATGGTGATCGACCAGGTATCGTACCAGCCGTTCTTTACCGCATCCTCGGGATTGGGGGCCCCGACGCCGGGGAACTCGATGAGAGGCTGGTTGAACCCGGTGCCGATGGCCCGGGCAAGCTGCGCGGGATAGCTGTAATGCGTCCTGTTTTCCTCTACGTTGAGGCCCTGGCAGCCCTGGGTGAGGCTGTCGCCGATGGAAACATAGGTTTTAAAAAACGCCTTCTGCTCGGCCGCAGTCATTGTATCGCCGGCTGAATCGCCCTGGATCTGTGTTGTGTTGTTGTCCTGGCTCGAGGATTCTCCGGTCGTTTCGATAGCGGCAAGATCGCCTGAATCATTCACATCGATCGAATCGCATGAAAGCATGAATCCGAATGCAATCAAAAAAACAAAAGACAGTAAAAGCCTTCTCATGTGGTGTCCCCCTGGTCATTCTTATCTGTATAAATCTGAAAATTCATCCCGGAACCAGAACCGTCCGGATGGTTGCTTTATGAATGAATATAGCCGCTCATCATTAATTTTTCATCAGGATTCCTAAATCCTGAAATATTTTCAAGATTTTTATCTTATCTTATATTAAACAAATAATTTTTAGAATTACATTAAATTAATTGTAGACATATAAATTCATGATTGTCAGTTTTGACAAAAGTGATTTTTTGAGACTGCCGGCTACCGCGAAAGCGGGCTTTCGCGAATGCATATAGTTCAAGGGGGTCGTACATGATAAAGTACAGCTACAACCAGGAGGCGCTCAAAAACCTCAAGATCGAGGACACATCGATCCTCGACCGCCTGATCGATTTCAACGATGCAAGGAAGTCCCATCTCAAAAAGGACCATTCCCAGCGGGACAAGCGGATGTCTCTTAAAGAGGCCATCGCCGAATTCGTCAAGGACGGGGATATCTGCACCGACACGGGCTTTGCCTATGTCCGGACTCCGCATCAGGCATACTTCGAAATCATGCGTCAGCAGAAGAAGGGACTGCACTTCATTGGATCACCCAACACCAATCACAGCTACATGATCAACTACGGCGTGTGCGCATATTCGCACAATTCGTACCTGGGGGCCGAAATGCGCGGCACCGACCGAAACTATAACCGGCAGCTCAAGGCCGGCAAGGTGAAGATACTATCCGAGTGGAGCCATGGATCCATGGCGCAGGGATTCAAGGCGGCGCAACTCGGCATGCCCGGCATATTCAGCAAGCAGCTCCTCGGCTCCGATATAATACGATACAATCCCTATGTGAAGGTAATGCAGAATCCCATGCGCGACGACCCGGACCCGGTCGTGTTCATACCCGCGCTTTATCCGGACACCACCATAATACACGTTCAGGCGGCGGACCGGTGCGGCAACGCCCGCATCTACGGCCCTGCGGTCAACGACGCCGCTCTCGCCGCAGCCGCGCGCAAGGTCATCATCACCGCGGAGGAGATCGTCCCGGAATCCGAGCTGCGCAACGACAACAAGGGCGTGGTTATCCCCTTCATGTACGTGGACGCGGTGGTCGAGCTTCCCTTCGGTGCATGCCCGGGGAACATGCCCGGATACTATTACTGGTCGCGCCAGTGGTGGGAAAAGATATTCCGGTTCGCCGGACCGTCCGACGAGAACATGAAGCTCTTCATGGACGAATGGGCCATCAACTGCAAGGACCAGTTCGAGTTCGTCGACAAGCTCGGCGGAGCGAAATGGATCAGCATGGCGAGGCGCCTGACCAAGGCTTGCGAATACGACAACGAAGACGCTGAGTTCGATTTCTCGTACCAGCCCTATCTGCCGGGCAAAGACCCCGGAATCTACTATTAAAAATGAGGAGGCACAATATATGAACACGCAAAAACCGGCAAACCCTCTTGAAATGGTGGCGTACGTTCTTTCGCAGCATATCAAGGACCACCAGATCGTCTATGTGGGAACGGGCCTCCCCATGGTGGCCGCCATTCTGGCCAGAATGACCCATGCCCCCAACATCACGCTCGTATACGAGTCGGGAGGGCAGAACCCCATCGGGGGCGACATGCCCTGGTCGGTCGGGGACCCCTTCACCTGGAGGAAATCCCCCATAATACAGGAGATGGTCTACTCCTTCGCACAGTCGTATAACGGCTACGTCGACATCGCCTTCCTGGGGTTCGCCCAGATCGACATGTACGGCAACATCAACACACACTTCATCGGCGACGATTTTCTGAGCCCGAAGGCTCGGCTTACCGGGTCAGGCGGCAACAACGACCTTTCCTCGCTCACCGAGAACATGGTGCTGGTCGGAATCCAGAGCCCGCAGAAGTTCCCGAAAAAAGTGGATTTCATCACCAGCGTGGGACATCTCACCGGAGGGGATTCGCGCCAGAAGGCCGGGCTCCTGGGCAATGGCCCGGTCGCGGTGGTCACCAACGCCGGCATCTACGACTTCGAGCCGACAAGCAAGCGCATGCGGGTGAAATCGCTCCATGCCGGAGTGAGCTTCGAGCTCGCGCAGATGGCGACCGGCTTCGAGCTCCTCAGGCCTGAAGGCGGAACGGTCCCGGTGACAAAAACGCCGGAACCCGAAGCGCTCGAAATACTCAGAACAAAGGTCGATCCCCACGGCGTGTTTACGAGCATCCCGGGGATGTAGCTCTTTCTCATCCTCCGATGCGAGACATTGAATGGGCGGACAGGGCCTGGCAGCCTCCCTCGTCGGACCGACACTCGATGCTGTGGCCCTCTTTCTTTTTGCGGATGGCCTTCATGATGATCCCGGCAAGCTCATCATCAGCGGCTCCGGACCTGAGCGGCTCCATGAGGTCTGCCCCCTCGTCGTCGTAGAGACAGGTCCTCATCCTCCCGTTCGACATGAGCCTGAGCCGGTTGCAGCTGCTGCAGAACTTGTGGGTCATCGGTGGGATTACCCCGATCTTAACTTCACGGCCCTGCCGCAAAACCGTATACATCATCGCGACGCTGGTATCGATCGAATTGTCGCGCCTGAGCTCGCCGAGCCCGGCAAGGGCCTCGATGAGGACATCGGATGAAAGAAATGAATAATCGCCGCGGGAATCGGTGAAAGGCATGCGCTCGATGAACCTGAGAATCACGTTCTTTTCGGCCGCGAAGTCCAGGAAATCGCCGAGCTCATCAAGGGTCTCTTTGAAAAGCACCGCATTCACCTTGACCGAAAAGGAGTTCATCCCCGATGCGTCGTCTATGGCGGCGATAACCCTGTCAAATGCATCGATCGTGGTTATGTCCGCATAGCGTTTTCGGGAAAGCGTGTCGAGGCTGATATTGATGTTTCTCACTCGCAGGTCTGCGAGATCGTCGAGGAACCTTTCAAGAAGGACGCCATTGGTGGTGAGACACAGGTTCAGTTCGGGGAAAAGCCGGCGGGTTTCACGTGTGATCTCGATGAAACCCTTGCGGACCAGGGGTTCGCCGCCGGTGAACCTGACCTTGGTCACTCCCATGGAGACGAAAATCCGGACAAGACGCACGAATTCCTCGTTGCGCAGGACCTGGTCATGCCGAAGCCAGTCGATCCCGCCCGGAGGCATGCAGTACCTGCACCTGAGGTTGCACTTGTCGGTGAGCGAGACCCTCAGGTAACTGTGCTTTCTGGAATATGAATCATGCAGCATAATGCCCAGCCTTCGCCTGATTTAGCCATAATACCATCCGGGGGGCCGCGGGATCAAGTATCATTTTACCGATGTCTCATGCAGGCCAAGAAAGTTCGAGCGGATGCGCCTGTTTTTATCGTCAAGCAGGCAGGCGCGGAGGTAAAACACCGAAGCCTGTTTCGCATTTCCGGTCATCTCGCATACAATACCGAGGTTATTGTAGAGCGCCGGCTCGGTTTCCGTTTCCTCAAGCGCCTGCCTGAGGATGATCTCGGCTTCGTAAAACTGCTCGCCGACCGCCAGCATCACCGCCCTGTTGTTCATCTCGGCGACCGGACCGCTCCCGCTCATGACGGCATAATACTTTCTGACCGCAGCCGTTTCGGCGTCCGCGCTTTTCGGTTTCCAATCGTACAGTGACTCGCCGGATGCGGATAATGCGCTGAAAAGGCCCTGATCTGCGGAGTCTACGAGGGGCCTTTTAACCGTCCGGACTTCATATGAATAGCATGAACAGGCGACGGCCCAGGCCGCAAGAACTACCGCACAACGGGATAAAGAATCCATCTTTATGATTTTCATGTGTCTACAAGCCATATTCCAGCGTTAAATCCATTGCAAACCCCGGCAAAAAACAGGGTTCCGGGACATATTCCGCTATGAACAATAAAATATCGTCATGATGAAATCCATAAAAAAAATTCATAAATCAGGATTTTTTTTTGACCCAATTCGGGTTTTGTGGGACAATAAGGAATGCTGTCCCGGAGAAAATCAATAGTGCGAGGGTAAAAAAATGAAACCAAATTTTACCGAACAAGAGAAAAACCTGCTTAAAGCGAAAAACCCGAGGGACTATATCGACAAATCCCTGAAGAATAAAATTTCTCCGGGGCGAAAGGCGTTCGTTACAAGGCACTGGCTTGATAAGACCAGATACACGATAGACGATATAAAATACGCAAGGAATCGCCATCCCTACTGGAAAGCGAAAAAAATGGAAGGCACCGCCGAACGCAATGCGATCAGGACAAAGGAGCACGACTACAGCAAGGGCGACAATATAATCTGGGACGAAAAGCTTGTCCACAAGTTCATCGAGCGCAACAAAAAAGACAAGCAGGGCAAATATATCATAAAGGACTGGGAGCTCGCAAAGGAATTTCGCTGTACGATCCCCGCGATCCAGCACATGAGGAGAAAATACAACATGGCTGTCAGGCTGATAGCGTCCTCAAGCGGCAGCATAACGGCTAAAAAGCTGATGGAGTATCTCATGCTGGGCGAAAGCATGCTGAGAAACATGCAGAAAAAAAAGCGCAGGTAAGCGGGCCAGGCGCCCGTTTCCCTGCGGAAAGTCTGCACTCCGCATCCGGTTCTTCCCCAATTTTTAATTGACTATTTCAAGAATACGAGAATAGTAGCTTATCTTTATCGATTGAGGATGGAGCCCGCCGATGTACAGAAAATGCATTATCGCCACAATGACCCTCTTTCTGGTCTTTTCATGCCAGAAAAAATCCGAGGGACTCAAACAATCCGACGTTCCAATGCTGGTAAACCAGTTTCTGGGCATGCATGTAGAGTACAACACTCTCGATGACGAGTTGTCAGGCAGGACGCTCGATAATTACATCAGCGCACTTGATTATGGAAAATATTATTTTTACAAGGAAGACATCGACTCCTTCCAGAAATATAAATCAGTCATAGACGATTACATCAACGAGGGAAACCTCTCTTTCATATATGACATATACGCGGTGTACAAGCGCCGGTTCGACGAAAACCTCGCGCTTTTCGACGAGCTCATGGATCTTAATTATGATTTTACGAAAGACGAGCAGATGGTGGTCGACAGGGACAAGGTCGATTACGCGGTTGATAAAAACGACATGCGCGAACGCTGGAGAAAAAGCATCAAGCTCCAGCTTCTCAATTACATGTCTGCTAAGAAAAGCATCGCAGAATCAAAAGAGAAGCTCAAAAACAAGTATAGAATAATGAAGAAGACCGTCGAGGGATTCAGCGACGAGGAAATCCTTTCCCGGTTCATGAACGCATTTTCGACCGCGCTCGACCCCCATTCGAATTATCTCACCCAGGAAGAGCATGAGGATTTCAAAATATCCATGGAGCTCAAACTCGAGGGCATCGGGGTCCGCCTGAGCTCCGAGGACGGGTTCGTGATCGTCGAGTCGATCATACCAGGAGGCGCGGCCGACAAGCTCCCGGCAGGCATCAAGCTCAAGCCGAGCGATAAAATCGTCGCGGTCGCGCAGGACGACGAGGAGCCGGCCGACGTGATAGACATGGACCTGCGCGACGTGGTCAAGCTCATCCGCGGCAAGAAAGGCACCGAGGTGAGGCTGACCGTGCTCAGGGAGACCGAGAACAAAACCCAGCCCGGCAGGATGATCGTCCCGATCGTGAGGGAGGAAATACGCCTGCAGGACAGCGACGCCGAATCCGAGGTGCACGTTTCGCCGCAGGGAAGAAAAATCGGCTATATCAAACTGCCATCCTTCTACCAGGACCCCGCTCGCGGGAAAAGCTCGGCCGGAGACATGAAAGCGATTCTCAAAGACCTGTCCTCGAAAAAAGTGAGCGCCATAGTGCTCGACCTCCGGGGCAATCCCGGCGGACTTCTGAACGAGGCCATCGAAATAGCGGGATTGTTCATCGATTACGGCCCGATAGTGCAGATAAAGGAAGGCCAGAGGCCGGCGCACGTGATCTATGACGACAAGGGACTCCTGTACGAGGGGCCGCTGGTCGTGCTCATCAACAGATTCAGCGCGAGCGCTTCCGAAATTCTCGCCGGAGCTATCAAGGACTATCACCGCGGCATCATCGTCGGCCCGGGCAGCAGCTACGGCAAGGGCACCGTCCAGTCGTACAACGAGCTGCCGTTTGACCGGGGCGCGATCAAGATCACGACGCATATATTCTACCAGCCGGGCGGAACGTCGAACCAGCTCAGCGGGATATCTCCGGACATAATCGTGCCCGACCTCTCCTCGATCTGGGACATCGGCGAGGATAAAAGCCGCTACGCACTCAAATGGAAAAAAATTCCGGGCGCGCCCCTTGAGCGGCTCAATGGGGCCGGCCAGAACGTCATCTCAATCATCGGGCAGAAGTCCAGAGCCCGCGTCTCGGCCAATCCTGAATTCATAAAAATGCAGGACCAGATAAAAAAATACCGGGACCAGATCGGGAAGGGCACGATAAGCCTCAAGGAAGAATCCGAAATCGAAGAGCACAAGAAGAAAGAGATCGAGAAGAACATGAACAGGGAATCCGGTGAAAAGGTGATCGACCTGGAGAATGATCCCTTCCTCGCCGAAACGTTCAACATCACCGGGGATTACATACAGCTGAAATCCAACTGAGCCCGCGGGCTATCTGCTTTTCAGGTACCGTCTGACCGTTTCGGGAGCGTCTTCCCCGGTCACGACAAGCGGATCCACGCCCTCGCGCATGAGCCTCACCCTGAGAAATTCTATTCCCTCGGCCCTGCATCCGCATGAGCCTTCTGCGATGAAAATCACCAGGTCAATACCGTGTGACTTCAGCAGTTTGTACAGCAGGTCGAAACGCTCCCGGCCGCTTCTCACTCGCGGGCACAGCGGCCGGTAGGTGAACGCATCGAGTATTTCGAGGAGCAGATCCTCGGCGGAGGTGTTGATCGACAGGTCAAAATGCCGGCGGCCGCCGCACAGGTCGTCTTCGGCGATAAGGACGCCTTCTTCCTCGATCAGGTCAAGAACCCCTGCATCGCCGAGAAATCCGCCGTATACCATGGCAGGAACCATGCCGCTGCCGCCTGGCCCTGACCCGCCCGAATTCAGCTCGCGAAGCACGAGCGCCAGGGGCTCGATGACCGACACGGGCGGTAAAGCGGAGGCCGCCTCGATGAGCACCGAAAGGTCCTCGTGCGAAAGTAGCTCAGGCTTTGCGGCCCTTACCGAAAGTATGCCGCGCACGAGCCTCCGCATCGCGTTGTATTCATCCGCATGACCGCGCAGCGATGAGGGATCCATGCCGGGCGCGCCGGCCTTTGTCATCAGTCCGACAATCTCTTCGTGAAGAAGCACGCGGGCCGTTTCACCGTAACCGGCCGGCACGCGGAATTCATGCACGGGCGCCGCAATGCCGACGGTCGACGACAGGGCGCGGCAACCGGCCGGCTCCACGTAAAAATCATACGGAAACCGCGCGAGAAGATCCCTGTCGAAGGCCGGGCCGTCTCCGCAGCGGCCGATGCGCAGGTGCGCTGGAATCCTCACCGGCACGACTCCGAATGAAGCGAGCACCTCGGCCGGCAGAAAATCACAGGAAAGCCCCGCCAGCATGACGCCGCTGCGCTCCTTGTAGCTTCGCAGCACGTCCTGGGCCTGAAAGAGCATTTCACGCATCGGATCGACGAGGTATGAGAGTTTTGATTCATGCATAATGGATAAACTTTAAAAGCGGCCGTAAAAATTTCAATCATGATATTTATGGTTTTTTCATTCGACCCCCTCCCGTCCTCCCCCTTACGAAGGGGGAGGTGACTGAGCGAAGCGAAGTCGGTGGGGGTCGAAAAATATTTCAATCTCAAAAAAGAAATTGCGCTTGTTTTAAGGCCCGAATACAGTGATACTGTCAGAAAATCCCTGCCGGAGAAGTGAAATGAGCGTCAAGAAAAAATCCGTCGGCAAAAAATCCGGGCCGTATCTTTCGATCGTTCTACCGGTATATAACGAAGAGGAAAATCTTCGCCCGCAATACCGCACGATCCTCGAAGCGGTCGGCCCGCTGAATCTCAGCTACGAGATCATTTTCATAGACGACGGCAGCACCGACTCGTCCCCGATCATACTCAGGGAGATCGCGAAAAAAGACAGAAACGTCAGGGCCGTCCTGTTCAGGAGAAATTTCGGCCAGACTGCGGCGATGTCGGCCGGCATCGAGTACTCCTCGGGCGAGATCATCGTATTCATGGATTCCGATCTACAGAACGAGCCCGGAGACATCAAGGCGCTCATAGAAAAGATCGACGAGGGCTACGACGTTGTGAGCGGATGGCGCAAGGACAGGCAGGACAAGCTCTTTTCGCGCAAGATCCCCTCGCGTATCGCCAACTGGCTCATATCGAAAGTCACCGGCATCGAGCTCAGGGACCTCGGCTGCTCGCTCAAGGCATACAGGGGAGAGATATTGCGGCAGGTCAACCTCTACGGCGAGATGCACCGGTTCATTCCGGTCCACGCATCATGGATCGGCGCGCGCATAACAGAAATCCCGGTAAGGCACCACGCGCGGCAATTCGGAAAATCCAAGTACGGCATCGTGCGGACGTTCAAGGTGCTCCTGGACCTCATCACGGTGAAGTTTTTCGGCTCCTACTCCACCAAGCCGATCTACATTTTCGGCGGCACCGGAGCGGTGCTGCTGGGCATGAGCTTCCTGAGCGGGGCCGTGGTGGTGTTCATGAAACTGATGTTCAGGCATTCCATGATCCGCAATCCGCTGCTGCTGTTCACGGTCATGCTGATCATACTGGGGATACTGTTCATCCAGATCGGAATACTCGCCGAGATACTCATCCGCATCTACCACGAGTCGAAAAGCGAAAAACCCTACCGGATACGGGAGACCATCAACATCAAGCGGCCCGGATGATCAGTCCTTTTTCCCCTGCGTGAGGAACTTGATGGGATGTTTCTTGAGCTCGTCGGCTATCTCGCTCATCGTCTTGGCCGTCACCCTGAACGATCCGAGAATCGCGAGGATGTCTTTCTGAGAGTCCTCGAGCACCCTGTTCACCGTGGCCACGCTGGCCGAGAGGTCGGCAAGAAGCGTGCGCACGTTGTGCCTGCTTTCCAGGGCGATCTGCTTGACCACGTCGACAGTGCCGGTCAGGTTGGTCAGCAGCATGTGAACATCCTGCAAAATCGCCTCGAGGTTGACGTACTCGAATCCCTCGATGACGTCATGCTCCCGTAAAAGAGCTCCCTTCTTGTCGGGGTTTCGAAGCTCGATGATCGGGTCGCCGATGATGTTCTGGTTCTGGATGACGGCTGAGCAGTTTTCGTACAGTTCGATCTCGTTGTTGATCCTTAGCGTGGCGAGAAAATGAAGCGCGGGCTTGTACACCGGCTCGATATCGACGACTCTGCCGATCGGGTAGCCCTTGACCATGATCTGGGTTCCCTCTTTCACCGAGGTGATGCTGTCGATTTTCAGATATATGTCTTTGGTCGAACCGGCGATCGAATAGCCGAGCTTGAACATGATGAAAAGAAACAGCAGTCCTGCAGGAATGAGGATGAAAAGCCCGACCCTGAGCTCGTTCTTGCTGATCTGTTTCATGGAAGACCTCTCTGTGATTCCCGCGTCATAGAATCGCCATCGGGCCCGCGGGACTGCCCTCTTTATACTGGACGAGATACCTGTTCTCGGAGTCCAGGTAAGACTCCCTGTTCCCGTCAAAAACGACCCGTCCATTGAAAATCATAATGAAACGGTCCGAAAAATCAATAAATTTTTCGGGCTCGTAGGTGACGATAATGAGCGACTTGTCCTTCCTGGAAGCCCGCTCCTTCAGGTTATCCATGAAAGACCGGATATTCAGGGGAGACTGGCCCTCGAACGCATGCTTGACGATCAAAAGCTCCGGGTCCATCACGATGGCCCTTGCGTAAGAGGTCCTGAGCGCCTCGGAGTTAGAGAGGTCAACCGGCCTGAGCTTCTTGCAGTAATCCAGGTTCAGCTCGTAGATAAGCCGGTCAACGAGCCGTTTTATCTCCTTCTGGGACATGGTGGAATGATATTCCAGCGGAAGGGATATATTGTCCTCGACCGACATGTTGCTGATCAGGCCGTACATGCCATGCACGTAACCAATCTCACGCCGGTAATTGTGCTTACCTATGTAGTCGAATTCCCTGATGTCCGTGTTCTTGTAGCGGATGACCCCCTCGTACCGGTCGTCGATATCGAGCAGAAAAAGCATCAGGGTTTCGATCCCGGAATTCTCGGGCCCGAAAAAAACCGCGTTTTCACCCCTTGCAAGACTGATATTGATATCGACAAGAGGGTCGTGACTTCCTATGTCGCAGGACAGGTGCTCGATGGAAAGGAGTGTATCATCCATATGACATACCGCCGCTTAAAAATAGAACAGTATTGAAATCACGACGTTCACAACGATGATCGTGAACAGGGTCCTTATGACCGCGCGCGACACGAATATCGGGACCTCGAATTTGGAGGACGCCTTGAATCCGTAATAACAGCATATAAGCGGCACCAGGGTCCCGTAAATGATGCTCTTGATCAGCGTTGCCAGAAGGTCCTTCAGGCTGAAAGCGTCGACCAGCGTCTGCAAGAACGCCTCGGGTGCTATGTACACGGTCGACCGCGCGATCACGTATCCGCCGATAAAGGCCGTGAGATCGAATATCATGATCAGCGAAAAAATCGATAGAATGGAAGCGAGTATGCGCGGAAACACGATATAGAGCCTGGTGTCTATGCCCATTATTTCCATTGAAAGGATTTCCTGGTTCTGCTTCTGGGTCGAAATTTCGGCGGCGATCGCGGAGCCCGACCTGCTTATGACGATGAGCGCGGTTATGAGCGGCCCGAGCTCGCGGGCCACGATGATGACCAGGAGATTGCCGATGAATCCCTCGGTGCCGAATTTCGGGAGATTGGTCGTCGCCTGGATGATGACCGTCGCGCCGATGATCAGTGCGATCAGGACGACGAAATTGAGCGCGTCAATGCCGGTGAACCTGGTCTGGTTGATGACGATCACATACAGCGACCTGAAGCGCAGATACCTGAGGGATTTGAACGAAAGGGCGATGGACAGGCAATAGCGGCCGAAATCGCCGATCCCGGCCCATATTTTCAGGGCCTTTTTACCCACGGTGAACGGCAACGAGAGAAGCATCTGCATGATATGCTTTCCTTTGATGGAGGGGCCGTTATCTCGGCCGAAAAAGAGAGTCAGGCAGCCGCGCCCCTAATTTTACCTTTACAAGGTTATACCTTTTATGCCATATGGTCAAGCGTCGGACCGCAATAGACTGCGTCACGGCTCGATTTATTTCAATTAAAAAATAACGGACGTCAACTTTTTTGGCCGCAGGTCTTTCATGAAACGCCAGATAAAAAGCCTTATCATCACCACGATCGTTTTCTTCATCGTCATATTCGTAATCAGCAGCAGCTATCGGAAAATGCAGTATCTGGCGGATTCACTCAAGGGTTTCTTCATCGAAGACAGCGGGCCTGCCGGAGCCGACCGCATCACCATCATCGATCCGGCCCTGAAAAAGGATTTCGTGAGCCCGTATGCAGGGTCTCCCCCGTCCCTCCAGCTCGCGGGCCCCTTCCTGTTCTACCGCGCGGCCGGGGACACGACGGTCAGGAACATAGCCCTTGAAGCAATCGAGTACACCAGGCACCTGAAAGCGGGGCCCCTTGAGCGCGAGATAGCCTCGATCAACGGCATCAGGGGAGGGTTTGTCGCGCGCGGCCGGGTCATCGTCATTCCCAATCATCAGCCCGCGCTCGTCCAGGACGTGTCGAACAAGTCCAGGCCCGGGCTCTTTCATGTCAGGGGATTGTACTTTTCGGGCGGCGCGCTCGGCAACGGGGAGATAATCCGCAGCATGCCTCTTTTCAGAAAGGCGGGCATCAATACCATCGTTTTCGACGTCAAGGACATCCCGGGGATCGTGACCTACAAAAGCTCGGTGCCCCAGGTGATCGCATACGACACGCACAAACACCGGTCGGTCGACAACCTGAAAGAGGTTCTCAGGATACTGAAGATAAACGGATTCTACACCGTGGCGCGCATCGCTGTGTTCAGGGACCACCTGCTGGCCGAAACCGACCCTTCCCTTGCGATCCAGTCGGCGCGCGGCGGAGTGTGGAACAGGGGAGAGAAGGAAATCTGGTGCGACCCGACGAACAGGAAGGTCCAGGACTACAACATCGCCCTCGCCGCCGAGCTGTGCAGCATGGGCGCAGACGAGATACAGTTCGACTACATCCGCTTCCCGACCGTGGGAAACCAGTCCGACGCGAGGTACCGCAACGATTTCGGCGCAATGGGGAAACAGTCCGTGATCGCGCACTTCCTGAAAAGGGCGCGCCGCGAGATATCGTCCCGCAACGCGCTCGTCTCCATCGACATATTCGGCGTGGTTGCCTGGGGCAAGGAGGTGGATATCCGCAAGACCGGCCAGCAGATCGGGATGCTGGCTTCGAACTGCGACGTCATCTCGCCCATGCTCTACCCATCCCATTTCAACGACGACTTCGACGGATTCGCCAACCCGGGCGACAACCCGTACTATTTCATATACAACGGTTGCCGCAGGGTCATCGAGCTCTCGGGTAAAAAGGCCGCGGTGCGGCCGTGGCTGCAGGCTTTCAAATGGCGGGTGTCCAGATACGACAGCAGTTACGTGATCAAGCAGATACAGGCGTCCGACGACTCGGGCGCCATGGGATACCTGTTCTGGAACGCGGCGAACAATTACGGCGAGGTGCTCGAGGCCATGGACATGCTGCAGAAAGCGCGCGCCGCCGGCCCCGGAAAAGCATCCGCCGAAAAGCGCGTCAATTGAGCAGTTTCTGTACAGCCGGGAGCATCGATATGTCGTTGATGATGATGAACACGCCGAGTATTATCAGTATCACCACTCCCGCGGTCTGGATACGCTCCATGACCTTCTGGCTCAAGGGCTTGCCCCTGACCAGTTCGACGAAAAAGAATATCAGATGGCTGCCGTCCACGGCCGGTATCGGCAGCAGGTTCATGACCATCAGTATGATCGATATCTTGGCCATGAGGATGATGAATGCGGCCGCTCCCTTGTAATAGGCGACGTCGCCCGCGATCTTCGCGATGCGTATCGGACCGGACACGTTCTCACGCACATCCATCTCGCCCGAAAAAAGCATGCCCATGCCCTGCAGGTTCATCACGATAAAATCGTAAGGCTCGACCAGGGCCTGTATGAATCCCTCACCGGGAGAGTACTTCACCAGCACCATTTCGGGAGCGAGCGCCGGGAAAACGCCGATGAATCCCCGCTCCTCTACCGCAAGCGTCCCCTTGTAGACGGTCTTGTCGACTTCAAGGGAGACCTCCCTGCCGTTCATCTTTTTCATTTCGGCGATCAGGTTCTCGACCTGCGGATAGATGTTCCCGTTGAACCGGATGAAATTCTTTTCCTGGGCTGCACGGAGCATGCCGGTATCGAACACGGCCTGCTCATTCGCGCCCGTCGAAGCGTTTTTCCCGGTGACCGCCGCCAGCGTGTTCAGCCTCGGCACCAGCGGGATTTCCCTGACGCCGTCCTTCCTCTTCACAGCGATAACGACCTTCTCCCCGGTCCTGGTCTTGATGTATTCGGTGAATTTCAGGGGATCGGTCATCTCAACGCCGTCGACCGACTCGACCTCGTCCATTTCCTCAAGGCCGGCCTTCGCCGCAACGTCACCCTCGAGCACGCCCGCTATGAGAACCCTGTCGCCGAAAGGGGCGATGCCGATGGTGTACCTGCCGCTGCCGTCCCTGACCTCGGGCCTGACCTTGAACGCGAGCGTCTCTCCGGCCCTCTTCACCGTGAAATCGAGCTCCCTCCCCTCGGAAAAAATGACGGCCGACTGGATGTCGGTGAAACCGCGTATGGTCTTGCCGCCGATTCCCACGACCTCGTCTCCCGTGCGCAGGCCTGCTTTATACGCCGGCGAAGCCGCCTCGGCAGGCGCGGCCTGCTCGGGCAGATAGACGCGGTTGGTCTCCTGCGTGTATCCCGCCAGGTTCATCACGAAGAAAAGCAGTATTCCGAAGAACAGGTTGAACAGCGGGCCCATGGCCACGGTCACCATCCTTTTAAGCGGATGGGCCGAGAGGAACTCGAACCCCTGCCCGCTGCGGTCCTCCGAGGGGTCCTCGCCGTAGAACTTGCAGTACCCTCCGAACGGGATCAGCGTGACCTGGTACGTGGTGTCGCCTATCTTTTTCTTGAAAAAGCCCTTGCCGTACCCGAGCGAAAAGACCTCGGCCTTGATGCCGACCATCTTGCCGCCCAGGAGGTGTCCCAGCTCGTGCACGAATATGCACAGCCCGAGCAGGACCACCGCGGCCAGTATATACGTCAAAGTCATCATGTCACATCTCCTTGTCGATTATGTTTTGTGTCGTTTTGCGGGCTTCACGGTCTGCTTCGAAAATCGATTCGATGTCCGGATCACCGTCCGCGCGGTGCCTTTCAAGCGAGCGTTCCACCACTTTCACTATATCTGTAAAGAGTATCCTTTTCTTCAAAAATGTTTCAACGGCGACCTCGTTCGCCGCGTTCATGTACGCGGGCACGGTCCCGCCGGCCTTTCCCGCAGCGATGCACAGGCCGAGCGCCGGGTATCTGCGCGGGTCGCACGGGCCGAACCTGAGCGAACCGATTTTTTCCAGATCGAGCCTCCCGAAGGGGTTCCTGCGCTTTTGCGGATAGGCGAATGCGTTCATTATCGGGAAAGCCATGTCGGGCACTCCCATGTGGGCGTATATCGCCCCGTCAACGGTCTCGACCATCGAATGGACGATGCTGTCAGGATGCACGACCACCCCGATCCGGTCGTAATCGATCCCGAACAGGTGGTGCGCCTCGATCACCTCAAGTCCCTTGTTCATCAGCGTGGCCGAATCGATGGTGATCTTGCTCCCCATGTCCCATGTCGGGTGCGCAAGCGCCATCTCGGGAGTCACCCGGTCGAGGTCGTCCAGGGGGCAGTCGCGCATGCTACCGCCTGAGGCGGTGAGTATGATGCGCTCGACCTCGTCGCGCCTTTTACCGTCGAGAAGGGAAAAAATGGCGCTGTGCTCGCTGTCGACCGGGACGAGCTCGGTTCCCCTGTCTCTGAGCATTTTCATGAACAGGCCGCCGGCCATGACGAGCGTCTCCTTGTTCGCGAGCGCTATGCGCTTCGCCGAGCCAAGCGCGGCGAGCGTGGGCCTGAGTCCCGCTGCGCCCGATATCGCCGAGAGCAGTATGTCGGATTCGTTCGACGCCAGCTCCGCCACTCCATCAGTTCCGGTCAGGAACTCGACGCCGGGATGCTTTTTTTTCAGGGCATTCAGCTCATCCGCCATCGATGCGCAGTCTGATTCGACCGCGACGATCGAGGGGCCGTGTTCGCCGATCTGCCGGTCAAGGAGCTTCAGGTTGCTTCTGCATGCCAGTCCCTGCACGCGGTACTCCCCGGGAAACGATGAAACGACCCTGAGGGCGGACTCGCCGATCGAACCGGTCGAGCCGAGTATGATCAGGCTTTTTGTCATGTACCTATCCGGCGTCAGCGAATCCCCGTCGCCATGAGATAGTAATAGAAAAGCGGATAGCAGAAAATAAGGGCGTCAAAAACGTCCCACATCCCCCCGTGCCCGGGAATTATGGAGCCCGAGTCCTTGATCTCGCCGTCGCGCTTGACCACGGACTCGATGAGGTCGCCGGTGTTGGCCAGAACGCTCAGAACGATGCCGAGGATCGCGGCCTCGATCATCGAGAAAAGCTCGACATCGCAGAAGGATATGAAAACCTGGTTTGCGACCATCATTCCCAGGATGCTGAACAGGAGACCCGAGAAATATCCTTCCCATGACTTATTGGGAGAGGCCTGGAACCCGGCCTTGTGCCTGCCGAAAAGAACGCCTCCGAAATAGGCGCCCGTGTCGTTCAGCATGACCACGATGTTCAGTATGAGAATATAGTACATGCCGTTGTTGAGCGACTTCATCAAAATGATGTGCGACAATGAAAAAACGACGAACATCACGCCGAAAACGGTTATCGCCATGGAATAAGCGGCGCCTGAAAGCGGGCGCTTGAATATCTGCCATACCATGACCGCGGAGATGAACACTGAAACAAGGCCCATCGCAACCCGGGCGTCGAAGGTCCCGATAAACCTGCTGTATCCGTAAAGCTTGCCGAAGGCGAACAGATACATCATGATGTTGACGAGAAAGCCCGCGGCCAGGCCGATTTCGACGAAGGCCCGGTGATTTTCGTCGCGGTGCGCGATCTGGTAGTATTCGTAAAGGGTCACCAGCGAAATGATCAGGGACACGATGAGTATCGGGATTCCCTGGAACATGTCGGTGACAATCGCGAACGCGTACACGGGCAGCGCCACGACGGCGCTCATGACTCTTTTAAGCGTGTTTCTGGTTATCTCGTTCATATTCCGCCGTATCTCCTTTCCCTGTTCTGGAACATCCATATGGCCTTGTATAGGTGGTGCGGCCTGAAATCGGGCCACAGTACGTCCAAAAAAACGAGCTCGGCGTAGGCGAGCTGCCAGAGCAGAAAATTGCTGAGCCGGTATTCCCCGCTCGTGCGTATCATGAGGTCGACATCGGGAAGGTCCGATGTATACAGGTTTTTCCCGATGTCGGCCTCTTGAACCGGGGATGCGCCTTCACGGGAGTCAAGCCAGCGGTTAACGGCGTTCACTATCTCCTGTCGTCCGCCGTAGTTGAGGCAGAAATTCAGGACGAGCCTGCTGTTTTTGGAAGTGCGGTCCATCGCGTTGAGGATATTCAGCCTGGTATCGGTCGGTATTTTATCGAGGCTCCCCGAATGCTTGATCCGGATACCCCTGGCGGCGATCTTTTCAAGCTTCATCTGGAAATAGATGTCGAGAAGGGTCCACAATCCGCTCACCTCGTCGTCTGGGCGGATCCAGTTTTCGGTCGAGAACGCATACAGGCTGAGCGCTTTTACTCCCACGGCGAGCGCCGCATCCACGACCGGTTCAACGACATCGGCGCCCTTTCTGTGGCCCTCGATCCTCGGCAGTGATTTTTTCCGGGCCCACCTGCCGTTGCCGTCCATGATGATGGCTATGTGTTTCGGGAGCGCGGCCGGATCTATTAGTTTTTTATAATCCTTCATTAATGGTCACATCGTGCCGATCTCAAGGAGCCCTGATTTCCGGCACCGCATCGGGAAAACGTCCGGGGAACGTTAAATACTCAGGATTTCCTTTTCCTTGTTGTCGGTAATTTTCTGCACTTCGGCTATGAACTTGTCGGTCAGCTTCTGGATCCGGTCCAGGGCAGACTTCGAATCATCCTCCGATATCTCCTTGTCTTTTTCAAGCGCTTTTATCATGTCGTTGCCGTCGCGGCGGACGTTTCTTATCGCGACCCGGCAGTCCTCGGCCTTGCTTTTCGCGTGCTTGACGTATTCCTTTCTGCGCTCCTCGGTCAGGTCCGGGATCTGTATGCGGATAAGGTTGCCGTCGTTGGAGGGATTCAGGGAGAGGTCGGATTTCAATATCGACCTTTCGATCTCGCCCAGGTTCCCCTTGTCCCACGGCTGGATGACCACGAGACGGGCCTCGGGGCAGGATATCGTCGCGACCTGGTTCAAAGGCATTTCCGAGCCGTACACCGCCACCTTGATCCCTTCGAACATCCCCGGATTCGCCCTGCCGGTGCGAATGGAGGTGAACTCCCTCTGCAGATTGCCGATGCTCTTTTTCATCCGCTCTTCAACGTCGCCGATTGTTTCTTCTACCATTTCTGCCATCGAAACTCTCCTCAATCAGGAAATTATGGTCCCGATTTTTTCTCCGGAAACGACCCCCAGCAGGGAGCCTTTTTTGAACAGGTTGAATACGATTATTGAAATGTTGTTTTCCATGCAAAGGGACACGGACGTGAGGTCCATGACTCCCAGCCGGTTCTTTATGACGTCGATAAATGAAATCGACTCCATTCTTCTGGCGCTCTTGTCCTTCTCCGGATCGGCGGTATATACGCCGTCCACCCGGGTAGCCTTGAGCACCGCGTCGGCCCGTAACTCCACCGCGCGCAGGCTCGCCGCGGTGTCGGTGGTAAAGAATGGATGGCCGGTTCCTCCGGCGGCGATGACGACCCTGCCGCGTTCCAGGTGCTTGACAGCCCTGTGAATGGTGTAGGGCTCGGCGATCTCCTTCATCTCGATCGAGGTCATCACCCTGGATTCGACCCCGGACGATTTGAGGCCGTTATGGAGCGCGAGCGAATTCATGACGGTCGCCAGCATTCCCATGTGGTCCCCCGTGATGCGGTCTATGCCGAGGGACTCGCCCATGGCCCCGCGGAACAGGTTGCCCGCGCCTATCACGACCGCGACCTCGATGCCGATATCGACCGCTTTGCCGATCTCCTCGGCCGCCATGCACAGTATGCCGGGATTGATTCCGGTCTTGTCCTCGCCGGCCAGAGCCTCCCCGCTCAGCTTGAGTACGACGCGCCTGAATGGGGAGGCCGGTTTTTTCGCTCTTCCGGCCACGGGATCACCCTATCTGGAACCGGACGAACTTGCCGACTTCTATGTTTTCGCCGTAATTGGCTATTTTGGCCTTGATGATGTCCTTGATCTTCTGGCTCGAATCCTTGATGTATTCCTGCTCGAGAAGGCATACATCCTGATAATACTTGTTCAGCTTGCCGTCGACTATCTTTTCCACCACGTTCTCGGGCTTGCCCGAGTCTTTCATCTGGGCCCGGTATATCTCCTTCTCCTTCTGGATGACGGATTCGGGAACGTCCTCGATGCTGACATACAACGGATTCGACGCAGCGATCTGCATGCACAGCTCCTTGGCCAGGTCCTGGAAGTCCTGGTTCCGCGCCACGAAGTCGGTCACGGTCTTGAGCTCGATGAGCACGCCCAGTTTCCTGTTGCTGTGGATGTATGAAGCCACGATGCCTTCGGAGGCCTCCCTGCCCATTTTCTTGTCGGCCGATGCAAGGCCTTTTTTGCGAAGCAGCTCGACAGCCTTTTCCATGTCGCCGCCAGTGTCGGCCAGCGCCTTTTTGCAGTCCAGCATCCCAGCCTGCGTTTTATCGCGTAATTCCTTTATCATTTCACTCGTTATTTCAGCCACGACTTTACTCCTCTGAGTTGATTTTTACCGGACGCGGGTGCCCGCGGCGGTGTTGATTCCTGCGGGAAAAAGGCTGTCGCCTTTTCCGGTCTGGCGCACATGCGCTGCCCGGTCACCAGGAATTCGACCCTTCTTCGTCATAATATTCGCCTTCGGCGGAATCCTTCGGCGCTTTTTTCCCCGGATCATCCGCACCGACATTTTCTTCTCCCTCTGCGGCCGCATCTTCAACAACCTCTTCGCCCTCCTCGGCGATGACTTCGCCCTGTCCGCCGGACTGGCCCTCGATTATGGCCCGGGACATCACTTCGAGAAAAAGGGCGATTGCGCGTATTGCGTCATCGTTGCCCGGAATCGGAAAATCGATCTCGTCGGGATTGCAGTTGGTGTCGACCACGGCGAATATGGGAATGCCGAGCTTGTGGGCCTCCTGGACGGCGATGGCCTCGCGTTTGGGGTCGATGATGAAAAGGGCGTCCGGGAGCTTGGACATGTCCTTGATGCCCTTGAGTATCTTGATCTTCTTGTCCAGCTCTCTCTGGAGCTCGAGCCTTTCCTTTTTGGTCTCAGCGTCCCAGAGATCGGTCTCTTTCATCTGCTCGAGGTCCTTGAGCCTTCTTATCGAATTGCTCACGGTCTTGAAGTTCGTGAGAAGGCCGCCCAGCCATCTCTCTGAAATATAGAACATGCCGCATTTCTGCGCGTATTCCTCGATTGCCGCCTGCGCCTGTTTTTTGGTCCCCACGAAAAGCACTTTGCCGCCTTTTTCCGAAAGCTCCTTCATCGCGGCATAGGCTATCTTGACCCGCTGCATTGTTTTCTGAAGATCGATGATATGGATTCCGTTGCGCGCGGTGAAGATGAACTGCGACATCTTCGGGTTCCATCTTCTGGTTTGATGTCCGAAGTGGACCCCGGACTCAAGCAAGGATTTCATTGATATTACTGACAAGGATGTACCCCCTGAAATATAAAATTTTTTTCAGCCGGCTTTGAAAAGAGTTCCGGTCCTCGATGAGGGACATTCAAGTTACGCCCCCGTTGGCCCCCGGCCGAAAGGGCCCGGCCCGCGATTATGGATCGACGCCGATTCTCTCTGCGACGACAATCACGAAGCCTGCCGGATAATGATACGTATGATTGCCTTTTCTCTTTCGGATGGAAGGCAACCGGCTCCCGCCGATTTATTCTTCACGCGCCTTAAAACCTGGCGCGCTGTTGATAGCCGCAGGTGCGGCCTAAATCTTCCTGAAAATCACGATCCCGAGAACGAGACCGATTATCGCGGAAAGATTTAATTTCAGCATAAAGCTGATTATTTCGAGATTGAAACCGATCGGACCCGTCAGATTCTTGACGATGACCGACAGGGAAGGAACGAAATTCACGATGAGCGTCCCGAGAGCGGAACCGAGGACAGCGCCGATTATGATAAAGAGAAAAAAGAACCCGACGTTTCCCCGTTGAAATGTCATCCAATCCTTCCCAGAAATATTAGCATTGAGTCAGGAGCCCGGTTTTTGTCAAGTGGAAATTGGGGAATCGACAATCAGGTATCGCCATTATTTATTGACAAACAGTACCGGCGTATTACATTGTTTACATGATATACTATGAGAAACTGGTCCAGAAAACCTTTCAAAAAGGAGATATCCCGAAGCAGATCATAACATCATTTCATAACGCTTTTCTGTCACTGGATTTGACGAAGGATTTGACTTTATTCGACATAAAAAAAATGAAAGGAAATTTTAAAAGAAATTATTACAGATTGATAAAAGGAAAATACCGGGCAATTTTTTATATGGATAACGATGATTTCTATATCGTGTATATAGGCAAAAGAGACGAGGTGTATGACTCATGGCAATAACATCAGTTAGATTCAACGCGAAAGAAGAAAAGATTCTGAAAATGCTCAAAAAACACTACAACTGCGATGCATCAACTCTTCTCAAAAAATCCCTCTGGGACCTGTACGAAGACATCAAGGACAGGGAGATCGTCGAGGATTTCGAAAATAAGGAAGACAAGTCCGAGACCGAGTTTGTTACGATTGATAAGATTATTTCATAGAGAATAGTATCAGGTTCTCGAAAAGAAGGAAAGCGTTCATACTACAGGCATTTTTTTTCAACGATTTTTTTGCAGCAATAATCCCGACAGGTACTTGGCCAGTACCACCACGGTGAGAGCCGGAGGCATTCCCGGGGCCTCGGGCATGACACTCGTATCACAGCAGTACAGGCCGCTGATCCCGGTTTCAAGATTTTCATCGACCACGACGCCAAGAGGCGCAGTCTGCCCCGGATGTCCGAGGGTGAGGTCGGTATGGCAGATTGACCGGGGATCGCATCCGGCCCTGACGAGGATCTTTTCATTGACGCTCCGGCCGTAGCGGATGCGCTCACGGTCCCTGGCCGTAAACGTCTTGGTGATGGAC